>Ga0226835_1001027_pt1 | contig 18892 bp, 20 predicted proteins | sample LAC_MetaG_1_FD_163627 | JGI IMG/M metagenome (GOLD analysis project Ga0226835, IMG submission 163627) | Anaerobic ammonium oxidizing microbial communities from anammox membrane bioreactor (MBR) in UC Berkley, California, United States -... | ecosystem: Engineered > Bioreactor > Anaerobic >...
CCCGCTTGACAATCGCCGTTTCCGTATTATACTTTTGGTATAGACCAGTTGTCTAATCCTCGTCGCCCAACGTCGCGCCCTCCTTGATTTTTGGGCAAATTCTGCCTATTTTCCCATATTATGCAACCCGTCACCGCCGCCGGGCATCCGTCCCCCGCCGCGCTGCCTTCCGCAGTCGGTCTAGACCAATTGTCCAATCTGCGCGTCCAGCGCCGCAGCGCAACGCCCATTTTTAAACAAATCGCGGCGCAGCTGCGTCGTGAAATCGAACAGGGCAAGCTGCGCTTGGGCGATGTCATGCCGGGCGAACGCGAGTTCGCCGACGCGTTGCATGTCAGCCGCATGACGCTGCGCGCCGCCGTAGATGAATTAGTGGCGGAAGGGCTGCTCATGCGCCAACGCGGCCGCGGCACCATCGTCGCGCACGTCCGCATTCACAAACAAGCCCAAGTCATGGGTTTTATGTCGTTCAGCGAAGAGATGCGCGCGCGCGGCCTCACGCCCTCTTCGCGCATCCTCGCGTTCAAAAGCGAAATCGCCGACGCGTCCGTTTCGGCGCAATTGGATTTGCCCGTTGGCGCCCAAGTAATTTTATTAAAACGCGTGCGCCTCGCCAACGGCGAACCGATGGCGCTGGAACGCTGTTATCTGCCGCACGCGCGCTTTAGCCAATTATTGCAATTCGATTTGGCGGCGCGTTCGCTCTATGACATTCTCGAACGCGAATTCGATACGCGGCCGACGCGCTGCGAAGAAACGGTCGAAGCCATCGCGCTCGACGCGCCCGAAGCGCGCGCGCTCGGCGCCAAACGCGGCGACCCCGCCCTGCTCGTCACGCGCGTCACGCGCGATGCGCGCGGCATCTTGATTGAAGCCGAACAAACTTTGTATCGCGCTGACCGTTATCGTATGGTGTTTATCCGCGAACGCTGAACCGAGAATTATGATTGTTTTAGGAATGATGTCGGGAACCTCCGCCGACGGCATCGAAACCGTTGTGGTGGAATTGGAGCAAATGGCCGGGCGCGCAATGCCGCAGTGGCAGCTCTTGTATCACGCGAGTATTCCATTTGCGGACGCGCTGCGCGAGGAAATTCTTGCTTGCGTGCGCGCAGATACGGGAACGGTGGACCGGCTCTGCGCGCTGAATTTTGATTTGGGCGCGGCGTACGCGGACGCGGCATTACAGACCATTCGCGCGGCGGGGTTGGAGCCATCGCAGGTGGCTCTGGTCGGCAATCACGGTCAAACGGTGTGGCACATCCCCGGTCATTCCACGCTGCAAATTGGTTCGCCCGCCGTCATTGCCGAACGCACCGGCATTACCACAATCAGTAATTTTCGCGCGCGCGATATTGCGGCGGGCGGACACGGCGCGCCGATGGTGGCGTTTTTTGACGCGCTATTTTTTACCGACGCGACAAAGACGCGCGCGCTGCAAAATATCGGCGGCATTGCGAACGTCACCTATTTGCCCGCGCGCGCGCCGCACAATGCCTTGGCGTTCGATTCCGGTCCCGGCAATTTATTGATGGACGACGCGGCGCAGCGCGCCACGCGCGGCGCGCAAACGTACGACCAAGATGGCGCGATTGCGGCGCGCGGACGCGTGAATGAAAACTTGTTGGCAGAATTGATGCAGCATCCGTTTTTGCGTCAACGCCCGCCCAAAACGACGGGGCGCGAAATTTTCGGCGCGCCCTATGGCGCGCAAATGTGGCAATGGGCGACCGCGCGACAGATTGCGCCCGACGACATTGTGGCGACCATGACCTGTTTTACGGCAAAATCCATTGCCGACGCGTACCGCGCCTTTTTGCCGACGCTGCCGCAGGAAATCATTGTTTCGGGGGGCGGCGCAAAAAATCCGACGCTGCTGCAAATGCTTGCCGCCGAAATTCCGACCGCGCGTCTCTGCACGATGGACGAATTCAACATTCCCGCGCAAAGCAAAGAAGCGTTAGCGTTCGCCGTTTTGGCGTACGAAACATGGCACGGGCGCGCCGCGAATGTGCCAGCCGCCACCGGCGCGCGCCATCCGGTTGTGTTGGGCGATATTACGCCGGGAAAAAATTGGCGCGCCGCTTGACGGCCAAGGAGGTGCAACCGACAAGTATTTCCAGCTAAAAAATTTTTACTGAACCGATTCATACCAATGGAGGAGAGCAAGCACAATGAATAAAAAATGGTTTCTGCTCGGCGTGATGGCGCTTTTTGCCGTCCTCGCCATCGCTGGCTGCGCGCCTGCCGCGCAGCCAACGAGCGCGCCGCCCACTGCGGCGCCGGCGCAACCCACAGCCGCCGCCGGACAGGCAACTGCCGTTCCAACGCCTAAACCGACGGTCGAACGCGCCGCCAAGGGCGGTATTCGTAAAAGTACCAGCACGTACAAAGGGGATTTGAATCTGTGGGTGCTCGGTTATACGCCGGGCAACGCGTTTGCCAATCCGTTTGACAACGCGGTCGAACAGTTCATGAAAGACAATCCCGACATCAACGTTACCATTACCGGTTATCCGCCGAACGATGAAGGTTTCACCAAGTTGTCCACCGCGCTGCAAAGCGGGCAAGGGATTGACCTTTTGCGCTTGCCTTCGGACCGCTTGCCCGGATTCGTGCGCGATGATTTAGTCGAACCGATTGATTCGTATCTGACGGACGCGGACAAGGCGGATATTTTGCCGAACGTTCTCGATGTGGTGCGCGTCAAAGACGGTAAAGCGTGGGCTTGGCCGCTCTGGGTCGTGCCGATGGGCATTTACGTCAACAGCGACGTATTCAAAGAAGCGGGCGTCGAACTGCCCGCCAAAGATTGGACGTGGGACCAATTTGTGGACGCCGCGAAAAAGACCACCTTCAAACGCGCGAACGGCGAACAGGTGTATGGCTTTAGCGGTTTCGTGGATCCCGGCGTCATTAACACGTGGGGCTTGTGGATGAATCAAGACCCGAGCGTGCGCCCGATTACAACCGATGGCAAGTACGGTTTGAATTCCGAAGCCGCCGCCAGCGGTTTGCAGCGTTTCGCCGACCTGGCGTTGGTGCATAAAGTAACGCCGCCCGATTTCGGTTCGCAAAAAGATGCGGATGTCAAAGGCGGTTTCACCAACAAACAATACGCGATGGTCGTGGACGCGACCGGTTTCGCGCCGCAGTTGAAAAACAACAAGGTAAATTTTGAAATCTATCCGCTGCCCACCGTCAATGGCAACAAACTGACCGTCGGCGCGGTGGGTCTCATTGCGGTCGCCAAACAAACCGACGACCAGAAACGTCTCGCCGCGATGGACCTCGGTCGGTATCTCACGAGCGCCGAAGTGCAAGAAGATGTGCCGCCGGGCAGCAATGTCTCGACCGGTTTCTATCTCGCCCCCGGCGCGCGCAAGTCGGTCAAAGTGGTTGACCCGCTCGATAAATTCTTGACCGTCTTGCCCGATATGTGGATTACGCCGCTCGTACCCGATTGGGCGAAATTCACGCGCTTGTTCCACCCCGAATATCAAAACATTTTATTCGGCAAGGAAAAACCCGCCGATGCCATGAGCAAAATCGCGGACGAAGCGCAAAAATATCTGGAAATCCAATAAGCGCAAGTTGTCTGTACAATGCTTGCGTATCCCGCGCGCCTAACCACGCGTCGGGATACGCAAGCCGCTTCAAAACGCCATGACCGGAATTCGTAAATTTATCAAACAATACGGCTGGAGTTATCTATTCATCCTGCCGAGTCTTGTGACGTTCACGATTTTTACGCTCGTGCCGGTCCTCTGGTCGTTGGTCATTTCTTTTCAGGATTACAGTTTGGTGCGCGGCGGCAAATGGGTCACGCCCATTTACGCCAACTATGTCGAAGCGTTCACGCTGCTCAACGGCATTTTTCTCATCGCCATTCGCAATACCGTCATCTATACCCTTTTCACCGTCATCGCCGCGATTGGCTTGGGTTTGATTCTCGCGTCGTTAATTCAACCGTTGAGCAATCGTCTTCGCACCTTTTTTCGCGCGGCGTATTATTTACCCGCCGTCACGAGCGCGCTGATTATCGGTTTGACGTGGGCGTATATTTTTAACGCGCAGTGGGGTTTTGCTACGTATCTGACGCGCATGTTCGGGTTGCCGCCCATTCGTTGGCTTTCCGACCCGGACATTGCCTTTTGGAGCGTCGTATTGTCCGCCGTGTTGACGCTGCCCGCCACCGCCATCGTGCTGTTTAGCGCGGCGATGGGCGCGATTCCGCAAGAGTATTATGAAGCGGCGGACCTCGACGGCGCCAGTCCGATTCAAAAATGGTGGAACATTACCGTGCCGTTGGTGAAATCCACCACGCTCTATCTCGTCGTGTTGTACACGATTGCGAGTTTTGAAGTGTTCGAGCGCATCTATATCATGGTGCCGAGCGGCGTCGGCAATTCCACCCAAACCATCGTCACGCAAATTTACAACAACGGCTTTAAAGATTTTGATTTCGGCATCGCGTCCGCGCAAGCGTTCGTCCTGTTTGCGATGATTGCGCTGGTCGCCGCCTTTCAATTTCGCGTTCTGCGCTCGGACGTGGAATACTGAAATTATTTGGCGCTCGCCGCCTTACGGAAATTGTCATGTCCGCTAAAACAACCGTCTTGCCAAAAATCGCCGACGCGCCGAAACCGCGTTTTCGTTTGCAAGGATACGCCGCGCTGCGGTGGATTATTTTGATTGTGACCGCCGTCATCGCGCTGTTTCCGATGTACTGGCTCTTTGCCAACGCGTTCACGCCCATCACCTCCAATCCGCCGCTGACGCCCATTCTCATTCCCGCCTTCAAGCTCGATAATTTTGAACGGCTCTTGGTCAACAACAAATTTTATATGAATTGGATGCTCAATAGTTTAATCGTCGCGTTCGTCGTCACCGCGTTTCATGCCGTGTTCGACACGATGGCGGGCTATGCGTTTGCGAAAAAACGTTTTCCCGGTCGCAATCTTTTTTTCGTGCTGATTCTTTCGACGCTGATGATTCCCATTCACGTCACTTTTATTCCGTTGTATCTCATCAATCGCCAACTCGGTTTGATTGATTCGTTGTGGGCGTTGATTCTGCCCGGCACGGCGTGGGTGTTTGGCATTTTTCTCATGCGCCAATACATTCAAACCTTGCCGGGGGAATTGATTGACGCGGCAAAAATTGACGGGTGCAGCGAATGGGGCGTCTTTCGCCATGTCATTTTTCCGTTGTCGCTGCCCGCGATTGCGGCGCTGGCAATTTTTACGTTTGTCCGCAGTTGGAATGATTTTTTGTGGCCCGTCATTGCGCTCAACAAACCGCAAAATTATACGCTCACCGTCGGCGTCGCCAATTTGCAGGGCGAATTCATGACCGATTGGGGCATTATTTTTTCGGGCGCCGCGCTCGCCGCGCTGCCCATGATTATTTTCTTTTTATTCTTTCAAAAATATTTTCTCGAGGGCGTGCGGATGGGGGCGCTCAAGGGTTAAACCGTGCAAATCATCACACTCGACGCGCTGGCGTTTCGACAAATCACGCAGTTTGACAGCGCGAAATTGTCTGCCGCGCTATTGGCGAAATCTTCCGACCGCGCGCAAATCATCGTCATGCGCCTTGAAGCGGGCGGACAAATCGGTTTTCATCAAGCGGCGGCGCCGCAGCTGTTTGTCGTCACGCAAGGTAGCGGTTGGGTCTCGGATGCGTCGCAAGAACAGACGCCTATTGCGGCAGGACAGGCAGTTCTGTGGGATGGCGGCGAATGGCACGCGGCGGGCGCCGTGCAAGACCTTGTCGCGCTCGTCGTCGAAAGCCCGTCCATCCAATTGTTTGGTAACGCAAATTCCACCTGACGACGCAACCTTATTTGCTTTGTATGGATAAACCTGACGATATGACCCATCAAAACAAACTGCGCGTCGGCGTCATCGGCGCGGGAATTTTGGGGGCGCGCCACGCGCGCGTGTGGCGCGAAATGACGGATGTGGAATTGGTCGCGGTGTGCGATCTCGACGCGGCGCGCGCGGAAAATATCGCGCAGCAGTCCAACGCGCGCGCGTTCACGGATTACAACGCGCTGTTTGCCGCGGCGAAACTCGACGCCGTTTCCATTGCGACGCCCGACCATTTGCATCGTGCGCCCGTTCTCGCCGCGCTCGCCGCCGGGCTGCACGTCTTGCAAGAAAAACCGTTGGCGACGAACGCGGACGATGCGCGCGCGATTGTGGAGGCGACGGCAACCTCTGGCAAAATTGTGATGGTGAATTTTAGCCAGCGTTTTGTGACCGACCATCTCTGGCTGCACGATGCCATTGCGCGCGGGGAAATCGGCAAGCCGCGCATGGTTCTTTCCGTAAAGCACGACAATCTCTCGGTGCCAACGGAAATGATTCGCGGTTGGGCGCAAGCCACATCGCCGCTATATTTCATGTCGAGCCACGACCTCGACTTGGCGCATTGGTTTCTGAAGGTTGACCCCGTGCGCGTGACGGCGCAAGAAACGCGCGGCACGCTCGACGCGCTGGGCATTCCCGTTCACGACGGCTTGAACGCGTTAATCCAATTCGACGGCGACATCATTGCGAATTTTCACGCCTCGTGGATTCATCCGAATACGTATCCGCGCGTCGCGGACGGTTTCATGCAAATCATCGGCGACGCGGGCGCGTTGACGTACAACAATCGCACGCGCGCCGCCGAATTGTTCAATGCGCGCGGCGGACAAAAAATTGAATTTACCGGCGTTCACACCGCCGATATTGTGGATGGAAAAATTACCGGCGCGTTCGTTTCATCCCTGCAACATTTTCTGCAATGCATTCGTGAAACGCGCGAACCGGACACTTCGCCGCGCCGCGTCTTGCCAACCGCGTTGGCGCAAGCCGCTATTCTGGACGCGCTGTCAAGTCAGCAGCCCATTTCCCTCGCGTAAAAAATACGACGCGGCGCGCGTTCACGCTTTTAATTTTTCCAGCACGCGCCACGGCGTCAGCGGAATTTCATTGAACCACACGCCCGTCGCGTCATGCACCGCCGCAATGACCGCCGGCGCAAAGGGAATGTACGGCATCTCGGCCATGCCGCGAATGCCGTACGCGCCGACCTCGCTGGGAAATTCCAAAATCACGGAATCAATACGTTCGGGAATATCCAGCGCGCCGGGAATCAAATAATTGTTCAAATACGGCGTCAGCGTCCGCCCGTCGCGCATCACAAAATTTTCGGTGATGGTGTAACCGAGCGCCTGCATCACGCCGCCTTCAATCTGTCCCTCAATCATTTGCGGGTTGACCGCTTTGCCGACATCGTGCGCGCTCGTCACGCGCGTCACGCGCACCTGACCCGTTTCCGTATCCACTTCGACTTGTACGGCTTGCGCGGTGTAACCGTACAAAAAGTTGGATTGACCGTGGCCGTCCGCGTCGTCAATCATTTCCGTTTCGGGCGCGTACCATTCGCACTCGCCGCGCGCGGGGCGTTCCTCATTGCGCCATTTTTCTAGCGCCGCCGCCGCCGCGCCTTGTACCGCGCGTCCCGCCATCGTCGTCAAACGCGATGCGGACGCGCTGCCCGAATCTTGCGTGAACGCGGTATCGCTCACCGTCAATTTTATTTTTTCCAGCGGCAATGCCAACGCGTGCGCGGCGATTTGCGCCATTGCCATGTGATGCCCTTGGCCGCAATCGGCGCCCGCAATGAAAAGCGTCGCCTGTTCGATATCGCCATTGCCGCGCAGTTCAATCGCGGCGTGCGAATGTTCGTGATAGCCAATCGAAAAGCCGATGTTTTTGAAACCCGCCGCAAAGCCCACGCCGCGTTTCAAATGACTCTCTTGCGCCCACTCACTTGCATCCGTTTGCGCGGGCGCGCCCCAACCAAACTTGGCTGCGCACGCTTGCGCCACCGCGACGAGCGAAACTTGGCCGCCGCTCAACGGAGCTTGCGTCACCGTATCGTCGCCGTCCACCAACAAATTTTTCAAGCGCAGTTCCACCGGGTCCATGCCCAATTTTTCCGCGAGCTTGTTCATTTGCGATTCCGCGACAAAGTGTCCTTGCGGCGCGCCAAAGCCGCGAAACGCCGCTTGCGGAATGTTGTTGGTATAAACGCCGTACGCGTCAATCGCAACGTTGGGCACGCGATACGGGCCCACGCACGTAAGCGTGGTATTGAACAAAACTTTGGGCGTGGTGTAACAATATCCGCCCGCGTCGGCGATACATTCCACCGTCGCGGCGACGAGCGTGCCGTCTCGTTTCGCGCCCGTTTTCGCGCGGAAAAACATTTGATGCCGTTTCGAGTGATACTTGATGGATTCTTCGCGCGACCAGATAATTTTGACCGGACGATTTAGTTTCCACGCCGCGAGCGCGAGAATGATTTGCACCGTCATGTCTTCGCGGCCCCCGAACGCGCCGCCAATCGCAGGATAAATGACGCGAATTTTTTCGGGCGGCAAATTTAACGCGTGCGCGATTTGATGTTGGTCTTCCCACGTCCATTGTCCCGCGACTACAACCGTCACGCGTCCTTCCTCGTCAACGTAACCGAGTCCCGCTTCGGGCTGCAAAAACGCATGTTCCTGCATCGGCGTGTGATACGCGTCTTCGACAATCACATCCGCGTCGGCGAACGCTTGGTCCGCGTCGCCTTTACGCACGCGATAATGTTTCACAATGTTATCGGGATGCGCGGGATTCAACGATGGCGCGCCGGCTTGCAGCGCGTCGCGCGGGTCGAACACGGCGGGCAAATCCTCATACGTCACCTCGATTAAATCGCGCGCGTGTTCGGCTGCGCGTTCCGTTTCCGCGACGACGAGCGCGACTTTATCGCCAATCCAACGCACAATCGCTTGCGCGTCGCGCGGCAGCAATGTTCCGTCCGCCAACGCGTCGGGTCCGCACAACACGGGATTGTCAAAGATACCCAAGCCGTATTCATTCACCGGCACATCTTTTGCGGTAAAAATTGCGACGACGCCGGGCGCGGCTGATGCTTTGGTCGTATCAATTTTGGTAATGCGCGCGTGCGGACGATTGGCAAACAAAACTTTCATCCACACTTGATTCGGCATGTCAATATCGCCGGGATATTTTGCTTCGCCGGTGACTTTGGCGCGTGCATCCACGCGCGGAAGGGATTGTCCTAAAGCGGTCATTTTGCATCCTCTATCACAATAGACTCCCATAGTTCCTTGAGTTTGCTCTGCACTGCTTTCCAATCATCAGGGGTGAGTTTTCCGAGTTTTCGGTCTATCAATTCCTTTTCGAGCGTTGCCAATTTGTGTAGTCGGATGAACGAAGCCGCCTTCAAACCCGCTTGTTGCCACTTTTTGATTTCAACATCAAAACGCGTTCGTGTGGCATGGGTTGTGATGCGTGCGACAACAACATCGTCATCGCCGACATCAATGAGCAACAATGCGGGGCGGCGTTTGCCTGCTTCCTCATCGGTAAATGGAAATTTGAGCAGCAGGATTTCACCAGGGGCGTATTGTTCCATAGTTATTTTGTCTCGTCGTAAATGGAATCAGACTCTACGTACCCCGCAAAAAATTCTTTGGCGGTCAAGGTTGCCCATTGCTTTTGTTCGTACAAATCCTCTGGCTCTTGAACTAGGAGAATTACACGAACGATTTCGCCGCGTGGGAGTATCTCTTTCACCGGTGTGGGGATTTCAAGCGTGCCTTCTGAGGATATTTTTGTGGGAAACTCGTATGCTTTCATTTCACATATCTTCTTTCACCATTGTGCGCGTCCACGCGCGCAATGAATTGCCCGAAAATTGACGGGTCGCGAGATAGAACGCGAGTTTGACCAGGCGCTTGAGAAGGTTGGAGAGAGCGCGGAGGCAACAATTCATTTCTTGAATCACCGCGCTGTTGTTGTTGAACCGAAAACGGTTGACCGTGTTGTCCCAAACGACGCGAAAGACGACGCCATTCTCGCCTGCGCCAAAGCGGGCAAAGCCAAGTACATCGTCTCCGGCGACGAACAGCTCCTACAGTTACGCGAATATCGCGGCATCAAAATCCTCACGCCGCGCGAGTTTGTAGCGCAAGCGCTTTAACCCAATTAAGCTTTCATTTCTTTCGTCCTTTTTTCTCTTGGCGCTGTTTTTCCACAACCGCATCGATCTCCAGCAAAAACATTTCTTTGTCATTCAGAAAATCATTTTCGCTGCGCCCGCGCGCGGCGTCGAGGTGACGCAGATTTTCTTTGATTGTTTTCTGATGCTCGGCGATTCGGTCGGGGTCGAAAACGCGCATATTCTCTTCTCATTCCTTCAAAATAATCTTGATTGAACCGCTTCCAATAGAAATAATAGTCGGGATACAAGCGCAGCGCTTGCTCAACAAAATCGGATACGCGAATCCCATCGCGCTCATAGAGCAATTTTCCCGAAATGACGCGGTGTTTCATTCGCAAGTCAACGCGCTGCACATCCACCATGTCAAAGTCGCCACTCTGCAAGATTTCATCAATTGCCGCTTCCAACGTGAGATGTTCGTCCAACGTAACGTCGCGCGCAAACAATACGCCCAAATCAATATCGCTCTCGCGCGTCGCCGTCCCATCCGCTTGCGAGCCGAAAAGCCAGACGCCCAACACAAGCGGGTTACTCGCAAATAACCGCTTGAGCGCAGGCAATTTTCGTTTCAGCGCCAAACGCAAATCCGGTTTCATTCTGTCCGATGGCTCCCTGCATAAATTGGCGCGCCCGATTGTTCGCGCATTCCCAAATCGTCGCGGTGATTCCAAATCTCCACGACTTTGCTGTGGGCAAAACGAACAATCAAAGAAACCCTATCCTGCCAACCTATCTCGCGCATATTCCAAAAATTCCCGCACCGCGCCTTCAGGGTCGTCGGCGAGAAAACTTTCAACCACCTCACCGCTGTCTCCATCATGAAAATGCTGGGGAAATGTTTTTACGCTTTTCCACTTGGCGTGGGCATGTTGTTATGGCGAAAAAATTTGCCGTCAACGTGCGTGCGTTCCCAATGGCAGGCGAATCGTCCGGGAATTTCGGTTGACCGCCAAAAGTCAACAAAGGACTCGTCAGTCAATACCACTCGTAACTTGTCACGGATGATTTCGGTAGCTTCGACAATATCCGGAAAATCTTGTTCCGCGATTGCCGCCAACTCAACAAGGTCGGGCGTCAAATTTCTCCCAGCAAATGTTGTAAACGCGCAATGCGATTCGTCAAATAGTCCACGTTCTGAAAATCGTCCAGTACCGCGTCCTCGTCCACCTTGCCTGCGCGCCCAAGTTCATCGAGCTCCTGTAGCGTACTCACTCCAAATCTGGCGCAGCGCGCGCGGCGTTCGGCGTCGAGCGAATGAATCTTGGCGCGCAACAGCGCGCGCAACGATTCGCGCATGACTTGTTCTTCGCTCATCGCCAATTCTTGCGCCACCTGAATCATTGGAACTGCCATCCTGCGACCTCCAATTATCTCTTCACCCCCGCGTCCTCAATCGCTTCGATGATTTTGTAGTATCCGGTACAACGGCACAAGTTGCCGCTAATCGCCTGCTCGACATCGTTCTTGGTCGGCTGCGGATTTTCTTGCAACAATTGCGCGCCGCTCATCACGAATCCGGGAATGCAATAGCCGCACTGCGCCGCGCCGTGTTCGATGAATTTTTGTTGAACGGGATGCAATTGTTCGTCATGCGATAATGCTTCAATCGTTTCCACACGCGCGTGATGCGCGCGCGCGGCGGGGACCAGGCAGCTCATTACCGCAATGCCATCCAAATAAACGGTACACGCGCCGCACTCGCCTTCCGCGCAGCCCTCTTTCGTTCCCGTCAATTTCAAATCTTCGCGCAAGAAACGCAATAAACTTTTATCGCTTCCGGCGGCAGAAACTTTTTCGCCGTTCACGCGCGTTTCAATAATATCTGTTGCCGTGTGCGTTTCCGTCGCGTGGTCATGCGGTTTGAAATGGCCGTCCGTGCCGCCCCACAACATCACCGGTTTTTCCGGCAAGTCATATTGCTCATCGCGGATTTGGCGCATCGCGCGCGCTACGCACACCCGCGCCATCTCGCGGCGATAATCCGCCGTGCCGCGCACATCGTCAATCGGCTGCGCCTCTTGCGCGGCGAGTTCCGACGCTTCCTGAATCGCCGCGTCCGAAAGATAATTTCCGACGAGCGCTTGTTCCGCTTCGCCGCACGTAATAATCGTCGGCGCGACGGCGCCCAGCGCAATCCACGCGTTGGAAATTTCCATATCCTCGAATTCCAACACCACCGCCGCGCTCACGACCGAAATCGCTTGCGCGCGTCGCAAACCGAGTTTAATAAATGTCCCCCGGTCTTTTGGGGACATTTTTTGAAACAAAACTTGACTCACCAATTCGTCGGGCTGCATTGCCGTTTTACGCACGCCCAGAAAAAAATTGCTGAACGGCACCACGCGTTCGCCGCGCACGCTTTTCAATTTCACTTCCGCGCCCATTGCCCATAACGGCACGATCGTATCATTTGCGGGGGAAGCTGTCACGAGATTTCCCGCAATCGTGCCGCGATTCCGAATTTGCGGCGCGCCCACTTCCCACGACGCGCGCACGAGCGGATACGCCAGCCGCCGCAAGAGTTCCGAGCCGACAACCTGATTGTGCGTCACGCTCGGCCCCAAACGAATGTAATCGCCGTCCTCTTGAATCGTATCCAGCCCCGGCACGCGCGAAAGATCAATCAAAACTTGCGGCGCGCGCAGTTTGCGCTCGATTTCAATAAGCAAATCGGTGCCGCCATTAATAATGCGCGCCGCCGCGCCGTACTGACTCAACAATTGCGTCGCTTCGTCCAGCGAACGCGGTTGAATGTAGGTTTGCCACATGAACAAGTTCAGAGCAAAAAACTAAAAGGGCAAAGTGGAGATTTACTTTTAGCGTTTCGCTTTTTATTTTGTATTTTTTGACTTTATTATTTCCGCCATGATGCTCACCGCAATTTCTTGCGGCGTTTCGGCATGAATTTCAACGCCAATCGGCGCGTGGACGCGCTGCAAAATTTCATCGCTCACGCCCTGTTGTTTCAGGATGCCAAAGACCGTCAGCACGCGGCGCTTGCTGCCCAACATGCCGATATACGCGGCGGGTTTATCAATCACCGCGCGCAGCACTTCGGCGTCGAGGATATGCGCGCGTGTGACGATGGTGACGTACGTCTGCGGCGTAATCTCTGCCGCGCGCAATTGTTCCACCAAATCGCCCGCGCGCAATTCGTCCGCGTACGGAAACTTGGCGCGCGTTAACAGTTCGGAACGGTCGTCAATGAGAATGATGTGAAACCCCAAAAATTTTCCCAACTCGGCGCATGCCGCGCCGACATGCCCGGCGCCCACCAGCAACAGCGTCGGCGTCGTCAACAGGGGTTCGATAAAAACTTCCATCTCGCCGCCGCAGACCATCGGGTCGCCGCGGTCGGGTCGGGATAAATTGAAATCGAGATAATGCGGCGCGCCCTGTTGAATGACTTGCTGCGCCATCTCGATGACGCGTCGTTCCATCGCGCCGCCGCCGACCGAGCCGACGATACTGCCATCCGCGTACACCAACATTTTCGCGCCAATGCCGCGCGGCGCCGAGCCGTGCGTTTTCACCACAGTCGCGACGGCGGCGGGAGTTTGTTTTTCCAAAGCTTGGACTAGAGCGTGTTGAACGGAATCCATCTTGCCATTATAGCCCTTTTTGGCGCGTCTAAAAAACAGATTCGTTTCCAACTTGGGGCGCGCCTTGAAATTTTTTCAAAAACGCCGCGCCCATTTTACAGCCGAGCTGGCAATAAAGTTGACCGCGTTTCAAGCCCGAGTACAATAATCGCGGGGGCGAACGCATTGGCGCTTTCAAGATGCGAAAGCGCGATGGTTCGCCCCCGTTTGCCTTTCGATGATTCAAACCCACAACCTCACCAAAACGTTTGACAAATTCACCGCCGTCGCGGATTTATCGCTCACGGTGGAAGCGGGCGAAATTTTCGCGTTTCTCGGTCCGAATGGCGCGGGCAAAACGACGACGATGCGAATGTTGGCGTGTCTCATTGCGCCGACGAGCGGCCAGGCGACGGTCGCCGGTTTGCGCGTGGGTCACGATGACGATGCGATTCGCGCGCGCATTGGAATTTTAACCGAAGCGCCGGGGCTGTACGAAAAATTGAACGCGGTGCAAAATCTCGATTTTTTCGCGCGCCTGTACGGTTTGGACGCGGCGACGCGCGCCAAACAAATCGCGCGCTATCTCGACATTCTCGGTCTGGGCGAACGCCAACAAGAACCGGTCGGCAATTTTTCCAAAGGGATGAAACAAAAATTGTCCATCGCCCGCGCGCTGCTGCACGAGCCGCAAGTGGTTTTTTTTGACGAACCGACCAGCGCGCTCGACCCCGAATCCGCCAAAGTCGTGCGCGATTTTATCGCCGAGTTAAAAAGCGAAGGGCGCACCATCTTTCTCTGCACGCACAATTTGGACGAGGCGGACCGCCTCGCCGACCGTGTGGGCGTATTCAAACAACATTTGATTCAAGTGGATACGCCCGAAAATTTGCGGCGCAAGTTGTACGGGCAGCGCGTGTTGTTTCGCGTGCGCGACCTCACGGACGCGTCAAAGCGCGCGCTCGCCGCGCTCGCGTTCGCGCGCGATATCCAATTCAACGGCGATACGATTTCGATTGCGCTCGACGCGCCGGATGAAATGACGCCGCGCGTGGTGAACGCGTTGGTGGACGCGGGCGCGGCGCTTTGCGAAGTGCGCCCCGAACGCGCGTCGCTCGAAGAGGTGTATTTGGATTTGGTCAAAACGGAGCCGCTACAATGAAACCGTATCGCGTGTTTGCGGTCCTCCGCCGCGAGATGCAAGAGATTGTCAAGAGCCGCGGTTTGCTGTTGGCGATTTTTTTACCCGCGTTATTCTTGACGCTGCTGCCGTTGGGCGGAATTGCCTTTTTGGGCCGCGCATTGGATAACGTGTCCAGCGGCGACGCGCAAGATTTTGCGCGCCTGCTCACGATGATGCCCGAACTGAAAACGTGGTCCGCCGGCGAAGTCGCCAGTTATGTCATTTTGGAACAATTTCTCACCATGTTTTTGATGATGCCGCTCATCATTTCGCTCTCGCTCGCTTCGCAAAGCGTCATTAGCGAAAAACAGACCAAGAGTCTAGAACCGCTGCTGGCGACGCCGATTCGAACGAGCGAACTTTTGCTCGGCAAAGGTTTGACCGCCATGCTGCCCGCGCTGTTGGCGACATGGGTTGCGTTTCTCATTTTTCTCCTCGCCGGACGTTTGCTCATTGACAGCCCGCGCGTCTATAGCAGTTTGCTGCAACCGAAATGGCTCGTCGCGATGTTGGCGCTGGCGCCATTGTTATCGCTCTTGTCCGTCAGTATCACGGTCGTATTGTCCTCGCGCGTCAATGACGCGCGCACCGTCCAACAAATTGGCGGTTTTGTCGTGCTGCCCATTGTCATTTTGGGCGTCGCGCAAACGGTGGGTTTGTTATTGTTGAACGTGACGACCTTTGTCATTGGCGCAATCATTTTGGCGGCGGCGGACCTCTTGATTCTGCGCCTCGGCGTGCGGTTGTTCCAGCGCGAGAAAATTTTAACGCGATGGAAATAAATCAAAAACCGCGCGCCTTTAACGCGCTGCGCCATCGCGATTTTCGTTTGCTGTGGATTGGCTTGCTGATTTCAGTCGCCGGCACGCAAATGCAAAATGCCGCCATCAATTGGCAGACGTACGAAATTTCCGGTTCCGCTTTGGCGCTCGGCGGCTTGGGGTTGGCGCGCCTGATCCCCATTATCATTTTTTCGTTATGGGGCGGCGTCGTCGCCGATACGCGCAATCGCCGCCGCGTCATGATGATTACGCAAAGCGTCATGATGGGCAGCGCGTTCACATTGGGTTTGGTGACGTGGCTCGGCATTGTCAATTTGTGGTGGATTTATGGTTTGGGCGCGGTGAACGCCGCCGCCGCCGCCTTTGATATGCCCTCGCGTCAATCGCTCACGCCCAATCTGGTGCCGCGCGAAGATTTGACGAACGCGGTCACGCTCGGCAGCATGGTGTTTCAAATCGCCAGCATCGTCGGTCCCGGCATCGCGGGCATTCTCATCGGCCAATTTGGCGTCGGCATTATTTATTGGCTGAACGGTTTATCGTTTTTGGCGCTGCTCGGCGCGATTGCATTGATGAAAACCGCGACGCCGCCCAAAGTGAGCCACAGCCGCGCGCCATTGCAAACCATGTTGGAGGGGATGAAATATGTATTTCAAGAGCGCATCATTCTCTCGACGATGCTGCTCGATTTTTTTGCGACTTTTTTTTCCGGCGCCAATACGCTGCTGCCAATTTTTGCCACCGACGTTTTGCGCGTCGGGCCCGAAGGATATGGAATTCTTGCCGCCGCCGAATCGGCGGGTTCGGTCATTACGGGCCTCGTTCTTTCGGTATGGGGCGACATTCGCGCCAAAGGCGCGGCGCTATTGAGCGGCATTGCCCTTTACGGCGCGGCGACGATTGGTTTTGGCTTGTCCGAAACTTTTGCGCTTTCGATTTTATTTCTCGCGCTCGTCGGCGCGGGCGATACGCTCAGCACCATTTTGCGCTCGGCGATTCGGCAATTGGTCACGCCGGACGAATTGCGCGGCCGCATGACTTCGGTCAACATGATTTTTTTCATGGGCGGACCGCAATTGGGCGAAATGGAATCGGGCGCCGTCGCCGCGCTCGTGGGCGCGCCCTTGGCTGTGGCGTTTGGCGGCGCGGCGACGCTGGTGTTGGTGGGACTCACGGCGCTGCGCGTCCCAGCCCTGCGTCATTACACCTGAGCGCGCGCGCAAGGTTCGCCACGCTTCAAGTAGATGACTGTCGCGCGCATCAAGGAATGCAAATAAAAAACTGCGTCCCAAAGGGGATGCAGTTTTTTTGTACAAACATTTCACAGGCGCCGCAGCGCTTGCCGTTATCTGGCTGTCGCTACATCATCCTCTTGAAAATTAAACGTCAAACGCAAACGCCGCGAAGGAAGATTGCCGTTACGGCTCGAAAAAATCGGTTCGGTAATATCTTCAAAAAGCCACACGCCGCGCGCGAGCGTAGCGGTATATTGGTCGTTATCCCAATACAAACAGACATAGAGCTGTTTTTTGAGCGGCGCAGGCGCATTCATCGAAACTCGAATATGATAATCGCCAAGCCGCGCGGCTGGCACAAGCCACGCCTGCACAAACATACTCGCGCCCTCAATCGGAATCGTGCCGTCATATAACAAGCGTTCCGTAGTCGCGTCGTCAAACGCGCCGCGCGATGTTGTTTCACGCGTCGCGCGCGGGCGCCACAGCTTGCGAATATAATTGGGCGCAAAGCGCGCTTCAAAACGCCACTGCTTTTTGCCGCGTCCGCGCGAAAGAGTTTCTTGCCACGGCACGATTGATGGGGTAAGCGCTTGACTAAACATCGAATGTTCCTCGCCTTTGTATAATGCTTGACTGACCGATGGGGTTGAAAAATAAAAACGCTCTATAAAAGCAGCGCCCCAAAAATCAAACCAACTATCAACCGTTCAAATCAGGCATCGAATCGTATTCCGAGCAAGCTTTACTTACCGCGCCGACTAGCATACTCCAAGCGCGCTCAATTGCCAAGTTTCTTGATCTTTTTCAATCATCTTCTTTTGCTACAATTTCACACGTACTATGCGCTCGTGCGGCGAAAATATCGCCCGCCAATCAAACTTGTTTTTGGATTGATTCGCTTACAAAAAATGCGAACACAGGTTTCCTGTGTTCGCATTTTTTATGTTACTCGGAGTCTGTAGATGCAAAGTCTGCATCCCTTTACACTTGGCACATGACCATTCTCCAAAAATTCGGCAGACGTGTGCGAGAGCTGCGCCAAGCCAAAGGACTTTCACAGGAAAAACTAGCGGAGCTCGCGAATCTTCATCGAACCTATATCAGTTCGGTCGAGTTGGGCGAACGTAATGTGAGTCTGAAAAACATCGAGGCCTTTGCGAATGCGCTTGATGTTTCAATTACAGAGCTCTTTGTTCAAGGGCCCGTTCAAGCTAGAGACATCTCTGAACTCAAACGAAAGAAAAAGTGATGGGACACATATCGGATATTTTGCGCGAGGCGAAAGCTCACTACAAGACCAGCGCTACCGCTGAAATACCCGCGCTTGAAAAACTGGAGATTCTTTGCCGAGCGTTGCAGGTCACACCAAATCAATTCGATCATTTGTTGTCGGATTATTCTCCAGTGCTGCGAACGATACGTGGACACGCCTTTGAAAGTTTTTTTGACCTTTTGCTCGAGACAGCGGGTTATCAAGTCCAAGCAATTGGCGGAGACGATGCCGTTGACCGAGTTGTGAACGGACATACTTTCCAGCTAAAAACGCCGACTATGGCGGAATCAAAGGGTAAAATTGTTTCGTACAAAACCCACAAAACACACGGCGCAAAATCAGAGCTCGAATCCATCGAGTATTATCATGCCGTCAGCGAATTTGCCGATTTTTTGGTGGGTTTGGTTTTATATCAGCCATTGCAGATTTTGATACTGCGGCGCGAGGAATTGCCAACACATCCACTAGACGCACAGCGCATTGTGAGTCCATTCAAAATGAACTGGGCAACTCATCCCGGATTGAATGCGTTTGAACGAATCGGTTTGGATAGAGCGCGGATAGAAAACGCCGCACGATTGTTGACGTATCAGCAAGACGAAAGCTTGCCGTTGACGGCCCAAGCGGTGGGTGTGACATCCGAGATTATTCTGAACGCAATTATGCGTGAGGAAAATTTCCGAATTTGGGATATGTCCATTCGGGGCTTTGCGAGCGAGGTTGTGTTCAAAGATTTTTTGGAAAAAGCCAACATCAAGTTC
>Ga0226835_1001029_pt1 | contig 18828 bp, 16 predicted proteins | sample LAC_MetaG_1_FD_163627 | JGI IMG/M metagenome (GOLD analysis project Ga0226835, IMG submission 163627) | Anaerobic ammonium oxidizing microbial communities from anammox membrane bioreactor (MBR) in UC Berkley, California, United States -... | ecosystem: Engineered > Bioreactor > Anaerobic >...
GCGTATCCCAACGCCACCGCAGAGGATTTGAGCAATGCGCTCGCGGCAATGGAACGCGGCGACATTGAATTTGTGATTGTGCGGGATAGTGAGAGCCAGCTGTTTATGCAAACGACGGGCAGCCCCGCCGAAGGGTACTATCTCGAATACAATGACGGCAAGGATGATTCGATGCTGCGCGTGCGCGGCGACACCTTGTCGAAAATACAGGTTACGGAGGCGCTCACCGCGTTCCTCAAGCATGATGCCGCATGGCAAACGATGTTTGTGTGGGAACGCTTTACGTATTGATGAAAAGGCAAATTTTATTTTTGTGCAGCGGCAATTATTATCGCAGTCGGTTCGCGGAAATTCTTTTCAATCACCTCGCGCAGGAACATGATCTAGAATGGCGCGCGCAATCGCGCGGCATTGTGGCACAATGGAGTCGCAACCCGGGGCCCATTTCGCCCGCCGCGCTGGAAGGATTACGCGCGCGGAATCTTTCGCCCGAGGTCACGCGGTATCCGCTGCAATTGACGGAAACGGATTTGGCGCGCGCCGAACGTATCATCGCCATGTACGAAGCGGAACATCGTCCGATGCTGCGCACGTATTTTCCGCAATGGGAAAATAAAACTGAATTTTGGCGCATACCCGATTTGGACGAAATGAATTCCGAAAACGCGTTGGCGCAGCTTGAGCGGAACGTGCGCGCGCTCATGCTCGCTTTAGCGCCTGCCAAACTTTTCCTTTGAATCCGGTTGTATAATTGCACTATTCCACTCAGGAGTCGAAACCATGACCAAAAAAATCGGCCTCATTATCGGACGCGAATGGTCGTTCCCCCCCGAATTTATCAAAGAGGTGAACCGCCGTGAGCAGGGCGTGATTGCGGAATACGCCAAACTGGGCGGCACGCGCATGGACGAGCCGTGCGAATATGCCGTGTTGGTTGACCGCATTTCGCACGAGGTGCCGTATTATCGTTCGTATCTGAAAAACGCGGTCTTGCAAGGCACGCATGTCGTCAACAATCCGTTCATGTGGACGGCGGACGATAAATTTGTCGGCGCGTCGCTCGTGACGAAATTGGGTTTGGTGTCGCCCAAAACGGTGGCGCTGCCCAACAAAGAATATATTCCGGGCATCATTCACAATGAATCGCTGCGGAATCTGGAGTTTCCGATTCCGTGGGAGAAACACATCGAGTATCTCGGCGGATTTCCGGTGATTCTCAAAGACGCGCACGGCGGCGGTTGGAAACAGGTGTACAAAATCAATAGCATGGATGAATTGTGGCTGCGCTATAACGAAAGCGGTTTGCTCACCATGATTCTGCAAGAATTCATCCAATGGGACAATTACATCCGCTGTATGTGTCTGGAGCAGAGCGATATTTTGGTCATGCACTATGACCCGTCCGAACGCAAATACGCGCGCCACAATTTGGACGCGACGATGTACGAACGCATTTACAACGATTCGGCGCGTCTCGTGCGCGCGCTCGGCTATGACATGAATACGGTCGAATGGGCTATCCGCGACGGGACGCCGTATGCGATTGATTTCATGAATCCCGCGCCCGACATGGATATTTATTCGCTCGGCGAAGAATTTTTCAACTGGTGCGTTACGCACATGGCGGACATGTGCATCAAGCTCGCGCTCAACCCGCGCCCGCAAATCAACGAAATGCGGTGGAATCAATTCTTTTAGGTAAAACGCGGCAGGGAGCGCGTCGCACGAACGCAAGGCGCTGCCTGCCGCTTGTTCCTCAGACCCTCATGTTACATCAAGCCATCGAAACCTACCACAATCTGCTCACGCCCGACGTGGCGCGCGAATCGTGGGCTCAATTGCAAGACCAGACCAAGCGACGCGGTTTGTATTTTGGCACACGCGATGTCGTGACGGTGCTGCGCCCCCGCTTTTTGACGACGGAACAATATCATTTTTTGCAAAACGCGATTCGCAGCGTCATGCCCGCGTTTCGCAAAGCGTACCACGCGGCGCTGGCGGATGAAACGGTGCGCGCACAGTTTCGTTTGAACGATTGGGAAGAGCGCATGGTCACGGAAAAATTCGGTTTCCAAGAACCCAGCCCTTCCGCGCGCATGGATTCGTTTTATCTGCCCGAGCAGGGCATCGTGCAATTCACCGAATACAACGCCGAAATTCCCGCCGCGCAGGCGTACACCGACGTTTTGAGCCAAGTGTTTTACGGCCTGCGCGTGATGGGCGAATTTCAAAAACAGTACGAAGTGCGCCCGCTGCCGACGCGCAATCAGATGCTGCACGCGCTGCTCGACGCGTGGCGGCAATGGGGCGGCACGACGCGTCCGAACATTGCGATTCTCGATTGGAAAGAGGTGCCGACGTACAGCGAATTTGTGTTGTTCCAAGAGTATTTTCAAGCGCAAGGATACACGGCCGAAATCGTGGATCCGCGCGCGTGCGAATATCGCAACGGCAAACTCACGGCGAACGGTTTCGAGATTCAGCTGGTATACAAACGCGTACTCATTAGCGAGTTGGTCGAACGCGGCGATTTGGGTTTGGAGCATCCGGTGATTCGCGCCGTACGCGATAACGCCGTGTGCATGGTCAATCCGTTCGCGTGTAAAATTCTGCACAAAAAAGCGTCGCTCGCCGTCTTGACGGATGAACGCAATCAAGCGCTCTTTGACGCGGAGGAATGGCGCGCGCTCCAAAAATTTATTCCGTGGACGCGCGTGTTGGAAGAGCGTAAAACGGTGTACAATGGCGCGCCAATTGATTTGATGCCGTTCCTCGCGCAAAACAAAGACGAATTCGTGGTGAAACCGAACGACGAATATGGCGGCAAAGGCGTAGTGTTGGGTTGGACCGTTTCGCAGAGCGAATGGGAACAATTGCTGCGCGACCGTTTGCAAGAGCCAAGCATCGTACAGCGCCGCGTCGCGCTGCCCGAAGAACCGTTCCCCAGTTACGTGAACGATACGGTGCAAATTTATGACCGCATGTTGGACACGGACCCGTACATTTGGTACGGCGCCTTCATGTCGGGTTCGTTATGTCGCCTGTCCACCGCCGCGCTGGTGAATGTGACCGCCGGCGGCGGCTCGACGGTGCCGACATTCGTAATTGAGCCGAGACGCAGTTGATGCCCTCGTCAAACGAATCCGCGTCAGCGCAAACCGTCGCCGCGCCGCGCGCTTGGCTGCGCCGCGAACAACGTACGCTGCTTTTACTTTTGGGCATTTTACTTTTAGGTTTGTTCGTGCGCGGAATCTATGTCGGCGCGATTGTGAAATTTAACAGCGCGCCGTCGTACGACGGAATCTTTTTTAATCAACTCGCCCTCAGTCTGTTACAGGGCAACGGCATGACGACCGCCGACAATTTGCCGACGGCGTTTCGCACGCCCGGCTATCCGTTTTTTCTGGCGAGCTTGTACGCTCTGTTTGGTCCAAGCGCGACCATTGCGCGCGGCGCTAATATCGTACTGGGCGCATTGACGGCGATTTTGTTATTTCCGTTAGGCGTAGAATTATTTCGCCGTCGCCGTATCGGTTGGCTTGGCGCGCTGTTTGGCGCGCTGTATCCAATTCTGATTTATATTACCGGCGAAATATATTCCGAGATTTTGGCGATTTTCTTGGCGACCGTGGCGCTGGTTTTGTACGCCGCCGAGTTGCGCCGTCCATCGCGTTGGCGTCCGCCCTTGGCGGGATTGATTTTGGGCATCGAGTTGATGGTTCGTCCCAATATCGTCTTTGCGCTGCCCTTTATTGTCTTGTGGTTTTTTTTGTGCGCCACGCGTTCCCATGCTTTCAAGCTCGCCGCGTGGCTCGCGGTAATGTTGGCGCTCTTTAGCGTCCCCTGGAGCATTCGCAACTATGCGGTCTTTGGCGAATTTATTCCTTTGACCACGCAAGCGGGCGTAAAAATTTGGCAAGGCAATAACGCGTTGGCGGATGGCAGCGGACTCGAACCGACCCCGGAAACTTGGCGCGATGGGCCGGTTCCTGACCGTTTCTTTATGGGCTGGAAAGCGTTGGGTGAACCAGAGAGCAGTCGTCGCTTTATGGATGTTGCGGTGACGTGGATGCAAACGCATCCCGTCGAGACGGCAATGCTCGTGCCGCAAAAAATTTTGCGTCTGTGGTCGCCCATGTCTTTTACGACGCGCTCTAGTCGGCAATTGCCGCCCATCCCGTTTGAAATTCTACTGATGCCGTGGCTCATTTTTTTGGGGACGGCGCTGTGGGGAATGATTGTCTATCGTCGGCAGTGGCGCAGGTTATTTGGCTTGTACGCTTTGCTCTTGGCGGTAAATTTGGAAGCGGCGCTGACGTTCGGCGGAACGCGCTATGCTTTGCCGATGACGCCGGCTTTATTGCTCTTGAGCGCCGCGGGAATAGATTGGCTGTGGGAACGAATGGCGCCGCAGGGATGGCGTCGCGCGGCGTTACCGACTGCATGACACTGACGTTTCGACATTTCTGTAAAGGAGAGTGATATGCTTAAACCTCCATCGCTCAATATCGGCATCGAAGAAGAATATCAAATTGTGGATCCGCAAACGCGCGCATTGAAATCGTACATTACGCAAATGCTCGAAGACGGCAAAATGATAATGCGGGAATCCATCAAGCCGGAATTGCATCAAAGCATGGTCGAGGTCGGGACGAATGTGTGCCAGACGCCCGCCGAAGCGCGCGCGGAATTGGTGCGGCTGCGGCGCGGCGTGATGGAACTCGCGGCGAAAAGCGGTTTGAAAATTGTCGCGGCGGGGACGCATCCCTTTTCGCATTGGGTCGAGCAAGAGATTACGCCGTTCGAGCGCTACATGGGCGTCAAGCAAGATATGGCGGAACTCGCGCAAAAACTTTTGATTTTTGGCACGCACGTTCACATTGGCATCGAAGATTTGGAATTTCGCGTGGACGCGATGAATATCGCGCGTTACATGATGCCGCACGTGCTGGCGCTTTCGACGAGTTCGCCCTTTTGGGTGGGCCGCAATACGGGCTTGAAATCGTATCGCAGCATTATCTTTCGCAATTTTCCGCGCAGCGGTTTTCCGCCGACGTTCCACTCGTGGGCTGAATTTGAAAACTTTGTCGCGGCGTTGGTGCGCGTCCACGCCATTCCCGACGGTTCGAAATTGTGGTGGGACGCGCGTTTGAATCCGCGTTATCCGACGCTCGAATTTCGCGTGTGCGATGTGTGTACGCGTGTGGACGAAGCGGTGTGCATCGCCGCGATTTTTCAAGCGATTTGTTTCAAGCTGTGGAAACTGCGCCGCGACAATTTGAGTTTCCGCATGTACCCGCAAACCTTTTACGAAGAAAACAAATGGCGCGCGGTGCGCTATGGCATTGACGGTAAACTGATTGACTGGGGTAAGCAAGAAGAACTGCCCGCGCGCGAGTTGATTCGCGAAATGATTGAATGGTTCATCGGCGACGTGTTGGACGAGCTCGGCACGCGCAAAGAGGTGGAATACGCGTTCAAAATTTTGGATGGCGGTACGAGCGCGGATCGACAATTGAGCGTGTTCAAAGAGACGGGCAGTTTGGAAGCGGTGGTGGATAATTTGATACGGGAGACGGAGGAGGGGGTGCGATAGTTTCCAAAACAAGCGCGCAGCCGCGCGCTTGACGCAAAGACTATTCGCCGACTCGTGAACATGACCTCGAAATTTTTTAGAATCAATACGCCGCAGATCGTTCACCATACGATCGAGCAGGAAATCATTATTATTGATTTTGAAACCGGTTCGTATTTCAGTCTAACCGGTACGGGCGTGACGGTGTGGGAATGTTTGGCGCAAGTTGCGTCGCTCGACGATATTGTTGACGCGCTCATGGCGCAGTATGCGGGCGACCGCGCCGAGATTCGGCGCGACGCGGAACAATTTTTGAACGAATTGGAACGTGAGGCATTGATTGTGCCGGCCGCGACGCTGCCGGTCAGACCGTCGTCCAGCGCCGTGACGATTGCGGCGCCAAAAGCGCTTTTGTCATTTCAGCCCCCGACGCTTGCCAAGTATACCGATATGCAAGACTTGCTGCTGCTCGACCCGATTCATGGAGTGGATGAACAGGGTTGGCCCGTCGCCAAGACTTGACGTTATGCTTGGCTTGGAATTGGCTAGAGCCGTACACGTTTTAAGGATTTCTTGCGCTTGACTGGAACCAGAACTGACGCCGCGCCGCGTATTTTTTTTGAACAGGTCTATGGCGCGTTTCAACGCGCGGAACATGGGATGGGCGCGCCCATTCAGCGGGATTATGCGATTGATGGGTTTGTCGTGCGTTTGCGCTTTGCAGGGCCCGCGCTTGTTCCTTTGATTACGCCTGCTTTGGCGCATTTGGAAATGCCGCCGGATGCGCGGCGCGCCGCTTTGACCATCTGTCTTTGGGACAGCGCTTCGACGCATACGCTCATGCCGCCGCGTCCGTGGGCGCAGGATGCCTGTCGCGCGCGCGGCGATGTGCGCGGTTTTAACGATACGCGTTCGCGCACGGCGTTGGCGGCAGATGTAGGCGCGGTGAGCGTTTTAGATTTGCAAGAAAATTTGGGCGTCTATTGGATTCGTGCGGCGGAGCAGCTGCCGACGTACGAACGCGGCGCGCCGCTGCGTGTGATGCTGCATTGGTGGATGCGCGAACGAAACCGTTTTTTGATTCATGCCGGAGCGGTGGGCCTCGACGACCGCGGCGTATTGTTAATTGGCAAAGGCGGCAGCGGAAAATCTACCGCTTGTGTGGCGGCGGCGCTGGCGGGCTGGCAATACGTCGCGGATGATTATTGTTTGCTCGCGTCGAACGGCGAACCCTATGTTCACAGTCTCTATAATTCCGCCAAATTGGATGACGCGGCGCTCAAAAATTTCCCCGCGCTCGTATCCGTCGTGCGTAATCCGTCCGAACGCGCCGCCGAAAAAGCGCTCTTGGATTTAGCCCAAGTTCCCGCCGCGCAGCTGACGCGGCGTTTGCCGCTGTGCGCGCTGGTCCTGCCGCGCGTCACGGGGCAACGCGATACGCGACTCGCGCCGATTGCTCCATCCCAAGCGCTCCGGGCGCTCGCGCCGAGTTCGCTATTTCAATTGCCCGGCACGGGCCCCGCCGAATTTTTCGCTCTGGCGAATTTGGCGCAGCAAACGCCTTGTTATTATTTGGAGGCAGGCGTCGAATTATCCCAGATACCTCAAACATTGCAAGCGGAGTTATTCTTATGAACGCGCCATTAGCCAGCGTCGTGATGATTGTGCGTAACGGCGAGCTCTTTTTTCGGCAAGCCATCGAGAGCGTATTGGCGCAGGATTATCCTGCGTACGAGATACTGGTGGTTGACGGACAGTCCACCGATGGCACTGCGGATATCGCGCGGGCGTACCCGCAAATTCGTTATGTTGTACAAACGGACAGCGGCACCGCGAATGCGTACAATCTGGGCATTGCCAAAGCGCACGGCGAGTTTATCGCCTTTCTCTCGTACGATGATTTGTGGACGCCAAACAAGTTGAGCGTGCAAATCGGTTATCTACTTGAACATCCCGAAATTCAATACGTTGTCGCACACTGTAAATTTTTTTTGGAACCAGAGTATCCCTTTCCGCTCACACTACGGCCCATGATTTTGGAGCGCGCCCTGCCGCTGCGGATTATGGAGACGCTTCTTGCGCGCAAACAAGTCTTTGCCCAAGTGGGTTTGCTCGATCCGCAACTGAGCCCGGCGGACGATGTGGACTGGTTTATGCGGGCGCACGACCTCGGCGTACCCATGGCCGTATTGGAACAAACTCTTTTGTACAAACGCCTCCACGATATGAATACATCGCTCAATGCTCCGGATGGACGGCAATTGATTTTTCGCGTCTTGCAGCGTTCCACCTCGCGCAAACGCGCATTGGCTCAAGAACAAATCTGATTGTACGCGGCTGGCGCCGCAGTGTTAGCCGCGCCGTCAATCGTCGCGCGTAAAAAAATGTCCACAACTGCAGCGCTGATCAGCGTTATCATTCCGGTCTATAATGGCGCGCCGTATTTGGGCGAAGCGCTCGCCAGCGTCTTGGCGCAGACGCGGTCGCCCTTGGAAGTGATTGTCGTTGACGATGGCTCGACCGATGCGAGCGCAAGCGTGGCGCGTCAGTTTCCAGTGCGGTATGTCTGGCAAACGCACGATGGCGCAAGCGCCGCGCGGAATCAGGGCATTGCGCTGGCGCAGGGTTCATTTTTCGCGTTCCTCGATGCGGACGATGTTTGGATGCCTGAAAAACTCGCGCAACAGACCGAATCCTTTGCCGCACAACCGAACTTGGAGGCGGTGTTTGGACAGATGGAGCAATTCGTGAGCCAGGATAGCGCTGACACGATGCCGTCCGCCCGTTTTGCCAGAGAGGTTCGCGACAGCTATGCGCCGGGTACGATGTTGATTCGACGCGCCGCGTTTATGCGGATTGGTCTGTTTGCGCCGCAGTGGCGCGCGACGGAAGCGGTTGAATGGATGATGCGCGCGCGCGCGAAAAACCTACAGAGTATTATGCTGCCGCAGCTAGTGTTGCGCCGCCGCGTACACGCGAATAATACAACTTGGCGCGAGCGCGCAACCGTAGACCGCGAATATGCTGAAATGATCCAAGCCGCGTTGACGCGTCAAAGACAAGCGCGCCCGGAACGCTAACAGCTATATTTTTTGATGCGGTCGGCTGAATATGCTTGTGGCGCGCAAGTTTTTTAAATTCCGCGGCTGGAATGGCCGCGGGCGTTTCGCGGAATTGAATACGCGATGAATCTGACGATTTGGCGTTGGAGTTGGCGCTGGCTGCGTCTTGGGCCCCGTACGCTTGGATGGCTGGTGATGCTAACGCTGTTGCAATTGGCGGCGATTTTGCTCATCGCGCTCGTTTTCCAGGATTTGCAGGGCGGCGCGTCGGTCGGCGTAACCGCCTTGCCGCGCGTGGCGCTCATGGTGGTAGTGGGCGCGGCAAGCGCGGTCGGATTGTTTCTGGCGCGCGTTGCCGGCGGACACGCGGCGGCGACAGCCGTCACCCGGCTGCGCGTCGCCGCGTTGGAATTGCTCTATACGCGCGCCCAAGCGTTCTATGCGCGCTCGAACAGCGGTAATCTCCATTCGCTTTTGATTTGGGATACGGAACGCGCGTTCAAATTCTATGAAGCGCTTTTAGGCCAAATGCTGGCGGCTTTGACTGTCGGCTTGGGTATTGTCGTGGCGTTGATATGGTTAAATCCCACGCTGGCGTTGTTCTTGGCGTTTATCGCGCCGTTTCTTTTTTTGGCGCAGCGTTATTCGCTGCCAATTCTGCGGCGCGATTTCGAGCGACGCAACCAAGTGTTTGGTAAATTCAACAGCGACATGCTCGCCGTGTTACAGCTTTTACCGCTGACGCGCGCGCAGACGGCTGAAGCGCCAGAGCTGGCGAACCAAACGCGCGCGCTGGCTGGTTTGCAAAAGAGCGTGGAAGCTTTGCTGACGCAGCAGGCGTTACAGCACGCGCTGCAAAATGGAATCTTGGTGACGGTGGTTGGCGTGATTTTGGTGATTGGCGGCAGCCAGGTTGCCGCCGGGCAAATTACGGTTGGCAGTTTGCTCGCGTTCAACGTCATCTTGTTGGCGCTGCGACGCTACGCCCAAGACGCTATCGCGGTAACGCCCACGCTGGTCGAAGGTTATCACGCGCTGGAAACGCTGCACCATTTCTTTACCGCGTCGCCGCCCGAACCGTACGCTGGGACACGACGCTGCCGCTTGCGCGGAGAATTTAGTCTGCGCGATGTGACGTTTGGCTATCACGACCATGCGCCGATTTTGCGCGGCGCGTCGCTGACGCTGGCGCCGCACTCGTTCACCGCGCTAGTCGGCCCGAATGGCGCCGGTAAAACAACCCTAGTCAATCTGTTGCTCGGGCTGTACAAGCCGTGGCAAGGCGCGCTGACTGCCGATGGTTATGCGTATGTAGAATTGGATATGCACGCGGTGCGCCGTCAAATTGGCGTACTGCCGCAGGACCCCCTTTTGTTGGACGGCACCATCTGGGAAAATATCACGTACGGTATGCCCGATGCGTCCGCAGAGGCGACGCTGGCTGCCGCGCAGAGCGCCGCCGTGGATGTTTTTGTGCGCGAGTTCGCGCAGGGATACCAGACCCTTGTGGGCGAAAGGGGCGTGCGTTTGTCGGGAGGGCAGCGGCAGCGCATCGCGCTGGCGCGCGTTTTACTGCGCCAGCCCAAACTGCTCATCCTTGACGAACCGACAAATCATTTGGATGCCGCCGCCGCATGGCAATTGATTGAAAAGATTTTGCCCGACGAAAATTTACCGGCGGCGCGTCGCGCTGCGGCGCCGACGATTCTGTTAATCACGCACGATTTGACGTTGGCGCGCTGCGCGCAGCAGCAATACCTTTTGAAACAGGGACGGTTCGAACGCCTTGCGCCCGAAATATTGGACCGCGTTTTGACGCGTAACGCGCAGCCGTTCCACATAGAACCGATTTCTGACCCGAGCGCGACGGGGAGGGGCGAACATGTCTGAGCAAGCCGGCGGAGTTTTGCTGCCGACGCCGACGCAAGAATTACTCTTGCACGCGGCGCTGGGTTCGGGTGAAGCGGCGCGGCGCGCCTTTTATGAATGGAAAGCGCAGACCGATTTAGCGCAGCCGTTGGATTTGGGAGTCTATCGCATCCTGCCGCTGCTGTATCACAATCTGCGCGCGTTGAACGTCCAAGACGCGTGGCAGAGCCGTTTCAAGAGCGTCTATCGCCGCGAATGGGCGCATACGCAAATGATATTCCAGACGATGGCAAAAGAACTGCGCGCGCTGCATGAGGCAGGGATCAAGACGCTGGCGCTCAAGGGCGCGCCGCTGACTCTGTTGTATTATCGGGATTACGGTTTGCGGCCCATGAGCGATTTTGATGTCCTCGTGCCGACCGCGCAACGCTGCGCGGCAATGGAACGGCTCACGCGCGCGGGGTGGTATCCGCGCGAGCGTTCGCCGTCCAATCTGACCGACAATGTTTGCGCGGTTCGCGATGGATGGAATTTTGAAAACGCGCGCCGAGAACAATTTGACTTGCATTGGCATGTGCTGTTAGAGTGTCGCAATCAGGCGATGGACGATGATTTTTGGACGCGCAGCATCCCGCTTCAAATCGCCGACATTGAAACGCGTACGCTGCATCCGACAGATCATTTGCTTTTTATATGCCTTCACGGCGTAAGATGGAATATCGTATCGCCTATGCGTTGGATTCCCGATGCGCTGATGATTTTGCGCGGCGCGGCAGCGCAAATCGAATGGGCGCGGCTGCTTGCGCTGGCGGAAAAGTTTCGCCTGAATTTGCGGCTCGCGCTGGCGCTCAATTATTTGAACGAACAATTTCAAGCGTCCATTCCAACCGATTTTTTGCAGGCGTTGAACCGAATTCGCGTGTCCGAACGTGAACGGCAATTGTATGAGGCGCTGATTGCGCCGCCGTCTTGGTATGCGGGCATCCGGGCGCACTGGTATCGCTATCGCTTTGATTTGGAATTAGAAGGCAAATCGAATCCGGTATCCCGCTGGTTTGGTTTTCCCCGGTATTGGCGGCGCGCCAAAGCGCTCGCCCCCGGCGAGATGCCCCGTTGGTTTTTCACGCGCAGTTTCCAACGTTTTACCGCGTGGCGCCAAGCGCGGGCTGACCTGTAAATGCATTCCAAGCACAAAAACTTGTAGCGGAAAAGCGGACCGCAATGCAAAGCCAAAAGGAAATAACTCATGCCTAACTCGCCCAATCACCCAATCGCCGAATCGTCCAATCATCCCACCACCATCCTCGCCCTTGGTTCTTATTTCAAAGGCACGGCGTTCTTGCAGCAGTGCAAGGCGCTCGGCTGTACGGTGTACCTGCTGACCAAAGAAAAATTCAAAGATGCGGACTGGCCCCGCGAGAGCATTGACGAAATGTTTTGGATGCCGGATACGCACAAGCAGCCCGACCTCACCTACGCGGTCAGTTACATGATGCGCGCGCGCAAGATTGACCGCATCGTGCCGCTCGACGATTACGATGTCGAAGTCGCGGCGAACCTGCGCGAACATTTACGCATCCCCGGCATGGGCGAAACCACCGTGCGCCATTTCCGCGATAAACTCGCGATGCGCGTGCAGGCGCGCGATGAAGGCGTCAACGTCCCCGATTTTTCGCCCGTCCTGAATTACGACGATTTGCGCGAATTTATGGCGCGCGTCCCCGCGCCGTGGGTTTTGAAGCCGCGCTCGGAAGCCGCGTCGTTTGGCATCAAAAAATTAAACGATTCAGAAGAGTTGTGGCGCGCGTTGGACGAGCTCGGCGACCGGCAGTCGTATTATGTGTTGGAGCGCTTTGTGGCGGGCGACGTGTTTCACGTGGATTCCGTGCTTTGGGAGGATGAGGTAGTATTTTCGATTGCGAGCGGTTACGCCAAGCCGCCGCTCTCGGTCGTTACCGGGGGAGATGTATTTCGGTCGCGCGTTTTACCGTACGCTTCGGCGGACGCAGCCGCGCTGCGCGCCTTTAATCAAAAAGTGATGAAAGCGTTACGCATGAAACGCGGCGTGACGCACGCGGAATTTATCAAGGGCGACGCGGACGGCCAATTTTATTTTCTGGAAACCGCCGCGCGCGTCGGCGGGGCGAATCTCGCGGAAATGATTGAAACCGCCTCAGGCATCAATCTGTGGCGTGAATGGGCAAGCGTCGAAGTGGCGAACGCGCGCAAACAGACGTACCAACTGCCGCCCGTCAAACAGGATTACGCGGGCATTATCGTCTGTCTCGCGCGCCAAGAGTGGCCCGACATGGACGCCTATAATGACCCCGAAATTGTGTGGAAATTGAAAAAGGAACATCACGCGGGCTTGATTCTGCATTCGCAGGACAATGCGCGTATTCTCGAACTGCTCAATCAGTACGGCGAACGGTTCGCGCGCGACTTTCTCGCGTTCATGCCGCAGTTGGATAAACCGGCGGATTAAAAGAAACGCCCCGCGACGAGCGGGGCGTTTCTCGTTTCACGCTCTTATGCGGCGGCGCGCCGCGCGTTACTTATTTGCAATTCGGTCGTCGTTTTTACTTGACTAAAAACGATATTGGTGTGAATGCGGCCGACGCCCGGCGCAGGCGTCAAAGTTTCCACGAGAAATTGTTCCAGCTCTTGGCGATTGCGCACGACCACTTTCAAGAGATAATCGTATTCGCCGGTGACGTGAAAACATTCCAACACTTGCGGCATGGTCTGAATCGCGGCGCGAAATTCTTGGACGCGTTCGCGCTGATGCTGCGCGAGCGTGACGTGAATCAACGCCATTAAATCGTAACCGAGCCGTTCTTGGTCGAGCAATGCCACAAAGCCGCGAATGATGCCGCGTTCCTGCAAGCGTTTCAAACGCGCGTGCGCGGCGGGCGGCGACAGATGAATTTGCTGCGCGAGGTCCGCGTTCGTGATGCGGCCGTCGCGCTGCACGATGGCGAGGATTTTTTTGTCGAGGTCGTCCAATGTATTTTCCATAGCGCGCATGGCTCGAGTCGGTTAGCGCAAGCATTGATACAACAATGCTTTCCATTTTGCCGCGTCGAGTTCGTGATGCGCCAAAACGTTTGGCTGCCGCACCGCCCATTCGTCGGTGAAATACGCTTGCGTGCCGACGGTATGCCGTTCGTCCACCACCGTCATGCCGCGCGTGAGTTCGCCGCGCGTTTCCACATCCACGCGATATTTGCCGCGCCGTTTTGAAACGGACGGGTCGAGCGCCACAGCCATTGCGGTCGGGTCGTGCAGCGTCATGCCCGGGTCGCCCTGCCAATGTTTGGCGAGCTGGAGCGCGTGCGCGTTACATTCCATCGCGAATTTTGCAAAAGGCGTATTGAACGCATACACTGCCGCGATTTCTTGGTCCGTCAATGCCGCCGCGCCGCGCCCCGCTTCCCATCCCACCATTTCCAAATTCATGCCGCTGCGAAACACAATGCGCGCGGCTTCGGGGTCGCACCAGATATTGTATTCGGCGGCGGGCGTCACGTTGCCGACGACGTTCGCCGCGCCGCCCATCACGATGCAGCGCGAAACCATTTTGGCGATTTCGGGCGCGCGCAGCAACGCGCCCGCCACATTGGTCAAGGGGCCCAATGTCACAAGGATTACATCGTTTTCATGCGCGCGGATATTTTCAATCAATGCCTCGATGGCGTGTCCGTTTGCCGCGCGCAATTTCGGTTCGGGATAATTCATGCCGCCCATGCCGTCCGAGCCATGATACCAATACGCGTGCACAGGTTCGCGCAGCATTGGACGTTCGCAGCCAAGATAGACCGGCGTTTGCGCGCCGCATAATTCAATCGTATAGCGCGCGTTGCGCGAACCATCCTCGACGCGCATGTTGCCCGAAACGACCGTAACCGCCAGCGGCTCGACGTCGGGATACCGATGCGCCATCAATATCGCAACCGCATCGTCGGATGCGGTGTCGGTATCAATGAGCATTTTGCGTTTGTACATATTCCAAAATTTTGGCGGGGCGTTCCATGGAACGCCCCGCGCTTTATTGCACCGTCACATTGAGCGTGTAATTTACCGTACCGTTGCCGAACGGCACGACTTGAATCACATAATCTTGCGTCATGGGTAATTGGCCCGTCCAACTCGTCGCGCCGCTTTGCGAACGAATTAACGGTTGGCCATCTTGCATCCCGTAAATGGTAATGCCCGCGCTGTTGGGCGGCGCGTTCAAAACGACGGTCATGGTTTGCCCGCCATTCGCCTTGAGCAAGTACGTCACGACGCGACTTTCGGCGGTAACGCCTTGCACTTGGGCGGAAACCGCGCCGGGCGCAAACGTAATGCGAACCGGAATCGTGACATTCAATCCAAAATTGGCGACGGGCGCGGCATTGCCCGCCAACACTTGGATAATATAGTTGCCGCTGGCGGTTAGTTCGCCTTGCCAATATGTCCCTTCGGGATTGCCGCGTTGCGGCGCGAGCGGCACGCCCATCGGCGAAAGCACCGCCAGACGCGCGCTGGGACTATTGGAGGAAAGCGTCAATTCCATAGATTGCCCCGCTTGCGCGTTGATGGAATAGGTCGCAATTCCGTTCGCGGGGATTTGGCTTTGGACGGCGACTTCGGTTGCGCCAGGCGCGAATTGAATCGGCTGCGCGGGCCCGGGGCCTGGCCCTGGCTGCACGGTCGGCGGCGGAACGTTTGTGGGCGGCGCTACGGCTTTGACGTTAATGACCGCCGAAAGGGGCGAATTGCCTTGCGGTACGCCGATGAGCGTACCGTCATCCGCGCGCAGTTTCCAATTGCTCTTGTACGTGCCGGGCTGCGCGGGCGCGGTCATTTGAATTGAAAGGTCAGCGGTGACGCCGGCGGGAATTGGATTTGGAATCGGAACCAGATTGGGCGCGCCGAGCGGATTGCCGCCGACGAATTGTAGATTTTGCAAGCCGCTGCCGGGACCCCATGAACACGAACCGGTATTTTGCACGCGCCACGTCTTGATAAATTGCGTATTGGGCAGCATCACCTGTCCATCGGGAATGGTAATGTCTTCGACATAGTTCGCGCTGAATACGCACGGCGCCGGCGCGGCGGTCGGTTGGATAAATGCGGTGGGCGTGGGAATGATGGGAACGACGGTCGGTTGCGCTGCAACTTGGGTCGGTTGTTCGGCGGGCGGCGGCGTGGTTTGACCAATGATGCCGAACGTCCAGCCAAAGTCCACATTCAATTTGTCCGCGCGGCGCAGTTTCACATTGTCCGTGATAGCGTTGACCGCTTTTTGCGGCATGGTCCATACGCCCGCGCCGAGCACGGCGGTATTTTGCGGCGACGCGGCGTCAATCGAGATGCAATAATCGCCGCCATCCAGATTTTCAAATTTATACGTCGGTTGATTGGCGGTCGTGGTCGTGACGGCTAGAACGCCGGCGGGACATTGCCCGACGCCGATTTGAACGGCGACGCCCGCGATGAGCGGTTCGTTGTCGTCGCGTTTGCCGTCGCCATTCGAATCATTGAAAACATCGCCGCCAATCGCGGCATTGCCTTCCATCGCCGCGGGCGTCGCTTGCGCGGGGACGGTGGCGACGACGACGGCTGTTGGCAAGGGCGGCGTTGGCGTTGGATTCGCGGGGGGATTGCCGCCCAAACCGCCGCATCCGCTGAACGCGATGACGGCGAGTACAAGAATGCCGCAGACGAACCAATGTGAGTGTTTCATGTTCTGCTCCCTGAACCGAGCCCAAAATTTGGACGCGCCAATCTCGGGGCTCGGTCTAGTCCTCAAGCTCTAACCTTAAGATTCCTTCGCGCTGCGCCAAAATTTTTTCGCGCGACCACCATAACGGATGATATTCGCCATTCAGCCACAACGGCAGCATGTCGGCGTAATGCCGACTCGACGGATGGCCCGATTGCCCGGTCGGATGGATGCCGCGCGAGGCGTCCCAATCGTTCACATCCAAGATTTGACGCCACGACGCGGAAGAGACTGCATTATCGGGAATGGGCATCTGCGGCACAAACGCGGCTTGCCATACCGTAGAGGTATCGCCGCCGTACGGAAAGGGGCCGCGACTGAAAATTTTATCGAGCGGTTTCATCGCGCCCAACACATGTGGAAAGACGACGCGATGCAGTTTGCCCCACTGCCATTGGCGCATATCCAAAGCGACATGGGTTTCCAAAAATTTTAACGCGTCGCCCAGCGCGCCCGCCAAAATATCAACGCTCGTCAATCTTTTCCCGGACGCGTCCGTCATCCATTCCGTTTCTTCATTTTCTAAAATACGCAGCGCGATGAGATACGCGCGGTCCAAATAAGGACTGTTGACGGGATGCAGTAACGGGTGAGCGCCGACGCCGATGAAACTATCGGTCAACGCGCCGAGCCACGGTTTGAACAAGCGCTGCATCGCAAAATAAAGCGTCGTCTCGTACAACGCGCCTGCGACCGTATCGGCGGTGAGTTGACAATCCCACGCGTCGAGCAGCTGCAGCGCGTCGCGCGCGGACGCGCCGCGCCCGTGCAGCGCGGGATGGATAACGATTTTGTCGCCGTATGCGCGCGTCAATTTTTGCAAAGTCTCGGCGGGAATGCAATGCACATCTGTCTGGATGCGCGCAAAATCGTCGGCGGACAATTTTTCTTGCGCCGCGAGCAACGCGATAATGCGCTGCGCGCGAAAGCCATTCATGGTGTCGAGCGAGAGATGATGCTTGTATTCTTTGCCGACGACGGTATTGTTGGCGGTGGCGTAAAAATGCGCGGCGCCATTGTAACTGTGCGGCAATTCGTCGAACGGGACCCAACCCGTCCAGGCGTAATCGTCCGTCCACCCCGGGACCGGCGTCGCGCCTTTGCCCTTTTTGCGAAGCGGCGTATTGCCCGCGAGACGATAGCCGATGTTGCCCGCGCGGTCGGCGTACACGAACGATAACGCGGGTTCGCTCCAATCGCGCAGCGCGGCGTTGAACTCGCTCCAATTGCGCGCGCGCATCAAATGCAAACCCGCGTGCAGAGTGCGCGAGGCGTCATGACCCACCCATCGGAGCGCGAGGCGTAGGGGCTGCGCGTCGCCCGTGTGGATTTGCCAATCGTCCATCACGGGCCCGTGCCGCGTAATGGTCACGTCCACGCTATGCGGCTGCGCGCGCCCCTTGACGCGGATTTCTTCGCGCGTCACTTGGGCGGTTTCCCAACCGTCGTTCACACGATACCGTGTCGGGTCGTGCGCGTCGAATTGTTCAATGTACAAATCTTGCGTGTCCACAAAGGCGTTTGTCACGCCCCAGGCGAGGTCCTGATTGTGACCGATGACGACCAGCGGCACGCCCGGCAGCGTTACGCCCGCCGCCTGCCATTCCGGCGTAATCAAATGCGCTTCGTACCACAGCGACGGCATTTGCATCGGCAAATGCGGGTCGTTTGCCAGTAGCGGTTGCTGCGTTGCCGATTTCGCGCCGTCCACGACCCAATTGTTGCTCATGCCGACGGGCGCGCTCAAATTCAAAAATTTTTTCGCGTCGCGCAATTCGGCGACGAGGCGCTCAAAACCGGGGATGGGCGTGTGATTCAAGATGATGGGGTTTGTGTCGGCGAGGTCGCTGCCCAAAAGTTTCGCGGCGCGTTCGGGGCCGAGTTTATCCAGAATCGCCGCGCGCAAAAGTTCTCCGTCCCAATTTATACCTTGCCCCCACGCCATCATTTTGATCCACGCGAGCGAATCGAGCGGCCGCCACGGTTCAGGTTTGTAACGCAGCAGCGTAAATTCGATCGGCAATTTATTGGAATGTGTATTCAAGAACTCGTTCACGCCGCGCGCGTACGCGTTCAACGCCGCCACCGTTTCAGTGGACGCGTGCATCCAATCGTTCTTGGCTGCGCGCTGTAAGCCGACGCGGCGCATCAAGGTATCCGCGCTCAAAGCGAGGTCGCCAAAAATTTCGCTCAGGCGTCCGGCAGGCAAACGGCGATTCATTTCCATGTGCCACAAACGGTCTTGGGCGTGGACGAAACCTTGCGCGAAAAAAACATCCTCGTCATTCTGCGCGTAAATGTGCGGCACGCCCCATTTATCGCGAATGATTTCGACGGGCGCGTTCAAGCCGCGCAATTTCAAACGGCCGTTGATGATGGGTAGCGGCCGCCGCCATAGATAGGCGAGGCCCGCGATGGGCGCGATGATGGCGGCGGCGAGCGCGCCGACGAGTATCAGATTTTTATTGGACATAGATTTAGAGTGGATGGTCGTAATAGAGCGCTTTGGGCGCGCGCAAGCGTTATTCGCAATTAGCCCTCTGCGGCGCTTG
>Ga0226835_1001030_pt1 | contig 18828 bp, 22 predicted proteins | sample LAC_MetaG_1_FD_163627 | JGI IMG/M metagenome (GOLD analysis project Ga0226835, IMG submission 163627) | Anaerobic ammonium oxidizing microbial communities from anammox membrane bioreactor (MBR) in UC Berkley, California, United States -... | ecosystem: Engineered > Bioreactor > Anaerobic >...
CGTAGAAGCTGCTTTACCCTCTCCGGCGCAGGGATCAAATAACCGTCCTTTTTCAACGGACGGTTTCAGGTAAGTGCGGATGAGCTCGATTACTGGGTCATCCGTGGGGTAATATCCCATTCTTTCAATTGCTGGTGGACGCATTGTTCACTCCTTGTTTTGAGAAATAAAAATCCCCGCAGGAGGCGCGTCCCACCCCTTGAGGGGATGAAAACGCCCCCTCCGGGGTGAAATAGACAGTGCTTTGCATGTTTTTTAGACGACTAACGAGATCTCCTCTTGCGCCAATAGATCTGCCAGTAATTCCTGCCAATCCGTTTGTCCTGGTCGCAGGTCAATTCTGGCTCCCAGGATACAGTCGCCACCGGTCACCAAATCTTGTACCAGATTACGGTTTCGAGCCTGTTTCCAAAGGGTAGCGCCCCACTCGTCCAGGATTGGGACTTCAAGAACTTCTTTGATGCGTTCGATGAAGAGCCGGATCAGTTCTTGTCCTGGTTCAGGCGTTCCTCGAAAGACAAGCAGATAGGCATTGAGGTCTTCTGGTTCCCACTTTCCGGGTAATGCCAACCTTGATACAAAGCCCACATGGTGACTGGTGTATTCCGGCATGGCTTGCCAGGCCTGTTCATACTTATCGGCAGGGATCAGAGTGACATCGCCAACCCGGTCCTGAGTCATCTGCAGCGGTTTTCCACACATGAGGGTCACCCGCAGCGATTCCAGGCTGGTCTTGTAACCGACCAGGCCGATGTATGCCAAATTATGATCTGCGTCATAGGCATACCCCGTTATATGCGCCAGCGCCTGTCCGTTGCGAAGTTTTGGAACCGCTTCAGGAAACAGACGCTCGCCTGGTCTGGCCTTGTTATTTTCCTTTGGAATGATTTTCCAAACGACGATCCCGGCATTTACCCGCTCCAGTTCTTCGTTGACTTCCCGTAAAACATCGTACAATCCTTTCCAGGGTTGCACGCCAGTGAAAGAAACATTGGTTTCACCGCTTTGGATATTGATTCTTCTGTTTTGTACATCCAGGATGGCTTCGGCCAGGGTTAAAGGCCTGTAGTTTGCCAGCACTGGGGGTAATTTCTCACCCGATTTTGCAATAAACAGGTATGCGCCGAGTTCTGAATCGTACTTGAGAAAACCAGCTTTCCCAACTGCATAATCGTATGGGTAAGCTGCCCGTGTCAGTTCCTGACCGAGATCTTCTCTCGAAGGTAAGCCACAGCCATCCTTATAAGCAGCGATGATGATCTTGCCCTCCTTCTGCCTGGAGATAATACGGTTCACCTTTTCACGCAGGTATTTGTCTTCGTATACATTCATGTGATCCTCCTTTGGATTAGATATGGATTGACTAACCAACGTTGAATAGCAAAAATAGCCAACGTTCTTTATTGTTCGTATACAAATGTATAACGGACAAACAAACGCAAACCACCTAAGAATATTTGGTGACTTCCGTTTGTTTGTCAAATTTGTTTCTATGTTATAAAATTAATCTAAATAGCTCGTAATTCACAAATTGTCATTATTTCTCTTTTTCCAAAAAATCCATGATAAATATTTATAGCTAGACGAACATTTAACCACTTTTGGAGGCTAATCAGAATGAACGGATTTACAACTGAGCGACTAGCCCAATGGCGTGAATTTATCTATGAAATCAACGGCTATACGAGGTTAAAACAAACCTACTTTGATGAATTTAAACCAAAAGTTCTCGCAATCTCTGATGGTAGAAGTGAAAAAGGAAACGACCCGATAGGTATATGGCTGCCAATAGTTGATAAAGATTGGGCTATCAAAGACGCAAACGGTATATCTTATGGAGTCTTCATCGCATTCAGAGATAAATTCATTATTTATAATTTTTCCAACTCTCATGCATATCCATATGAGTATCGTTCAATTACTGGTGTGTCACGAGAATATTCAACCATTCGAATAGAATTTCAAAACCAAAATCCTGTAATTCTAAAGCTGAAACTTAAATTAGGTACCGGCATGGCAAAAACATTATTTGCTGTGTTAGCAGGAATGACTGCCAACGGTAATGATTACGGTAGGCATAGGGCCGCAAGGGACATAGCAGAGGGATCGAACGCGGAAATGAAGGAAATGGTTAAGTATTTAGATCGCGTTTGCGCATTTCTGATTGAAGCGATGGAAGGCGCCCCTGATAATAGCGATCATATTTAATTTGGCAACATTGACCTGAAAATAATTCGAGCGAATTTAGAATAGGATTGAACTCATATTGTTGTGATTTGGCAAAAGGGAGGTAACAATGAACATGTCACAAGATACACCTTGGGCGCAAATTCCGATAAGAAATTGGATAGAGCAAATAGAAAACGATAACACAACAGACGAACAACGTCTGTTGGCTCTCAAGGAAGTATTTCAAAGGGAGCCAATTGCAGAGTTAGGTGAAATCCTTGAGTGGGTTTCGCAGTACCCTAGAAATTATCACCATTTCCCATTGGTTCGCGACATAATAATTCAACGCGCCACAGATGAGAATTTGAAACAGATAATATTGAAACAAGTTGATAGTCTCCAGTGGTATAAAAATCCCTATATTGGATTTCTTGTATACGAGCTAATCCATTTGATTGGAGGTCTACCGTCAGAAAAAATTACAGAGAGATTACAGTGTGACAAAATCACACTTCTGAGATCGATTGAACAAAACACATCCGAATTATGTGATGCTATAGCATTGTGCGATCCTCGGTACACTTTGTCAACTAGAGAATTACTGAATGCGCTAGAAGGTTATAACAATAATATTCCATCATGGCGTGCATCGTGGTGGAGTTATTTATTGGCGGGAATTGGGCTGAATTCAGTAAAAGAAATTAATAATTCTCTAAAATCAAAGAACAAGTTTTACGTATCGACGGTCTTATCAGCCCTAGAACACATTAGGAGCCCGTTAGATGTTGAACCATTAACACCGCATCTGTGGTGTGACGATAGGGAAATTCGAGAGCATGTAATTTTTCTCCTAAGAGATTTAGGGGGCGAAAAGGCGGTCCGGGTTTTATATAATTATGTAGATAAACAATGTTGGCATATCGAAAACCGTGAAATAGGCGATATCATTATGGCACTTGCATCCTTAGGGAATAAGGGTGTAGAAGCCCTTGATAAGCTGATAACTCACAGTTGCCCGAAGATTTATGAGGCTCTAACGGAAAAAATTGAAATCTTGAGGTGGAGGGAAGAGGAATTCGAAAGGCTAAAAAATATGTTTTCTAGCGCGAGTGCATCAGATGATGTAGATTTTATGTGATGCATAACTAACCACATTGGAAACACCCGGAGAAAATCATGAGATCTTCTACTCACGCTTTTGAGTTTTCTGTTGATCAACCAAATCTGTACTCTGAATGTATGCATTGCCAATATATTTCTGAAAGGATCATTTCTGAATGTGAAAAATCATTGGCAAAATATGGGAAGCTGGATGTTCATAAGCTAAAGATCACATGTGAAGGCAATATACTTGATCAAAAAGTAATGTGGGCCACTCACGAGGGCATCAGATATCCTCAAAGTGGTATCTCGGGTATACGAATAGATGGAATTATGCTGTCTGGTGGGGAATTCGTAAATTGTCCGGCTTTACGGAAATAGTGGTCTTCAGCCTGCCATTGGATTAGTAGGCAAAGCTTTTTCGTGCACGGCCAGTTAATCGGATCCAATTCTCGTTCCAAATTATAGAGAAGGACAAGGGGGAAGCTGTTGCTTCCCCCAACGATATCATCTCTCATCCATATGCATTGGCATCAACACGTACCGGTACGAGTCCTGCTCTCCGGCAGAGCGAATCGTCGCCGGCGTGTTGTGTGCGTTTGTCTCGATCACGACGCTTTTTGTTGAAATCGCTTCCAAACCATCTTGCAGGAATTTCACATTGAACGCGATCTCCAACTCCTGTCCTTCAATCGTGGCGTCCAACTCGATTTCACTCGCGCCGGTTTCATCGGATTCGGCCAACAGTTTCACCTTCCCGGCCTGATTAGGTCCGGGCTGAAGGTGGAAACGCACCACGTTGCTTCCCTCGCGGGCAATGATGCTGGCCTGTTTACAGGCTTTGAGCAGGTCGGCTGTGGCAATCACCATTCTGGTTTTGTACCCTTTGGGCAAAATTGCCTGGTAATCAGGGTATTTGCCGTCGATCAGCTGCGAGACAATTTGCACATTCTCGCAGCGAAATACCACCTGACTTCCGGTTAATGGCAGAAACAGGGTGATTCTGCTGGCTTTTGTGACTCCTATAATTCGCACCACTTCTTTCAAGGTTGAAGCTGGAACGATCATTTGTTTCTTAGCGAACGTCACCGGTAAATCAACCTTGCAGATCGCCAGGCGAAAACCATCCGTACCGGTCATCGACAGGAACTTTCCCTCCATATTCATCAATACTCCGGTCAGAACCGGCCGGCTATCATCAACTGAAGCGGCGAAGGCAACGTTCTGGATCATTTCCTTGAGTGTGTTTGCATCCAGGGAAATGCCACTGGAGACATCGAATTCTGGTATCGTGGGGAACTCAGACGCTTCAATACCTTTAACAACGCCTTTGTAAGCGCCACATTTCAGAGCCGCTTCCGGTTTCCCATTGACCGAAAATACGACCTCGGGCTCCACTAAAGAATTAACCACGTCCGTTAGAGTCTTGGCTGGTAAGGTCAATCCAAGTTCACCATCCATATGAGCATCCAACCAGACCGTCACGCCCAGGGTCAGGTCGGTAGCCGAAAGACGTAGTTGCCCTTCATCTTTGCTGAGCAAGACATTGGATAGGATAGGCAGGTGAGTATGAGAACCTACCGCCCGACCAACAATAGCCAGGCTCTCAGCAAATGTATTCTTTTGTACCGTTACTTTGCAGGTCATAATGATCCTCCTTGTGAACTCATCTATTTGATTTACGGAATTTGTTCATCCAGCCAATGCTGGAGGGTCTCAACATGTTTTTGATCCTCAGTCATCTGGCTCAACAATTCATCCATGCTGGGGAAATGGGATAGCTGCTCGGTTAAATCCGCCAACCATGTTTCCATCTCTGCAGGTGAAATCGTGACGGGTTTCTCTTGAGGGTTACCCCATTGGGAAGTTACCAATCTTTCAGCTTCCCTGCAGGGAACGATAAACGCCAGCCTCTGATCGAGATCGATGACCAGGCGATATTCTGCCGGCTCCTCGGATGAGCCCAGGTTGTAAGCAGCCACCTGAGGATGAACTGCTTGATGTTGTACATACGCCAAATATCCTGGCCAGAGGCCCGTAAAGGTTACGAATCCATCGGATACCATGGCTTCGTCGCCACAGATTTCCCACCACAGGGCAAGATAACGTGCACCTCTGTAATTTCGATATCCAACGGCCTGTTCCAAAACAGGCGCAGGCGGTACAGGGATGTTGAGTTGGGTCATTTGTGTTTCCATAATTCTCCATATCGATACTGGGAAAGACACGCAAGGTGGAAAACTATCTTGCGTGTCTAAGGACTAAAGGTCGTCAAAGAAGTCAGCAGAGGCGCCACCGTCTGGCCAATATGCTTCGTCGTCACCCAGGCGGGTGGCGTTCTCATACAGTTCAGTCAATGGGCCTTCGTCGTCTTCCATATCCGGCGGATCGAGAAACGCCATAATACCCGGATTGGAAGTGGTATTTGCGCGGAGAATGTCGCGCCAGGAAAGCACATCATCGTTTTCCAACGCCTTCTGTGCATCCTGGACCAGGTCAATTAACATGCCTTCGTCCAACCGATCAGGGGTCAGACCGTAATCGGCGAGTGTGTGCGCCAGCACTTCAGCAACCTGGCCCCAGGTAATCACAAAAGCGGGAGCTTCCATTCCGTACCCGGCTTGCGCCAGAATTTTGGACACCTCAAAGCCTGTTTCCAGATATTCCAGGTGTTGTAATGTGGTGAGTTGATCCATTCGATCCTCCTTGTATTAGCGATTGAAGAAAGCGGGCTGGTAAGCATTCATCGCCGGCAGGTACACCCCACACATGCGCTTGTACAGTTCCACGACCAGGGACACATCATTTCCAGCGTACTTGCGCAGCGTTTCCGGATCCATATTGGCTACTGGCGTCTGCCCGCCTTTGGCGTGAGAGCCATCCAGATCAGGCAAGGGATTCTTAATCCCGTAACGCTTGCAGACCCATTTCAGACCTTTGGTCGGCCCCCAGTTGTAGAGGATGGCCATCAGATCGGTAGTGGGATCGGTGCGAAACTTGAACAGCTGGGGTTGGATTGGAACCTGGATGCCCAGGTCAAACGAACGCCTGAGCAGGTAAGGTAGATCAAAACCGATGATGTTGTAGCCGCAAGATCGGCCATCCGCCTTTGCGAATGCGGCCCAGAACCAGCGGATCAGATCATTTTCGGTTTTGGTTTCAGGGTCGCCAGTCAGGTGAACTTCTACCGGATTTTCAATCCCGCTTTGCAACGAGATGGCGATTACCTTGCCCAGATCGGCGTCCAGAGGAGCCTGCGTAATCTGCTCGGTTTTCTTCTCTGTGATGTACTGAGCAATTTTGTCAGCGTCTTTGTAATTGGCCGGAGCGGTTGGCTCAGGGAGGAGCGCTATTGCATCCGGGTTGGCAGTTGTTTCAATGTCAAAAAACAAAATCGATTTCATGAGATTCTCCTTGTGATGATTCTTGAGTTACGAAAAACCAAGACCCTTTTCCTTAAGGGATACCCAGCGGGATAATCCGATGACCAGATGGTCTAAGACAGATACATCCAAGAGCTTGCCGGCCTGAACAATGGCGCGGGTCACGCTGATATCTTCCGGGCTGGGGGTCGGGTCTGTAGATGGGTGATTGTGAGCAATCAGGATCGCCGCTGCATTGCGTTGCAATGCCGGCTTAAATAATTCACCAACACGCACCATCGAGGAATTAAGCGAGCCGTGATAAATCTCGATCACGTCCAACATACGGTTGCGTGTGTCGAGCGGCATGACCACCATGTATTCCTGTTCACGGTGGGCCAACATGGGCATCAAGATCTGGGCTGCGTCTCCGGGTGAATGAATGCAAGGGCGTTCGTCCTCCGGTTGGAGCAGTTTGCGCCCTAACGCTAGAGCAGCTTTAAGCCGCAGGGCAGTTAAATTACTGACACCCTGTACTTTGGCTATCTCATTCACATGCGCCTGGGCAATCTTTTGGATCGTGCCAAACTGCGCCAGCAACCGTTCAGCGGTTTCGATTTGGGTCGAACCACCGATGATGACGGCTAGCAGTTCAGCCAGGCTGCATGCATCCGAGTCTTTGGCCACTCGAAAAGCGGGCTGCTCTCGAACAGGCAGGTGCTTCAGCCGGGGCAAGGTGTAGGTTTGAGGATGGGCGTTTTGTATCAGGTAGGGTTGAAAGTCGTTCATGTCTGTCTCCTTTGAAAAAAAGGGGGACAGACCACCCCTGGAGGGATGCTGCCCCCTCCGTTGGGTTTATATGATTCATACAGTTGGGTCGTAACCGGTTTCGAGAAAGATCTTGCGATTGATCGCTTCGCACTCTTCCCAGGTCATCAGTTCATCTCGCCTGACACCTGGATATCCAGGCGCTGGCGGGATCAGCCAGGGATTTTCTGCAAGCCGTTTCTTGATCCGTTCAGCTTTGGCATCCAAAAAGTGGCGTAAACCACCTTTAGCGCAGCGCCATCCCAACTCTTTGGTGTATTTGCCATCCCAATCCCGGTCGCGGAATGTCTTACTCCCGCAGATCGGACAAGGCGGCATGCCTTCTGGATCAGGAGCACGTGCGCCGCCAGATTGAAGATACAGTCTTACCACTTCAATGGCTTCACAGTAGGGTGCCCCGCACGAACATTCTTTGTTTTTGTTGACCCGGTGAAAGCGTGTTGGGTTGCCATTACCAAAGTCCACCAGGTATTGATACCCCTGGATTGTGACTGTAGGCGCGACAAGAAATACGGTTTCTCGGATACCCGGTCCTTTCCGATATCCCTGGATTGGAATATTCCTCCTTTCCAACAAAGCCAAATCATTCGATGAATGTTCGGTCTTCATAGGCGCTTTCCAGGAACCAGTCTTCCACAGGGATGTTCCGATCCTCTACGGGAATGCGCTCTTCAGAAATCGGGAGTTGAACTTCGATGCCGTCTTCCTGAAGCAATTCCTCTTCGATACTTTCGTCTGGATCTTTTTCAATGTGGACTTCCCGTAGGTGGGGTATAAGAACAATTGAGGTTGAGTCTTGAAACGGACCGCCATGACTGATCTTGGTAAATGGCTCCAAACCATTCAAAGCGCGCACCCAAGCCGTACCAGGACGTGGTCCTTTTCCCAATACTTCAACGGGAATAACCACATCTCCATAACAAGTTCCAACTGTAATTTCTGCTTTAACCATGTGTTCCTCCAGTATCTGCTTCTGAAAATAGAAAAGGACACGCCCGGGTCGGCATGTCCTTTGTTGTGATTCTCGATGTAAATGGTGGGTTAGAACGGGATGTCGCTTTCGCTTGAAGTGTTCATGTGCGTTTCGCTTTCTTCGGAGTCTTCACGACCAGAAACGAAGCGCACTGCAGAAGCGTTTACCTCAAAAGAAGCGCCATATTTACCGTTATTTTCCCAAATGTGCGGCCCACCCGTTTCGGGGTCAGGCGTTAATCGGCCTTCCACCAGAACACGGCTCCCTTTGTGGAGATGTTGGTTGCAAGCCTCTGCTTGTTTGCCCCAAACTGTGATGCGAAACCATGTCGTTTCTTTGACAGGTTGCCCATTCGGGTTGTTGTAGCGGCGATTTGTGGCAACAGACAAAGTGGTGACCGGTTGACCGGAAGGTGTAAAACGCATTTCAGGGTCTTTTCCGAGATTCCCGATGAGGATGATCGTTTGGTACATTGTGATTTTCCTTTCTGAGTGATGTGATTTTCAGGTGGGTCAGGCGACAACAGAAGCGGGTGCAGGTTGATGCTCCATATGAGTGGAGCGTTGGCCTGCCAGCCAGCTACGAAGTTCATCTTTCGAGGCGGGCGCCTTGCCCATTTTGGTTTTGAACTGGTCATAGGCTTCCTGCTCGGGAACATTCCCGTTAACCAGGACACCGTCGCCGTATTTACGAACAATCGGGGCCGGTGCTGTTGTTCGCGAAGGTTGTGAGGTCGTTGATGCAGCCGAGTTAGTGGTTTGACCATTTTCCCGACCTTGTTCTAAACCAGCATTCTGGGCAATTTCCTTGTCATACAGCGAATTCCCGAATTGCTCACCCATTTGACGAAAACAGCGTTTCAGGCAGTCCGTCGCCGAACCAGCTAAAGCCATATCCAATGCTTCCGGAGTATCGCCAGTGAAAATGCAGCGGCCCAGGTCGGCATGGCTATAAAACTTCCCATCTAGGTCTACGGACACCTTGCCGGTGATATAGACCAGTCCGACTTCCTCTGTCTGAACATTGCCATTGGCATCGATCAGCGGAACCTTGCGTTTTTCCTGCTGGTTCCAGGCCAATACCTTTTTCTGCCAGCGAACAATAACTGGCTCGCCGATTAAGTCAAATGACCAGGCAAAACCGAAGACGGTATTTGCTCGATCAATGACATCGTAGCCTTCCAGGTAAGGGACAGAACCCATTCCTGGCGCTTGCCGGCGTTTAACCCTGGACATATCCAGCGGTTGACGTAATTCCCATACTATGCGGCTCAACCGATCCCCCAAGCTCCCATCTGATGAGGGTTGTTCGTTCATTTGCATCTCCTTGTTAATGTTTGAATAGGATTGATTTTGCGCTGTCTCTGAGAGACGGACGCCTTCTATATGTTTGCAGAGAATCTGCGGCCCACGCTGCTGGTAGTCCATACAGGTGCATGCCCAGACATCACCATTCAAAGAAACGGCGTATGGCAATTTGTCGCCATTTTTGACCGTCCATTGCTGAGGGGCGATGCGGGTAACCAGGAACTTTCCAGCCAGGATGGCAGATCGCGCCCGTTCGGTGCGCTCAGCTTGTGCTTGTTTCAATTCTTGGCTTTCTTGCATAATCCTCCTTGTGAAAATAACCAACGTTGAATAGAGTCCAAATGATGTGAAGTACCGGCCCTCGAAATAGCATCAAGAGCGTTCCAGCGTTTAAAACTACCCGTGTGAAATTACAGGGCAGCAAACGCCAGGGAAAAAGGCAGATACTTTTTCACTCGCATTTATTGCCTTGTTTAAGTCTGCGTGGGCAGGCGGGGCAATCCCGACCACCCACGCAAAGATCCCCTTCAAGGGGGTAATGTTCTCCATGTCATATGAACCTTTCTGCTTTTCAGCACGCTAAAACGCCTCAAAAGAGGAAAAGGTTGTTTATTAATGTGCTGCCCCATCCAAAGGGGGTAAACAAAAAGGAGGATCACTCGCCCCGAGAAACTTTCGGGAGCTTTGAGGTGGCGGCTCTTAGTAACCATCTTGCTTTATGAGCAAGATGGATGAGCACCACCTTGTGATCCTCCATGTGAACCTAAAGCGAATAAACCTCTCGCTTCAGGTCAGAAAAACCTTTTATCTGCAAACGACAACCCGACGCAGTTTTTACTAGACAATTAACCGATTAGACCCATTCATCATGAAATTTTTAGAGATTTTTTGGCGCATAATTATCCGCAAGTATGCGCACATTAATCGGTTGTGAATGGAATGAGTCAATCTGTGGTTAAATCACGGTCTCCATTGGTGGAGACTTCTTCCAGCGAACTATCTCCCGGGTCGATGTTTCTGGTCTGGACTTTTCTCGTTGCAGGTTTTGGTTTTTTCTCGCTTTGTGTTTCATCATCACTTTCGCCCTTCGTACCGCTCGAATTGCCTGTTGGGGTTGGGTTTGGACGTTCCAAAACGATGATGCGTTTAGCAACAACCTCAACAACATTGCGGTCTATCTGTACCTGGCCGGGTTTGAAATCATTGTTTTTGATCTCAATCGCCAGTTCGCCAAAGGGTTTGGATTTGCGAGCTTTGCCGATAAATTCCTCCAGGCTTTCACGATAGTCCCGTGATTGGAGAAACCCATGGACACGCAGACGCATACCCCGACGGATGTGAATTAAGCCGTTTGCGCCACCGTTGACCCGGACATTGATGTAATCACCGGCATCTCGCTCCAAATCCAACTTCTTGGACGGCTGATCGCTATCTCGATAGACCACCAGGCGGAAGAATAGATCTTCCATGAACTTCCATGGATCGCGGACGACAATTCCTTCGACAATAACCTCATTGATCAATAGAGCCTCCTTGTGTCACAGTCCTCAAGTAAGAGGTGCAGTTAAACAAAATGCCGGACATTTCACCCAGCGGGTTTAGTCCGGCCAACGATAGAAAAAGATTGATGCTTGTTAATTTCAGTATATCAACACCTTCGACCTGATCCCAGGGGGGATAGGCATTACCGACTGAAAATCCCTGGACGGGATGGGTTCCCGTACCGAGGCCAGAACAGGTTAAGGGCAGGGCCGGGATCTACGTTATTATTGATCATTAAATGTCCCATCACCATACCGAAAGGAATGTTCCAACGAGAGCGGATATCTTCGACCAGGATTTGGAGCGAGTGAAGCTGTGCTTCAGGATAATCTTCCCAGAAGCGATAGCCGAAAGAATTGTTATAGTCCTCGAATAGCCCTGCTGAACCGCTGTAATAACGTGGATCAACATGGCCCAGATTTACCAGTTCAATCCCAATTGATTGAGATCTGGGTTCGACAAAGCTACCGTATTGATCTGCACAAACCGGGCAAGATGGCATACACAACGTCCGATTTCCATAGCAATTTACGTGATAGGCAGCAAATTGCTCAGGGATGACTTGATAGACCTTACCATCGCGATCAATGACATAATGGGCGCTACTGTTATGAGGTTGTTGGAAGGTAGCAAGGGTCGCATCCAGTGGACCTTCGGTATAGTGAAGGACAATCGCTTTGGGTTGATTATGCAAATCAAAATTACAGGAAGGCCGGATCTCGACGGGATTGGGTAATTGTTCTTGTGCGGAATCCGTCACATCACTCGGAAAAATAATCTGATTTAATGCGTACCGCCACTGATCATTATCCACCTGGCTGCGATTGCAGAAATCAATCAAGCTCTTGTATGTAGAAACAGGATTAGGTAACCAGAGGGTTGGTGTTGCGGTTGGCGAGGGTCGAACTTCTGTGGCATGAACAAAAGTAGGGAATACGGTCGAGGTGAAACTGGTTGGTTCAAGGGTTTGTGGCGTTTCGGAAGATATTCCGTGAGCCAATACTTGCGGTTCAGCGTTAACCATATTTTGAGTGAATCCGACCCATGCAAAAAAAGCCAATAACAAGGCGAGGGGATGAGGAACCATTTTCAATGGGTAAACGCTCGCAGTTTGGCAATGCCAGTCTGGGTGACCGTGACATTTGGCACCACAGATGGAAACAAAATGGATAGGTTGGCCGATACATTGACACGAACCGTATTATCGCCACCACTCACCTGAATGCCGGTGACGAAAGCATGAACCCCTTTAGCGGATAAACCGAACGTGTTGGAATTGACGTAGGATTGAGCGTTCGCCCAGGTCTTTGATGTGGATGTGAGATTGCCCGTATCCTGGAACACCCGCTGGTTAATCTCGGCAGCAGCAGCAACGGCAGCCGCATCCGCTGCTTTCTGAACCTCAGAGATTGCATAGAAATATCGGCCTAACTCAATGGCAAAAGCTAAAGCAGGAATCAAAACGAGTCCAATAAACACAGCCCAAAAGGTCATAGAATATCCGCGCCGGTCACGCAGCAATTTGATCCGCAAATTCCCCATCACCAACCCTCCTGCCGGAAGGTGGAATCGGCGCGGACATTGAACGTTTGCCCCGGTAAGCCCGGAAACAGGCTGGTCAGAGGAGCAAGAAAATTAGGTACACTTCCACTTACTTGAATCTTCAGAATACTTCCGGCGCTGCCACCCGGAGCTAAAACGCTTACGGACGTGTTTTCCAAAATGCCGGCCTGAGCTATAGCAGATTTAGCGCCGCTCATGGCATAACAGGCGGGGCACTGCTGCGCGACACTTCCCATCCGTGCGCCATGCCTGGCAGCGGCCTGAACTGCCTGTTGAGCATAGACAACCATCCCCAGGTTGACAATGGCTAGCATAACCAGAATGGCAATCGGGGTTGTGATGGCTGCTTCCAGCATTTCCATCCCTCGTTTATCTTTGAGAAATTTCATAAACCTCCAGGTTAAAAAATGAGGTTCTGCCGGATTCTCCTGGGCCGGCAGAACTTTAAGACCTTTTAGATTTTTCCGGCGATATCATTCACTTTGGCGGCGATGTTCTGGCCCAACAGCCGGTACGCGCCATAGCTGACCAGGACGACCACTGCAATAATCAAGGCGACTTCGGTCGACTCGATCCCTCGGTTATCTTTCAGAAAACGCAAAGCCAATCACCTCCTCTCTTTGTTAAATTAGCGGGAATAGTACAAAAAATAGCGCCCCGCAGAAAATCGAAACCACAAAAGGGATTTCCCTTTGTTTTCGCAAGCTGGCAATCACGCCCTGGATTCCTCCTGCTACTGCGATCGGGATCAGAATGGTAGAGTTGCCGGTCATGATTGTGATGGCGACCAGCAGCTTTACATCTGCGCCACCCATGATGCCGAACTCCCACAACATCCAAATACTGAGGATCACTACGCAGAGTAAAGCGGCATCGGGTTGAAATATTCCGGCGAATGCTGACAGAGTCAATGCAAAAGCCAGGCGTTTTTCTCTGGGATTAAAATCTGCCACATGGGTTAGCGCGATGGTCAATAGGACTGGAGACCAAAGTCCATGAAACAGCCCCAATATTCCTGCCCAAACCAGGCTTCCCAGGGTTAATGGCATGGGAACTTCACGATCCTTCAGATCGTAGATCATGCAAACGAAAAGCAGGACAAGTAATACAAGATTGACTATCAGGTACAGCTCCTTTGCCCTATAACAAAAAAAGGCGCTTTTGATAAAAAAAGCCGGACACGCATACTGCGAATCCAGCAGTTACATGTCCGGCCAACGATTGATTGACTATCTACTTTTTATTATAGAGATTGTACGGTGCTATCCCAGGGGGATGTAAAAAGAAAAGCGAGTTTTTAGAAAAGTTACCGGTTGCCTCAGCTCGAGTGAAGAAGCTCTCAGCAAAGTATACGTACCAAGATGTGGTGACCAAAAATGATACAATAAAGAAAGTTGCCAAAAATTCTTCGCCAATTGGACGTAAATAAAGGGATCTTAATTTTAACGTGGAATTCAGGTAATATAAAAATTCACAGTACTTGGGTAATACCAAGAAATAATTGATCGATATTGCCGCTGATAAGGAGATGAATTTGTGAGTAAAAAGTATACGCCAATTATTAAAGAGGGAACACATCTTGCGTCATCTAAAAACACAGTTGGAGCAGTCTATGGCGGACTGCTGGATAATGATACAAACCAAGTTGTAGGGCAGGCTGAATGGTTGGTTGAAGAAGATGATGACCAGAACTTGGACTACCCAAATGAAAACTATGATACTCAAGAAAATGTAGAATTATCGGAAGAAACTCAAGAAATGATAGAAGTTGTAGGCGCGGCCTTAGCTGTGCTTGGAATCTATATGATAGAGATTGGCGTAAAAAAGGCCACTCCGTATGTTAAGCAATTTGTGACAGGTAAGGTAGTTCCAAGCATAAATAAAACCATGAGCTGGATTGCTGAAAAAGGCGCAACCGGAATATACATAATTCGAAATGGAATCTCGAGTAAAACAAAAGCGGAGCAATTGTTAACGAAAAGGACGAAGAGCAAATCAGATAAAACTGAACTGTCTGTCGCAAATAATTCGACTGTTGAGCCCTCCGAAGATATGGACAACGTGTTTGAAGAGAACAGAGAAAGCATGAGCAGAGAGGAAGCACAGCAGCATCTAATTTATATCAGAGCCCTTGCGATACTTCTCGCAGATGAGATTAGAAAGCTTTCTAATGCCTGTATAAGAGAAGGGAATGAGTTACCTGAAAATATTCTGGAGCGACAAAATGCTTTAGAGAAACTTACTACACAGGAAGTCATGAATAGTATCAAACTGTTGCTGGAGAACAAAAACAGATCTCTGTTGGATGAAGCGACATCAATGGTTCTTTCGGAGTTTCTAGCCGGTAATTTGATTATAGATGGCACGCCTGTACCTATAGAAAAGTACAGAATTCCTATGGCGCTCCCAAGAAAGAAGATTTCCGGCTAAAAGCAAAGTGAAGGCCTCTTGGAGATGGCCTTCGAACCAGTGGAGACCTTTGGCGGCATGGGAAAAACTGGCGCGCTTGAGCAAGGACAAGATCAAATTGTAAGGATTGAGAGGAGATGCCCCGCCGTACCCATGGTCAGGTGGGTAAACATCTTCATGGAATGAGACATCCCGGCGATAATGCAAGTCCGTTTCAATGGACCAATGCGAACGCCTGATGATGATTCTAGATTAAATAAAAACTTGATTCACTGGCAATGACACTTGGCCGGTGTAATGGAAAAAATTTGCTTTCAATAATAAATGACCCACCTCGGTGCGCATGCAAAGCAGAAGCGTGGTGGGTACTGTTGATAGAAATTGTAGCCGATCTTTTCCCAATCAGGCAAGATTGAAAAAATAGTGAGTAATTTGGAGTGATAAGACCGCCAGTAATAGCAAAGGAAGTCCTGGTATTTTGTGTAATTTGACCGATTTTTCTTTAATCAAAGACCTTATCGCCAAACCAATCGTGACAAAAACATGCACGCCAAGAAAAGCCACAATAAAGATCAGTTCAGGATAAATCAGGATGAGGGTTATCGCCGCAGTTGCATCCGCCCCACCCCACCATTTGAATTCCCAGGCTGCCCAAAACCCAATGATCGCCAAAGCTGCGATGGGTGAAATTTGCACGGCAAAAAATGCCCCGAGAAATAAGAGTGGAAGCCAGGTGATGATTTGCCCCAACTCATCCATTTGAAACAGAATCGATAATCTCTCCCGTTCGCTGACAACCACGACAAAAGCAGTTAGCAAGACTAAGGGCCACCCGCCCTGCCAGATTCGATATGTGCCTGCCAGGATGATTGGAATAATTACCCAGGCACTGTGTGGTATCTCGTTTTTACGAATATCGAACCATGAAACCATTGCCAGCCAGATAACAACCAGGCCAAATATTATCCAATCCATAGTTTCCTCTTCCTAAGGTTTGATTTGTTCTTCAATTCGCCGTATGTATTCTGAGCCGCTCGAACACCCGATTGAAAAATTTGCCGCAATGCTGTTCCAGTTGCTCGGTGTACCGACCCTTCGAATTGCTTGATAGGTACATCCGGCGCCGGCATGGTAATTTGCCAACACCAATCGCCAAAAATCCTCATAACTCATCAGGGACGAGGGCGTCAGGCCGGTCGCCAGGCGAACGACATGCGCGGATTGAGAACAACTGGCGTTTAGAGTCTCCGCTAAAACTTCCACAGCCTGGCCTCCTTTTTCAACATCCACCCCACCAGAACAGGTCGCGCAGGTAGCATCAATTTCCTTTAAGACTAATCCGCGTAAGAGGCGCTGTGTGGATAGATCAAGAAACCGATAGCCGGTACTGCATCCAGCGTTGCCAAATGCCTGCTGGCATATTCCCTGGAAATATGTTGATCGCCAGGACAGAACCAGATCAGCTCCAAATTCAGTCATCTGCCCCAATCCAATTTCTCCCCGGATCCAGTTTGCGCCTGGCCAGAATTGAGATTCGACCCCAATCACTGCTTTTAATACCTTGGGGGGGAGATCATTGGCTTGCGCTGCTGTCAGGATCACCGCGTCATATCGGTTTTGCCAGGCGATTGTTTGGTTTCTGGACACCTCTACTCCACATGCATTCGGAGAGCCGTCCGGGTTTAATCCTCCGGATGGGCATGAACTTCCATCTACCAGCTTTGTTGATAAGAGGCTGCCGGACAACAGATCATATCGGTAGGATGTACTCAGATCCACGCCTTCCTGAGCAGGTTGGAGCCATTCAGGGATGGAAGCAGGTGATTGACCATAGGCAGACTGGCAAGTTCCACCGCTCTCGGCTTTAACCGGATAAGCACGATATCCAGCTGTGCAAACCATGATGATTGTTATGAGACCAAGTCGTTTTATGGTTGACCATGCACGGGATGCCATGCCACCTCCCAAATTACGCTGGATGTCCGGTATGTTCGTCCCGCGCTGTCGGTCAAATCAGCCCAGGCTGTCCAAATGCCTTGTTCAGTGGTGCCAAAATTGACGTCTCCAGAATTTTGAGGGGTTACCGTCCAGCTAGCTCCGCTGCGGGACAGGCTTATCTCAACTCCGGATGGGGCTCGAACATGAACTGCGATGGAATAGGGCGGTTCTCCTCCCGTTGCAGCGCCCAATAAAGTTTGCGCGGGCTGCCCCAGGTTTGGAGCAAATAATAGTAAACGAGCATATGTAACCGAAATAGTCCCGCTCAGTGGTGCGACAACATACACGGTGACCGTGTCACTGGCTGTACCGGACACATTTGAACAGGTAACCGTATAGGTATGGGCACCTATCGGAATGCTGGCAAAGGCCCGGTTTCCACTCAGGACAATGCTCCCCGTCCAACCATTATCCGAACTGGAAGCGGAGCAAGTGGTTGCATACTGACTGACCCAGCTCAGGGTATAGCTTGCTGGGGAGACGCGTGTAATTGGCCCATTGACTCCTTCAACTCGCAAATCGACTGTGGGAGGCAGCGGGTTGATCCTGACTTGAACAGTGTCTACGACCTGAGCACCAACCGGGTTAAAACAGCGAACGGTATAGTTGTAGGTTCCCTGGAGTATATTAGCAAAAGGCTGACTGCCATTTAATCCAATGGAGCCTGTAAGATTCCCTTCAGCCTGGCATGAACTGGCGTTAGTGCTGCTCCAGGTTACTGTATAAGAAGCCGGTTCAAACAGGGATAGAGGACCATCCAGGTTATTGGCCTTCACATCCACTGAAGGCGGGGCAAACACATAGGCGGTGACACTGTCCGATGCAGAACCGGTTGGGTTTGTGCAGGTCAGGGTATAGGTATATGTGCCGGCTGTAATATTGCTATACCCTTGTGAGCCGGATACGGACTGGGTTCCACTCCAGTTACCGGAAGCAGTGCATGAGGAAGCATTGGTACTGGTCCAACTAAGGGTATATCCACCCGGTGCTGTTTGTGATAATGGTCCCTGAGAATTATTGATTTGTAGATCCACGGTGGGCGGGGGTGAATCTCGATAAGAGGTTGTAACTGCCCGGAAGTCAACATACCCGCCAGAAGCGGTAATCGACCAGGTGCAATCTCCGGATGTAGGAACATTCCAGGCCGGACTGGGAAAGTTATTGAATCCCGGCGCGCCTGAACCAGGTGTATAAAGATCAACAGTAGCAATGACCGTTCCGCAAGCTCGGATAATGGCTTTCCCCACGGAACTATCCCCGGTGTATGCAACCTGGACGTTAAAAGTCTTCAAGAATGTGAAATTTCCGGAGACGGAGCTGCCATTCTGTATTCGGGTGACGGTCTCGGTGCAGCCGTTGTTGCAATTGGCCCCACCCTCAGATGCGGGTAATGAGGTGTTGTCCCGATGATAAAGTGAAACATAAGACACCGAGCCGTTCCATTGAATATAAGTTCGCTCCTGGTCATACGTACGACCGCTCTTGAGATAATCTGGTGATATGGCAAGAACAGTTTGAACCGTCAAAACTGCCATCAATAAGGCAGAAAAAAGTGCAATGGGATATTTTTTCCTGA
>Ga0226835_1001031_pt1 | contig 18827 bp, 18 predicted proteins | sample LAC_MetaG_1_FD_163627 | JGI IMG/M metagenome (GOLD analysis project Ga0226835, IMG submission 163627) | Anaerobic ammonium oxidizing microbial communities from anammox membrane bioreactor (MBR) in UC Berkley, California, United States -... | ecosystem: Engineered > Bioreactor > Anaerobic >...
AAATCCGCGAGCAAGCCCACGCGTTTCTCGACGCTGCCTTCGCCGCTTGTCGTCGCAATCTCGCGCAGTTTTTCAAACACCGCGCTCACATCCAACTTTTTGCTTTTTGCTTTGCTCAATTGTTCGACGACATTGCCGTAATCGCCGATTTGTTTGTACAATTTTTTCACGTCCGCCAATGGCGTACTCGTCGCCTGCGCGACAGATTGAGCAATCAACGCTTCGCCCATGCCAAACTCAATCGCTTCGTACGCGGGGGCGAGGCGTTCTTGCGTGAGATACACAATCGCCGCCATATCGTCCGCGTCCGCGTGCTTGAACAATTCGCCCAAAATGCGCGTCATTTCCAAACGCTTGCTCGTCGCTTCGAGTTGCGCGAGATAATCTACGAGTGTGGAGAATTTCATAGTGAGTAGGTTGCAAGTTGAATGTTTAAGGTCAAGCGATGACTTGGCGCGGAACCTTCAACCTTCAACCTTCAACCTTTAATCCTCAATTCCTTGCATAATCATCCTGCAATCGCACAATGTCGTTTTCGTCCGAAAGATTTTGCGGGTCGGTGTGAATCCAAATTTCCGCGACCACGCCCCATTCGTCCAAACCGACGAGCCGGTGGCGCACCCCGCACGCGAGTTCAATTTCCTCGCCCGCGCGCAAAGGCGTTATAGTTTGCGGCGGTTCGTCCGTCGCGCTGCAAGCCACGCCCACCGTACATTGGACAGCGCGCCACACTTCGGCGCGGCGTTTATGATATTGCCACGAGAGCCGTTGATGCGGCGCGACGAGCAAAATTTTTGGACTACGTTCGCCGCGCCGCGCCTCAGCGGGCGTTTTCAGCTCGTCGTAATACGCGGCGACAAACGCGTCGGCTTGCGCATTGACAATACGCAAAAACGCGCCCCACGGACGCGTCGCATCAATTTCCGCAATCGTCAAGCCCTGCGCCTCCAAATGCGCGCGGACGCTCGCTACAATTTCTGGTTTCGTTTGATCGTTTTGTATCTTTGGAAAATTCATTCGTTCCTTACCGCGTCGAATCATGCGCTCCACAACGGCGCCTGCAAATAACCCTGTAACGCATTTTCAAATTCTTGCGCGAGGCCCGAGGCATTTTGCGCGCCCAAACGAAATTGCTCCGTCGCCGCTTTGCGCTTGCCTTGACGCTGCAACGTCACGCCCAAATTGTATCGCCCCGGCGCATAAAACGGGTCGAGCGCAATCGTCTGGCGAAACGCGCGCTCCGCCTCAGCCATTTTGGCTTGGCTAAAAAATAAAACGCCAAAATCATTATGGATTTCAACGCCGCTCGGGTCCGCGTCCAATGCAGCTTCGTATGCCTGTTTTGCCGCGCCGAAATTTCCTTGACGCTGCAACTGGCGCGCCTTTTGCAAGAGCGCGGCGGTTTCCGCGCGCGCCTCGCGCGTTTCGCCTTTCATCGTTTCCAGCGCAGCCGCGCTTTCAAATTCCGTTGCCGTTTCGGGAAACGCCATCACGTCGCCGCTCAAACTCGTCGCGCCAAGCGTCAAAGGTTCCAGCGCCGGCAAATCCATCATCGGCGCAAACGTTGCCAGCGCGGGCATTTGCCCCAAGCCCGCCATCGGCGGCAGCGCATATTCAATGGTAAAGGTCGCCTGATTTTGCCGCTGCGCCAAGCGCGCGCTCGATTCCACAAATGGCATTCCGGCGGCAGCGGACGCGTCCGCCATTTGCGCGCGCGCCGCCGCGTCCCCTTCAAACGCCGACAGTTGACTGAACGCCATCTGCATCCCCATTTCAAACGCGGGGAAGCCCGCGCTAATTTGGGCTTGCGTTTGCGCCGCGCGCGCTGGCGCCAGCGTTGCCCGCGCGCGCGCTTGGTCATACCGCTGCGCCGCGCTAGTTTGTAAAAACGGCGCGTTCGCTTCGGCGCTTTCCTGCGCCATGCGCGCGCTCGTTTGCGCAATCGCCGCATCGGCGGCGGATTGCTGCGCCGCTTGCTGCGCGGTCACATCTATCACCGCCGCGTTGGCCGCGGCGCTTTCCTGCGCCATGCGCGCGCTCGTTTGCGCAATCGCCGCATCGGCGGCAGACGGCGGTAAAGCTTGCGGCGCGTGCGCTTGACGTTCTGCTACTTGACGGGCGGGTACGGACGGTCGCGCGGAGGCAGCCAACGCGGCGGCGTCATGCACCGGCCGATTGAGCAGCGCGCCCACCTGGTCAGCCAACGCGCGCATTTCGGCGTACGCGCCGCTCTCATTCACCAACAACGCCGCGCCGTCCACGCCGCGCAGCTCTACTTGCCAAAGCGAAAAATCTTTCAGGCGCGCGACGGGTCGGCTGCGCGGCGCGGAAACATTCACATCCCGAATCGTGTTCAACGCCATGCTCTGACGACGCAGCGGCAAGAAAAAAAGCGTGTCCTCGCGCGTCGCGCGCTGGGCATGGCTGTCAATGACCACACGCGTCGAACGCAGCACGCTGGCTATGGTACTGAACAGGGAAATTACGACGATGAATCCAATGACCCACATCACGGGATTTACCGCTTCACCCTCTTCGAATAAAGGCCCCAAGCCCGCGCAAATTACCCCCGCGAAAATCAGCAAGCCAATCAGACTGCCCACGCCTTTGGCGCCGCCCTTGCCCAAAACGATTTTCTCGGGTTGCCGCTGCAAGACATCCAACTTTGCCATCGTACAAACAATTATACCAAAAACCGCGCTGGTCTCTAAACCTCGCGACAACATTTATTTTTTGCAAGCCCCGCGCGCATCTGTTGTATAATTCAAAAAATGTTGACGCATCTGGACGCGCAGGGCCGCGCGCAAATGGTGGATATTGGCGCCAAAGCCGAAACGGAACGCGTGGCGATTGCCAAAGGGCGCGTCATTTTGCGCAACGAGACGCGCGCGTTGATTGCTCAAAATGGTCTTGCCAAAGGCGATGTCTTTGCCGTCGCGCGCGTCGCCGGTATCATGGCGGCGAAACGCACGCACGAATTGATTCCGCTGTGTCACCAACTTTTATTAACCGATGTCGAAATTCATTTCGCCGACTTGCCGCCTCCCGATGCGGAACACGCGTGTATCGAGATTACGGCGACCGCCAAAAATATCGGCAAGACCGGCGTAGAAATGGAAGCCCTCGTCGCCGTAGCCAACGCGGCGCTGACCATCTACGATATGGTTAAAGCGGTGGACCGCCGCGTGCGGATTGACAATCTCCGCCTCGTATATAAAGCAGGCGGCAAGAGCGGCGAATGGCGTTCCGAGTGAACAGATAGACAAGTTGACAGGGATGTCCCCTTGTCAACTTGTCTATCTGTTTCCCTGTATCCCTTGTTACCCGAATACGAATCTTTTCTCGACGCGACGCCGGAAAAAGGCGTCATCATTGTCGAATACTGGTGGCAAGCGCCCAATCGTTTGCACGCGCCCAAAAAGCGCGACGCCGCCCCTGCCGCGCGCGGGACCAAAACCTCGATGGTGTTTTTCAAACGCATTTTGGCGGGCGACAAATGTTGGTGCGGCAGCGCCAAAACTTTTGGCAAATGTCATCGGCGCGGCGACGATTGGACCTATGTTTCGCTCGACCCCGACCGCCGCGCCTACAGTCCGGTGATATTGGTCGAGCGCATTTTTCCGCAGGTCAATGCGGCGCATGTGCGCGCGCAGCTCAAACGCGACCAACGTCTCTTGCCAATCCAAGATGCGCCGGACCGCGCGGAATGGGCGCTGCCCGCGCACCCGCCGATGGTGAACGACATCGGACAATTGGTCATTGGCACAATCAAAATCGCGGCGCACGGGCTTTATCTTGAAACCAATAGCGAAAAGCGGCTCGAACACATGACGGGCCTTGTGACGCAATTGCTCGGCGCGGGCTTGGGCGCGAGCGAAACGCGCCGCGCGGAACCGCAAAAACATTTTGCGACGCCCGGCGCCCGATGAACGCGATGCACTGTTCAGCTTGTGGCGCAACCTATCCGCTTGCTACGCGCGCGTGGCGCTGCGAACAATGCGGCGGCGTGTTGGAAATTTCTGACGCGCCCGCGTTCGACCCTGCGCGCATCGCGCGTAATGACGCTTCGATGTGGCGGTATCGCGCGCTGCTCCCCTTGCCCGCACACGCCGCGCCCCTTTCGCTCGGCGAAGGGTGGACGCCTTTGGTTCCGGTGGAATACGCCAGTCGCGCAATTTTTTGCAAACTCGATTTTTTGAATCCGACCGGTTCGTTCAAAGACCGCGGCGCGAGCGCGCTCGTCAGCGCAGTCAAGGCGTTCGGCTATACACACGTCGTCGAAGATTCTTCGGGCAATGCGGCAGCGGCGCTCGCGGGTTATGCGGCGTATGCGGGTTTGCGCGCGACCATCTTTACGCCCGCGCACGCGTCGCCGATGAAACTGCAACAGATTCAAGCGTATGGCGCGGAACTGCAAAAAATAGAGGGCGTGCGCGAAAACGCGGCGGCGGCGGCGCAAAACGCGGCAGCGCAAAACGGCGCGTATTACGGCTCGCATTATTACAACCCATTTTTTCTCGCGGGTTTGCAAACAACCGCGTGGGAAATTTGGGAACAGCTCGGACGCGCGCCCGAAGCCGTCGTGATGCCGGCGGGACACGGCACCAATTTGGTGGGCATGTATCGCGGCTTTCGCGCGCTGTATGACGCGGGCTTGATTTCAAAATTGCCGCGCATGTTTGCAGCGCAAGCGTCCATCATTGCGCCGCTCGCGCTGGCATACGCGCGCGGCGACAGCGAACCGGCGCGCACCGCGCCCGGTTTTACCGTTGCGGAAGGCATCGCCAACAGCCAACCGCTGCATGGCCGCGAGGTCTTGAGCATTGTGCGCGCGACGGACGGCGCGGCGCTGGCCGCAAGCGAAGACGAAATCCGCGCGGCGCGTTTGAAATTGGCGCGGCGCGGCTTGTTTGTCGAACCGACGAGCGCCACCGCGCTGGCGGTCTTGGAAAAAATCTTGGCGACGCAAACTTTGGAAGGCACGATTGTCGTCAGTTTGACCGGCAGCGGACTCAAAACGCCGCTCTGACAACAGCGCCCGCGCAATCCAATTGCGCGCAAGTCCTGACGGCAGTTTTTTCCCCAAGCGTTTTTTTGCCCTTGAATCGTTTTTGCGGATAATAACAGCGCGTCCGATACGTTTTGTGAGGCGCGTGACGAGTTGGCATAGTTTATTGATGCCGACAAGTTCGCCAAAGGAGCAAGCGAGATGCAAAAATGGATTATTGGCGCGAGTGTCGTGGTTTTGCTGATTATCTCACTCGCCAGCGCCTACGCTTTTTCCGCGTCACTGATGAACCTGCATATCCACAGCGGGAGTTTTGCCAAGCCCAATGTTGCCGCGCCTATGACGTACGCGGATGAATCGCAAATTGGTACGTCACAACCAAATATGGTTCGCTTTGAAACCGTTCCCGCGTCGAAACCCTTGTGTCAACATGAAAAACTGGGACCAACCGCAGGTTTCTGAGCGCCGCCCGAAATTGCATTGGATTACGGTTTGATTCCGCTTCACGCAGGGGCAAGAGTGTGGAAATTTCCACGCTGCGCCCTTGCGTGAATTTTTTTATGACGACGGCAAAACAAATTCGCCTCACCGCCTACGCGGCATGCGCGGGCTGAGCGTCCAAACTCGGCGCAGCCGAATTGGCGCAAGTCTTGCAGCCACTCGCGGGTATGTTTGACGCGGCAGAATTTCCCAATCTGCGCGTGGGTCTCGCCGCGCCCGACGACGCCGCCGTGTACCAAATCGCGCCCGACCGCGCGTTGATTCAAACGATGGATTTTTTTCCGCCGGTTGTGGACGACGCGTACAGTTTTGGCGCGATTGCCGCCGCCAATGCCATGAGCGATATTTACGCGATGGGCGGCCAAGTGTTGTTTGGTTTGAATATCGCCGCGTGGCGCGAAGATTTGCCGCTCGAATTATTGTCGGAAATTTTTCGCGGCGGCGCGGAAAAAATGCGCGAGGGCGGCGGCGCCATTGCCGGCGGTCACACCATCACGGACAAAGAACCCAAGTACGGTCTTGCCGTCACGGGCATCGTGGACCCGCGCGTTATTTTGACCAAAGGCGGCGCGCAGAACGGCGACGTCTTGATATTGACGAAACCGCTTGGTACAGGTATTCTCACGACGGCAGGCAAGAACGGCAGCGCCGCCGCGTCGGATTTGCAAGCGGCGATTCAATGGATGACGACGCTCAACCGCGATGCGGCGCAGGCCGCGCGCGCGGCGGACCTGCGCGGCGCGACGGACATTACGGGTTTTGCGCTGCTCGGACACGCGTACGAAATGGCAAACGCGGCGGGCGTGCAGTTTGTATTGGAGTTGAATCAATTGCCCGTGCTAGAGGGCGCGTTCGCTTTGGCGCAACAGGGCAATGTCCCCGGCGGCACGACGCGCAATCGTGACTATTTGCGCGACAAGGTGTTATTACCAGAGAATTTGACGGCGGAATGGGACGCCGTATTGTTTGACCCGCAAACGTCGGGCGGTTTGCTCTTGGCAGCGCCGCCGCAAAAATTGAGCGCGCTGCAACAAGAATTCGCGGCGCGGCGCGTTGCCTTTTGGCAAGTGGGCTATGTGCGAAATGGCAGCGGAATCCTTGTGTATTGATTGAAAATTATTTCTAAAAAAATAATCCCTTGGGCGACTTGGGCAAAATGGCCAAGGGCTGGGGAGCAATTATCTTGAGAGTGAGGTACTCGCAATGACCATCAACGGACATCACGACGGACGCGACGACCAACGCGTTGTCATTACGGGCATGGGCGCGATTTCGCCGCTCGGCTTTGATGTAGAAACTCTGTGGCACAATTTGCTCGCGGGCAAATCCGCCGCGCGCAAAATCACGCAATTTGACGCGTCAAGTTTTGCCGTACAAATTTGTTCGGACATTCCCGACGATGCCGCGCCGCTCGATGATTACGCGCACGTCATTGATAAAAAAGAAGCGCGCCGTCTCGACCCGTTCGAGCTCTATGCCGTGATGGCGACCGAACAGGCGTTGAAACAAGCGGGCCTGCAAATCACCGACGATAACCGCGATGAAATTGGCGTCCTGATTGGCACGGGTTTGGGCGGCTTGATTGTCATTGACAACGGTTACAAAGCGTTAAATGATAAAGGCCCAATGCGCGTCAATCCCTTTACGGGCGCGTTGATGATTCCCAACATGGCGGGGGGCCAAGTTGCCATCACCTTTGGCGCGCGCGGACCCAATTTTTGCGTCGTCTCGGCGTGCGCGACGGGCAGCAACGCGATTGGCGAAGCGTACGAGATTATTCGCCGCGGCGACGCGCTGGCAATGATTACGGGCGCGTCGGAAACGCGCATGACGCCTTTCGCGCTCGCCGCGTTTCACCGCACCCAAGCCATGTCCACGCGCAACGACGACCCCACGCACGCGTCGCGGCCATTCGACGCGCAGCGCGATGGTTTTGTGTACGGCAATGGCGCGGGCGTATTGATTTTCGAGCGGCTCGATTTTGCCAAACAGCGCGGCGCGCCGATTCTAGCCGAAGTGCTGGGTTATGGCGCGACCGACGACGCTTATCACATCAGCGCGCCGGTTCCCGACGGCAATGGCGCGCGGCGCGCAATTCGCAAAGCGCTGGACAAGGCGCACATCCAACCGGAACAGGTGGATTACATCAACGCGCACGGCACCTCCACCGTATTGAACGACGCGGCAGAAACTGCCGCCATCAAAGCCGTGTTTGGCGAAGCGGCGTACGCGATTCCGATTAGTTCTTCCAAATCCATGTTGGGGCATTTGATGGGCGCGGCGGGCGCAGTCGAAGCTATCATTACCGTCAAGACGATGCTGGAAAATGAAATGCATCCGACCATCAATTACGAATATCCCGACCCCGATTGCGATTTGGATTACGTGCCAAACACGCCGCGCCAAAAAGAGGTCAACATCGCCATGTCCAATTCATTCGGTTTTGGCGGACACAATGCCTGTCTGATTTTTGAAAAATGGAAAAATTAGCAAGAGCTGCAGAGGGCAAACCGGGCAGCGCGGACCGCGAACCATTTTCAATATGAATGTCACCGACCTCGAAACCGCGCTCGGTTTTGTTTTTCAAGACAAATCGCTTTTGCAGCGCGCGCTGACGCATCGTTCGTATCTCAATGAAAATCCCGACCTCCCCTGGTTGGACAATGAACGGCTCGAATTTCTCGGCGACGCGATTTTGGGGTTTGTGACCGCCGAACAGCTCTATCATCGCTTTCCCGAAATGAAAGAGGGCGACCTCACCAGTCTGCGCGCGGCGCTGGTGCGCGGCGAAACGCTGGCGGAATTTGCCGTGGCATTGAATCTGGGCCCGCTGCTGTATATTTCGCGCGGCGAAGACGCCGGCAATGGCCGCACGCGCCCCGCGCTGCTGGCGGCAACTTTTGAAGCCGTTCTCGGCGCGCTCTTTTTGGATCAGGGACTGGACGCGGCGCGCGCGCTGATTGTGCGAATGATTGACGCCAAGACGCAGCGCATTTTGCAAGAACGCCTCGACCGCAACGCCAAAAGTTTGCTCCAAGAACTCTCGCAAGGCCATCTAAAAGTAACGCCCATTTATCGCCTGGTCGAAATGCGCGGCCCCGACCACGCGCGCGAATTTACGGTGCAAGCCGTGTTGGGCAATCAGGTGTACGGCATCGGACACGGACGCAACAAGCAAGCCGCCGAGCAAGAAGCCGCGCGCGCGGCGATTGAAGTTTTGGAGCAAGAAATGTCCGCCGCGAATTTGGCGCACATCGCCGCATCCGAAACGCCGAACGCCGACACAGCGTCTAAATAATCCACGTTACGCGCTTGCTATAAACAAACGGGATATGCGCGTAGGCATAGCGACGCATTCATTCGCGCGCTATGCACATCGCGATAAAATCCATCGCCACAACGCAAGTCTGTCTCCGCCGATTGAATACGCTCGCGGTTTTACTGCCGCGAATTCGATTGCCCGAAAACTTATGCGAATTCTCCTCACCGGCGCCAGCGGTTATCTGGGCGGCGCGCTCTTACGCACCCTCGAAGCGACAAAACCCGCGTGGGATATTCACTGCGCTTTTTTCTCGATTGCGCCGTCCGACGATATGCCTAACGCGCATCATCTGGATTTGCGCGCGGAAACGTCTGTCGCGCGCGTGATGGATCAAGTTCAGCCGCGCATCATTTTTCACACCGCCGCGTTGAATCAAGGCGACGCGCAAAACATGTACGAAACGAATGCGCGCGGCAGCGGCTATCTGGCGCGCGCGGCGGCGCGACACAAGGCGCGTTTGATTCATCTTTCGAGCGATGTCATTTTTGACGGGACGCGGGGCAATTACGTCGAGGCCGACGCGCCCAACCCCATTACGCCGTACGCGGTTTCCAAAGCGGACGCGGAAAAAAATGTATTGGACAGCGGCGCGGACGCGGCGTTGGTCCGCACGTCGCTGCTTTACGGTTTCAAGCCGCTCGACCCGCGCACGCGCGCGATTTTGCGCGGCGAAATGCCGCGTTTATTCACGGACGAAATGCGCTGTCCGATTTGGGTATTTAATTTAGCGCAAGCGTTGGTGGAATTGGCCGAGCTAGAGTATCGCGGTGTCTTACATCTCGCAGGACCGCAAGCGTTGAGCCGCTACGAGTTTGGCGTCAAGTTGCTGCGCGCGTTGGACGGCAACCCCGCGCAGCTCATTCCGCTATCGTCCGCCGCCAGCGGTCTCGTGCGCCCGCGCGATTGCACGCTGGATATTTCGCGCGCGCAGAAATTATTGCAGACAAAATTATTGAGCGTGGATGAGGTTTTGGCAATGAAATGAGGCGCGGTTTTATAGATTGCGCCACGCGGCGGTTTGATTCTATCCCGTCGTCAAGGTCAAAAATGTAATTTCGGGCGGACAATTGAAACGAATCGGCGGCGGCAACAAACCAATCCCGCGTGTGGTGTACACCTGCGTAAAGTTTCCCGCCCGCGCCAAACCCATCGGATATTTTTCGCCAAAGCGCGGCAGAACCAAAGGCCCCAAAAACGGCAAACGCACTTGGCCCCCGTGCGAATGACCCGATAATTGCAAATCCACTTCGGCTTGCGCGCACACGTCCGCATAATCGGGTTCGTGCATCAAGACCACTTTGCACGCGTTGTGCGGCACCGCGCTTAACGCGCGCGAAAGGTCGGTGAGGTCTTGCCACAAATCATCCAACCCCACCAGATAAAATGTCGAACGGCCGCGCGTCAGCGGCGCCGCTTGATTGCGTAACAGCTGCACGCCATTCTGCCGCAGCGCGCGCAGAATCATATCCAAATCGCCAACCCAATAATCGTGATTGCCCAGGACCGCAAACACGCCGTACGGCGCTTGCAGCTCGCGCAACAATTCCGCGCACGGCTGAATATATTTCCACGATTTATTTACGAGGTCGCCGGTCAGCACAATCAGGTCGGGTTTCAGCGCGTTCGTCATCCGAATGCTCTGCGCGAGATGTTCGTGACTCACATACGGACCGTAATGCAAATCGCTCAACTGCGCGATGGTCATGCCGTCAAACGCGCCGGGCAACCGCGCTAGCGGAATCGTCACGCGCTCGACGCCAATTTGATTCGGCTCGACGCCAAAACCGTATGCGCCGCCCGCCGCCGCGCCCGCCGCCGCGATGCTCAACAAACCCGCCATTTTCAAAAAGCGCCGTCGCGTCACGCGCGGCTGTCCTGTTTTCCGCATACCCATTCGATTATATCAAACATTACGCGGCAGTTGTTCCGACGCGTTCGTCTTGATTCCAAATCAATAAACGATTCCTTTACGTTTCCGTATTAGGATTCAACTGCTTTCGCATGAATCTATCCGAGCAAACCGCCGCCGACGCAGATTCCGCCGCCGCGCTTTCGATTTGGCAAACGGTCGAACGCGAATTGTCCGCCGCGCCTGCCGCCGCCGCGCTCAATCTCTGGCAAGCGCTCAAAACCGCGCTGGACATTGGGCAAGCGATTCCGACCCGCGCCGATGGCGTGGTTGTCCACGAACTCCAGGACCGCAGCGGGCAGTATTTCGTCCTGAAAAATCCGCGCACGCGCACGTACCTCCGACTCACGCCGCGCGAGTTTTGGCTTTGGGAACAACTGGATGGCGCGCGCAACATCCAAGACCTCGTCGTCGCGTTTTTTGTCAAATATCACGCGTTCGCCCTGACGATGATTGTGGGAATGGTCGAACAGCTCTCTGCCAAAAACATGCTGCGCGATACGCCGCAACACGTTTTTACCGACGTGAGCCGCGCGCTGGCGGAGCGTTCCGTTGCGCTGCGAACGACGTGGCTCGCGCGCATTGTTCTGACGCGCCCGTGGGCAATCGGCGACTTGGACCGGCATATCACGCGTTTGCATCAACGCGGCGGATGGGTGTTTTACACGCTGCCCGCGCAGATTTTTTATATCGTCGTCAGTTTGGTCGGCGGTTTCCTTTTTATCCGTCTCCTCGGCGACCCGCGCTATACGTTTGGCGGCAAAGCATTGGGCGTCGAAATTGTGGCGCTTTGGCTTGCGGCGATTTTCCCCGTCCTCATTCACGAGCTGGGTCATGCGTTGACAACCAAACATTATGGGCGCGATGTGCCGTATGGCGGGTTGATGTTGTATTTGGGGATGCCGGCGGCGTTCGTGGATACGAGCGATATTTGGATGGAAGGCAGGCGCGCCCGGCTGGCGGTCACATGGGCGGGTCCGTACACCGGCTTGGTCATTGGCGGGCTGGGCGCCATCGCGCTTTGGCTGAATCCAAATCTGACCTTCGCGCCGTTTCTTTTTCAAATGACCGTGGTGGCAATGTTCACCGCCGTCCTGAATCTCAACCCACTCATCAAATTGGACGGTTATTATTTGCTGTCGGACTGGTTGGAAATCTCCCAACTGCGCGAACGTTCGTTTGCTTTTGTACAGCATAACCTGTTGTCCAAATTGACGCGCCGCGAACGCTTTTCACGCGACGAAATTATTTTTGTCGCGTTCGGAGCGCTGTCGGCGGTTTGGACCGTCTATGTGATTCTCGTGAGTGTGATGGTTTGGAATGTGCGTATCGTGTCGAGCGCGCAAGCTCTGGCGTCGGGAACCGGCGACCCCATCGCGTTATTCGTCAACGGAATTCTCGTTCTCTTGGCGCTGTCTTTTTTGGCGCTGCTCGGATTCGAGACGTATCAATTCGGCAGAGCGCTGTTGGCGCGCGCGCGCCGCGCCAACATTTTTTCCGACCCGCTGCGTTTGGCAGTCACAAGCGCGGTTTCTGCATTGGCGCTGACATTCATCCCGCCATTGCTTGCGCCGCAGTGGGCAGCCGAAATCAATTTGTTGATGGGCTTGGTCGGATTTACGGCGTTTGCCTGCCTGTCGCTTGTCGTCGCCGGAGAAATGCGCGGCGCGGTCTTTGCGCCAACGTGGATGGCGTTCGCCATTGGCGGAACGTCTATGGCAATCGCGCTCGCCTTTCGCAGTTTATCGGCATTGGACGCGAGCATTGCGCGCTGGTTGAATGTCGCAGGCGTGAGCATGCTCATTCTCGGAATTGTTTTGGGTTGGCGCTTGTTCACCGGTCTGGGCGGCAGTTGGCGCGCCAAGTCCATCGCATTGGTAGGACTCGGATTCGGCTCGCTCTTGACGGCATTACTTGTAGAGAATCGCGCGCCGCTTGCGCTTTACACGTTTGCGGGTATCGTCCTCGCCAGCGGCATTTTGCATTGGAAAATGTTTCGGCTGCCGCCGGTGCAAGCCGATACGACGCCGGATCTTGCGCTTGGCACAGAGGAACAATTGACCCATGCGTGCGCGCAGTTGGTTGAAACAATGATGGCGCAGCTGCGCGCCGCGTATGGCAGCCGCGCCGCGCAGCGCGTCCAAACCGAATTCAATCGCGCGGCGCAAACGCGCGCGTTGGAATTGACGCTCGCGGACGCGCGCTTGACGATTGCGCGCGCGACGGACGCGGAACAAGCGTTGTCCGATTTATCAGAAATGCTTGCCGCCGCGTTGGACATTCTTTTGCAAAGCGTCGAGCGCGCCGCCGGAGAACGTTTCGCGCATGACGCGCTGACGCGCAGCTTGGACGCGTTGGATTGGGAACAACGCGAATTGGTGGGCGAACATATTTTGCCGCACGTGAGCTGGAGAGTCGGACTCGACGGCGAACTGGCTGCCACATCCAGAGATATGCTGGCAATGCTCGAAGGAACGCCGCTGTTTGCAGGATTCACGTTGGAAGAACGCAAGCGGTTAGCAGGCAAATTGCGCGTTCAATATCTGAAACGCGGGCAGGTTCTCTTGCATCAGGGCGACAGCGCCGACGCCATTTATTTCGTTCGCTGGGGCCGCTTGCAAGAACAAAAACGCGACGCCCACGGATTCGAGTCCACGCTGCGCGAAATCGGCAGCGGAGAATACTTGGGCGAGAACGATTTGCTGGCGGACAAACCGCATCCCACAACCCTACGCGCCCTGACGCCGGTTCAATTGTTTGCGTTGAATCATCAAGACCTGAAACGTCTGACGCGTGCCGACAGCCACGCGAACAAACTGGATCACGCGTTGCGGCGCGTGAACCTGCTGCGCGACATTCCCCTCTTTGCGGAATTCGAACCGCGCGAATTGCAGCGCGTCGTCGCGCAAATGCGCGCCCTGTCTTTTGCATCGAACCAAGCCATCATCGGGCAAGGCGAACCGGGCGACAAATTCTTTGTCATCGAATCGGGTGTCGTCGCCGCGCGCCAACAATTGCCAGATGGAACTTGCGCCGAGCAGGCGCGTTTGGAAGCGGGCGAATACTTTGGAGAACTCGAACTGCTGTTGAACGCGCCATCCCCCGCCGCCTATGTCGCCATCGCGCCGACGGAATTGTTGGCGTTGGATGCGCGTGCTTTTGAACAATTGGTGCGCGGCTCGCAGCAGCTCAAACGCGAGTTGGAACGTTCCGCCACACGGCGCTTGCGGTCAACGCGGCGGAGGGGGAGATTGTAGCCAAGTTCTTGATGTCCCAACAGCTCACCTCCAACAAATAAAAATCTCCCCTCGCCCATTGGAAGAGGGGTCGGGGGTGAGGGGTTGGTCATTTTCGGAGAAACCATGAATTGTTGGCATTGTGACCGTCCGTCGCACGGCGCGTGCCGCTTTTGCGGCAGAGCCGTGTGCAAAGACCACGCGCAAACCATGCCCTTTATTCTGGAAATTTATACGGGCAAAGAAGGCGAATTCAAGGCAATCGCGGTGGATAACACGCTCTATTGCGGGGTGTGCAAGCCGCACGAGGACCCGATTACCTTGAAAAACCTAAAATAAATCGCACGACGCCAATCGCTGGCGTACCAATAAACGCTCTCTTTACGTTCGTGCGCTATCCTACGCGCAATCACTGCCGGACGCAGTGAGAGAACATAAGCAAGAATCACGAGAGGAGACCCAAATCATGTCTGCCGAAACCATTACCACCGTCATTCGCCGCGCGGTTGCCGAACCAGAATTCCGCACGACGCTGTTTCAGAATCCCGCCGCCGCGCTGTCCGGCTATGACCTGAGCAATGAAGAACGCGCCGCGCTCTCCAACCTGACCGCCGAAAATTTCGACGCGCTGTCGGGCGAATTGGAAACGCGCCTGTCCAAGTCCGATTTGGGCATCGGCATTGAAATGGACGCGACCCGCAAAATCGGCATCAGCAACACATCGGGTACCGGCGGCAAGTCGTGATGTCCAGCGCGCAGAAAAAAGCGCCGCCGCGCAGCCAAGCCAAGCTTTCAAACGCAGCGCTCCGCAACGGCGTGGCGTTGGTCGAAATGCCATTCCGTCAATACTATCAGCCCGGCGCGGGGCTTGCTCTGCTAAAAGCTTCAATCGAACCATTGAACCTGCCCGTCAAGATTCTCTACATGACCCTGCGGCTCGCGGAACGCGTGGGCGGCGCGCTATACGAACAAGTCACCAACGCGACGACCAACACGCTGATTGGCGAATGGCTTTTTGCTGCGGCATTATTCGACCCCGCGCCGTCGGATTGTGAAACGTACCGGCGCGAGATTTTGTACAGCAATGCGCCGCATTTCTCTACGGCAGATGACGCAGACCAACAAACGCTCGCGCAGCTCGCCCAAGACATCGAATGGATGCAAGCGCAAATTGACGCTTTTCTTGACGAATGTGTGGCAGAGCTGGTCGCGTTGGAACCGTCTATCGTCGGTTTTTCCAATGCCTTTCCACAAAATCTCGCGTCGCTGGCGCTGGCAAAACGCGTCAAAGCCGCAATGCCCGCAAGTTTTATCGTGTTTGGCGGCGCGAACTGTACCGGCGTGATGGGCTTGGAATTGGCGCGTCAATTCAAATTTGTGGATGCAGTCGTTTCGGGCGAAGGCGAAATTGTCTTTCCCGAATTGGTGCAGCGCGTCCGCGCCGGACAATCCATCGCCGACATGCCGGGAGTCTATACGCACGCGCTTGCGCGCGCGCAGAGGAACGGGGATTCGCTCTCTCATGCCGCGCGCGTGCCGGATTTGGACGCGCTGCCCTTGCCCGATTACGATGATTATTTCGAGCAGTGGGCAAGCTATGCCGCGCCAGATTGGAAAAACCCCGCGCTGCCGTTTGAAACATCGCGCGGGTGTTGGTGGGGCGAACGCTCTCAATGCACCTTTTGTGGACTGAATGGCGTGTCGCTGACGTTCCGCCGTAAAACGCCGTGCCGCGCGTGGCAAGAATTCGACGACACTCTGAAAAAGCATCCCGTGACGTTCGTCGCCGTAACCGACAACATTTTGGACATGCGTTACTTTGACGACTTTTTGCCGCAAATCGCAGCGCGCGAACCCAAACCGGTTTTGTTTTTCGAGGTCAAAGCCAATCTAAAAAAAGAACACGTGCGTCGCTTGCACGCGAGTCACGCGCGCTTTATCCAACCCGGCATCGAGAGTCTCAGCACGCCCATTCTGCGCCTGATGCGTAAAGGCATCACCGCGCTGCAAAATATCCAGTTGCTCAAATGGTGTCGCGAGTTTGGCGTCATTCCCAAATGGAATCTGTTGTGGGGCTTTCCCGGCGAGCCGCCCGACGAGTACCGGCGCATGGCAGAATGGATTCCATATCTCACACATCTCGAACCGCCCGAAGGCGCGAGCTCGATTTCATTGGAACGCTTTAGCCCCTATTTCGATAACGCGCAAGCTTTCGGGCTGGCGAATGTGCGCCCGCATCCTGTGTATCGGCATCTTTATCCGTTCGACCAAACTGCGCTCGCCAATCTAGCATTCCACTTTGATTTTGATTATGCCGAACCGCAAGCAGTGCGCGAGTACACCGCGCCGGTTATCGAGCAGATAAAAAAGTGGCGCCAAGCCGCGGCGACAAGCGACCTGTTCACGGTAGAGTTGGGCGAAATCCTGATAGTGTGCGACCTGCGTCCCATCGCCGCGCAAACATTGACGACGCTTGTCGGCGCGCAGCGCAAACTCTTTTTGGCGTGCGACGCTGCGCAAAGTTTGCGCGGCTTGCAGCGTCTCCAACAAGAAATGGGGTACGCCATTTCGGCGCAAGAAATCTTGGCGCAGTTAGAGCCGTTGGTGGAGCAAGGATTGATGCTCCGTGAGGGCGAGCATTTCCTGAGTTTGGCGCTTGGGATGGGCGATTACACGCCGAAACGCGCGTCGCTCGACCGTTTCCGCGCGGCGCTCGGCGTTCAAGCGCCGCAATCCTGAACGCGCATTGGACAATGGCGTTACGCGCGTTTTGACGCGCTTTTTCTTGATGCTTTAACGGCGCCGTTTCATTTTCAAAGCGGATGATTTTTTGGCGCGCCGCCCGCGCGCGGATACACGTTGGGCGTCGGCGCGATTTTGTCAATGACGACGAGATGGCGCACATCGTCCAAATCCGCGAGTTTCACCCGCACAATTTCGCGCACGCGTCCGCCCAACGTTTCGATGGCGCGCTGCGCGTCCGCCGTTTCGCGTTCCGCGTCCACCGCTTTGTACGCAATCACGCAGCCGCCCACGCGCGCGAACGGGAGCGTATATTCAACGAGCGTCCGCATTTCCGCCACTGCGCGCGCCGTCACATAATCATATGCCGCGCGTTCTTGCGGCAGACGCGCGAATTCTTCGGCGCGGCCATGCGCGGCCGTTACATTTTCCAACGGCAGCTCGCGCGCGACGGTATCGAGAAAACGCGCTTTTTTGCCGGTGGCTTCCAGCAGCGTCACGCGCAACGCGGGAAACGCAATCGCCAGCGCCATGCCGGGGAAACCCGCGCCCGCGCCGACATCCATCAATTTTTTGCCGTCCGTTTGTCCCGCCGACAAGAGCGGCGCGGCGGACAGCGAATCCAAAAAATGTTTCAGCTGCACGGCGGTATAATCCGTGAGCGTCGTCAGATTGAATTTCTCATTCCACGCGACGAGCAAATGGTAATAATTTTCAAATTGCGTTAACTGCACCGGCGTCAAATCTAAACCGAACGCGCGCGCGTGTTGATACAAAATAGACATGTCAAAATTATAGCGCCGTTAAAGCGCATGGCTTTTTCTTTGTAACCCAAGCGCGCGGGTTGAACGCAGCGCAATTGAGCTTACAATATACGTCATGTTCCAATGGAATTTTTGTCCGCGCTGCGGCCACGAGTTTGAATTGCGCGCCCGAGATGATGGACGCTTGCGTCCGACATGTCCGCATTGCCGTTACACCTATTACGCGAATCCCGGTTTGGCGGTGGGCGTGTTGTTGACGGACGAACAAAATCGCGTCTGTTTGATTTTACGCGGCGAAGAACCGCGCAAAGGATATTGGGGCTTGCCCGCCGGTTTTATGGAAGGGGATGAAAGCGCAGAAGAAGGCGCGCGACGCGAGTGTCACGAGGAAACGGGTTTAGTCGTCGCGCTGGACGGGTTGTATCAAGCGTTTTCGTATTATCACGCCGACCGCAAAACTTCGGGCGTGCTGCTCGTCTATCGCGCCCATCGCATCGGCGGCGAACCGCACGCGGGCACTGACACGGTGGACGTAAAATTTTTTAGCGCGCAGAACATTCCCTTTGACCAACTCGCGTTTCGGACGCACATTGAAACGCTAGAGAAATGGCGCGCGGGATTAAAATAACTTGACGGTCGCCTCTCGCTGTTTCGTCAAACCGGGCGCTTGATACTCTGCGGCTGCTTTTTCAAAATGCGCGCGCGCCGCGTCCGCGTTGCCGCGCGCGTGCAATATTTCGCCCCAGGCAAGATGCGTCCGCGCGCTTTCGAGTCGCGCATTGGCGGTCTCGAAAGCGACACAGCGTCGGCTTGCGTGGATGCGCGCGCGAAATTGCTAGACCAAATTAAAAATTCGCAGCGCCAAAAAAATTAACGCCGCCAGCGCCAGCGCCGCCAAAAAGCGCGCGCCATATTGCATCATCGTCGCGCGCCATACGCGCCGCCCATGTTCTTGATGGCGCGCCGTTCCCGCATCCATCAGCGCGCGATTTTGATTTTCCACGCCTTGCACATGCCCCAACCACCACGCGCGATTGCAATGCGTATACTCGCCGATTTCACTTGCGCGAATGACATCCTCCGAACCGTATGGATTGCTTGACGTTGACATGGAATCCTCCTCGTTTCCCTGCCGCCCTGTCTCCCGAGCTCCCTGTTTCCCTGCTCTCTTCTTTCTATCGTTCCACCTTTTGCTCAAACTCTTTTAATCGCTTTTCCAACTTTTCCTGCCGCCACGCCACCGTCAAATCCCCGCGCGTTTTTTCCAATACCCCGCGCACAATGTCCGTTTGACGACGCAAGCCGCCCGTGAGCGCGTCGGGAAAATCCATCGTCACAAGCATCG
>Ga0226835_1001032_pt1 | contig 18802 bp, 16 predicted proteins | sample LAC_MetaG_1_FD_163627 | JGI IMG/M metagenome (GOLD analysis project Ga0226835, IMG submission 163627) | Anaerobic ammonium oxidizing microbial communities from anammox membrane bioreactor (MBR) in UC Berkley, California, United States -... | ecosystem: Engineered > Bioreactor > Anaerobic >...
GTGTGAGATCTCGGGGAAGCCGTTGGCGAGGTGCACCTCTCGCGCGGCGGCGTCGACCTCCCACCCTTCGCGCCCAGGCGCGAGGGCCTCGAAGGCGGCGCTGATGGCCTCGTGCGCCGAGCGGAACGCGGCCGTCACCTCCGGTGGGGCCGCGGTCTCGCCGGGGGCGAGGAAGTACAAGGTGCGCGCCAGGTCGGAGTAGTAGCCGCGGTACGCGAGGCCGTGGTCGAGGATGAGCAGGTCGCCCGGCTCGATCCGGTCGTCGCCGGGCGCGCGGTGCGCCAGGCCGACCCGGTTGATGCAGACGAGGGGACCGTCGTGGCCGCCCGTGTAGGGCTCGAGCCCCAGGTCGGCGGCGATGGCGAGCATCAGCGCCTGGACCTCGCGTTCGCTCATGCCCACGCGGAGTCGCGGCCGCAGGCGGGCGTAGAGCTCGCCGCTCCCGCGGATGGCGTGTTCGAGACGCTCGAGCTCTGCGGGGGTCTTCACACCGCGGACACGGGCGAGGAGCGGCTCGCTCGTGCGAAGGCCGGCGTGGGGCGCGGCGGTGGCGGCGAGGGCCGCCACCTTCAGGTACTGACCGTGCGTGAGCCCGTCGGAGAGGTGGTCGCTCTCGGAGTAGTTGAGCAGGATGGTGTGTGGGGCGAGCTCGCGCAGCCAGGTGGTCAGCGCGTCCGCGAACGAGCGCTCGTAGGCGCGGATCTCGTCGAAGACGCCTAGGCGCTCCACGTGCCCCTCGTCGTAGTTGGCGACGAGCGCGACGACGCCGGCCTCAGGATGGAGCATCATGGCGGCGTTGCCGCTCACGCCCGTGTCGAAGAGGAGGCCGGTGGCCGGGTCGCTCCCCTCGCGCGTGAGCGTCAGCCAGAGCGTGCCCGCCCCTAGCAGGGCGAGTGCCTGCCGCGATTTCTCCCTACCGAGGTCCGACATGAGCTGCGCCTCCGGGTCGTGGGTACCTGTGCGGGATTGTAAAGTCGACCGGAGAGCATGTCAACATATTGAACATAGTTCAATCATCGGAGGGAAGCCATGACCCGTGCCCCGCACCCAAGCCTGAACCGCCGCCCCGTGGCGCCAAGGACGCGAGCCTCTCAGCGGAGGCCGGTGGCGTGAGCGGCCGCGTCGAACGCACGCGCTTGGCGGCCGGGCTGGAGGTCTCGCGCGTCATCACCGGCCTGTGGCAGGTGGCCGACATGGAGCGTGGCGGCAAGGGCCTGGACCTGGCCGTCGCGGCCAGGGCGATGCAGAAGTACGTGGACGCCGGGTTGACCACCTTCGACATGGCGGATCACTACGGCTCCGCCGAGGACATCGCGGGTGTCTACGTTGACGAGCTGGGTGGCCGCGGTCGGGTGGAACTCCAGACGAAGTGGGTGCCCGAACCGGGCCCCATCACCAGGGAGGACGTCCGCGCCGCAGTGTCCCGCGCGCTGAGGCGCCTCAGGGTCGAGCGCGTGGACCTCATGCAGTTCCACACCTGGAGCTACTCGCACCCGGCCTGGCTGGACGCCCTCTCGTGGCTGCAGGAACTCGTGGAGGAGGGCGTGATCGGGGCGCTCGGCGTGACCAACTTCGACGCGGCGCACTTGCGCGTCGCCCTCGCGAGCGGCATCCGGGTGGTGAGCAACCAGGTGAGTTACTCACTCGTTGACCAGCGAGCGGCCGGAGCGCTGGCGGGGCTCTGCGCTGAGCACGAGGTCAAGATCCTCGCCTACGGCACGCTCGCCGGAGGGTTCTTGAGCGAGCGGTGGCTGGGCCGCCCGGACCCGCACCTCGCCGACGAGTTGACGTGGTCGCAGCTGAAGTATCGGCGCTTCATCGAGGAGGCGGGCGGGTGGGACGCCTTCCAGGCGCTCCTGCGGACGCTCGCCGCCGTGGCCGCCCGGACCGGCACCACCATCGCCAACCTCGCTTCGCGCTACATCCTAGATAGCCCCGGGGTGGCAGCAGTCATCATCGGTGCCCGCCTTGGCGAGAGCGAGCACATAGCCAGCACGCTCGAGCTCCTCGAGCTGAGACTCGACGCGGAGAGCCGCGCGGAGATCGCCGCGGCGCTCGGCAAGCTGACGCGCATCCCGGGCGACACGGGCGACGAGTACCGCAGGCCCCCGTACCTGACCGCCTCGGGCGACCTCAGCCACCACGTGGCAGGTTTCCCGGCACCCTACGCTGTCAGGGAGGCGGCCGGCGGGCGCCGACGGGTGCTGAGCGGGACGCCGTGGGAGGCACTCGGAGGCTACGCCCGCGCCGTCAGGGTGGGAGACCGTGTCTGGGTGTCCGGCACCACGGCCACGCACGGCGACAGGGTCATCGGCGGCACCGACGCAGCGGCGCAGTTCCACTTCGCCGTCGACAAGCTCGCCGGCGCGCTGGAGTCACTCGGTGGCCGGCTCGAGGACGTGGTGCGCACCCGCGTGTTCGTCGCCGACCTCGCCGACTGGGAGGCCGTGGCCCGCGCGCACGGCGTCCGCTTCGGCGAGATCATGCCCGCCAACACCCTCGTGCGAGCCGAACTGGTGGGGAGCGAGTACCTCGTCGAGGTGGAGGCGGAGGCGGTGCTTACCGGGGCGTGAGGTCGGTTCGGGGCGGGTCTTACGCGACGCTCGAGCTGAGGACCCGCGACAGGGGCTCGGCGGCCTGCTCCACGCCGCCGCCGAGCGGCACCGCCAACAGCCCGACCTCGACGTTCCGAGGGCCGGTGCGAACGCGCGCAAGCGCCAGGGTGCGACCGTTCTCGGCCAGGCGCCGCCATTCGTCGACGGCGCACGGGTAGACGAGGAGTGTCACCACGCGCGGGGCGTCGAAGAGCGTCGAGTAGGCGAGGGCCTGCAGCAGGTCCGCCCGATGCTGTTCGCGGGTCCTGTCGCTAGTCTCGAACCAACCGAGGCGTTGGATCTCCTGGGCGTGCTGCTTGTACTTGGCGTCCAGCACCACCGCGACGTCGTCGCGCTGCATCACGACGTCCGGCACCACGGAACCTTGCGACCCCGCGAAACGAGGCGACCAGTCGAGGGCCACGCGCGTCTGCTCCGCGCGGGCGCTCCTAACGGTGGCACCCACGCGCCTGCCGACCCAGGCGGCGATGCTCTCGACCCACGCCTCGAAGAACACCTCCATGTCGAGGCGCCACGCCAACCCGGCGAGGTCGGAGAGGCCGGCCAGCCCGCGCTCGTCGAGCGTCCAGTCGATCGCGTCGATGCCTTCTGTGAACACCCGGCCGCCGAACGGATGGTTGCGCCATGCCTGGCGGGCGCGGAGGGTGGGGGGCTTGGGTGGCGAGCCAGCCAGGCGGGCGATGAGGCGCTCGGCGAGCCTCACCAGCTCGTTGACGACCCTGCCGGCGGCAGGCGCGGCCAGCAGGGCGTCGCGCTGACGGCGCACCGTCCAGTGGATGGCCGAGCGCAACTCCTCGTCGTCGCGTAGATCCGGGTAGCGGCACGGCACCTCGAGCATGCGGGCGCTGGTCACCTTTGTGAGCGCGTACCGCTGCCAGTCGACGGCGCCGCGCGGCGCCAGGCGATCCTCCTCGACGGTGACGAAGCGGCGTGCGGTGGAGGCCAGTAACTGTTCGAGGCGGTGCAGGACCACGGAGGCGAGAACCCAGGGCGGCACGTGGCGTTCAGACTGCGGCAGCTCGTCGATGGGGAGGAGCTCGGGTAGGACGCGGAATCCAGTGGTGGCCAGAAGATCGCCCACTCCGCTCCACTCGAAGCGCGGAGCGACGACCAGGCCGAAGTCGCTTCTTCCAGTCACGGGCGACCTGAGCGGTATGGCGCCGACGCGGGTGCCCGTATGGACACGCAAGCCCGGCTCGCCCCGTTGGCGGCCGACCTCGGCGCGAACTTGCATGTTCTCGAGCAGCCCGCGGTTGAGCCTTACCAGGTCTTCCGCGCGCTTCTCCGCGTTCGCCCTTGCGTCGGACCCGGTGCCGCCCAGCCAAGCGCGAGCCGGGATGAAGTGACGAGTTGAATCGAGCAGGAGGCGAGTACCGCTCTCGACGCGCGCGGCTTGCCTGCGCTCGTAATGGCGCAGCGCTCGGCTTCTCAAACTGGGCTGTCTGCCAAGGCGTTGAGCCACGCCTGAACCTCGTCCGCGAAGGGAGCCACGTAACCCTGCGTTAGGTACTCCCGCAGGAGGGGGGCCACTTCCGTCTTGAGGCGGGTGCTGGCGTTCGCGTCGTCGGCCAGAAAGTAGGCGTGCCCTGGCATGAGGGCGAACGCATCGTCCGTGGCGTGGTCAAGGAAGATGGACAGGAGTTCGTGGAACGCCTGGGCCATACGGGTTCCGCCGGCGGCTTCCACCACAGAAAGCTGCGGCCAGAGGGGCACGAATGCAAACCGGCGCCGAACGGCCAAATCGAGGATGGCGATGCTACGATCCGCGCTGTTCATCGTGCCAAGCACGTGCAGGTTGGTAGGCAGGCGCAGCTCGTTACCCGTGTCGGGGAAATCGTGCGCCATGGCAACCGCACGGTCGTGGTGGCCAGGTTCAAAGAGGTAGATCGCTTCACCGAGGACCTTGGCCAGGTCGGCCCGGTTGACCTCGTCGATTACGAGGAGGTACGGCTCGTTGCTGGCGCTCGCCGCCCTGGCGGCCTCCATCAGGTGACCGGCCCGCGGCGCGAAGGTGAAACCCATAGATCCGCCCTGCTCGGGCGCCAACCCACCAATGAAACTCTCGTACGTCGTGCCCGGATGGAACTGGATGATGCGGCCGCGTCCTGCGTATTTTTCCCGGAGAATCCGCGTGGCCATCTCGGTCTTGCCCGTGCCGGGAGGCCCTTCCAGCACCACGTACTTGCGGCGCGCTAGGAGGCCACAGACGTCGTCATCGCTGGTGGTCGGCAGAGTGGTAGCCATCCAAGACCGCCGGATGCGTTCGGAATCCTGGCGGGCAGCGGCCATGACACCAATGCGGCGTTCTTCGAAGAAGAGATCAAGGAATGCCTTAAGGGCATCCTCGACGACGGCGTCGTTCTGCCCGCGCTCCTCCGGAGGAACAACCAGGCCGTACAGCACGTGACCGTAGCGCTCAGCCGCCTGGTCCCAATGCTCGAGCCGAGGTTCGACCGTTCGCGGAAGCCTAAGGTCGATGCGCACCGGGTCCTGTTTCGCCCAGGCGAACGGGGCCCCGCGTGAGCGCAGCCATGCCGTGATTGCCCTTACCTTGCGAGCATGCCCCGGTCGACCAAGCACGTCTTCGTCCGGCGCGAGGCCATTTGTACCAACAACCATGCCGATCAACGCCGGCTGGCCCGCCTCTTTCGAGGGGAACAGAACGAAGCTCATTCCGCCGTACGGTCCTGAGCGCTCTTGGCGGGGGGCGATCAGGGCAGCAAAAGGAACGTCGCGCTCACCGGTTGACGCGTTGACGCGGAGTTGGAAGCGGTTGTTGGTGGTGGCTGCCGCTTCCGAAAGGTCGTCGGGGGAGACGCGCTGGTACCGGGCTGGCAGGGCCCCTGCGAATGCTAGTCGGGCAGATTCCTGCCAGTCGGCCAAGGGGGTGTAGATGAGGTCGACTAGGCTTTGCATGCTTGCCTCTTATGCTACGCCGTGGCTTCGTCGGGATAGTGCGCCTTCACGGTCGCAGCTCCAAAGCACGGGCAGTGTGCCCGACCAGGAAACGCACGAAATGACGAGCCCAATGTGCAAGTGCGCAAGCTGGCAATTGCAGGCATTTCATGTTGCGTAGCGGAAAGAGGCTGACGGCCCGCTGCGCCAGTTCGTAAGTCCAGCCTTTCGCGACGGCGCCTTGCGAACCACGCGAGCCTCCGATAGCAAGTCGCCAAGAACCCTGCACTTCGTGCAGAGTGACGCCCACGCAGAGAACATGCAACGGGTCACCGTGAAAGGTGGCCATTATTCGACGGGTACCTTCGCCGCGGATCCGCTGCCGGCTGCGGCACGGCTTCACGCCTACTTTGGCAGCAACGCCCTAGCCTTGCTAGCCACGTTTCCGCCGGTGCTGCCAAGGAAGAACGGGGTCGGGCCCATGTAGCGGCCGTCCGCGGCGAAGACGAGCATCCCGGGCGACTCCTTCTCGGCGTAACCCCAGGCGACCACGGGGTCGTCAACGCCACCGACCTCGTAACGGATGAGCGTGATGCCCTCCGCCCAACCGGTGTCCGGCCAGACGTGCTCGGGTAAAGGGTAGATCCTCTTGCCCGTCGTCAGGTAGTCCAGGATCTCCGTTCCGGCCGCGCTCTCCCCGAAGGTGGCGACGAACTCCTCAAAGGTGCTGCGGGGACCGTAATCGTGGGTCGGCGTGCCGTAGAACCCTTCCGCCAACGATTCTCGCGCCGGCTCGAGTAGGTAGACACGGAAGTCGGGTCGCTGCTCGACGAGCTGGTTCAGTTCCCGCTGGAGGCTACCCTTGACCAGGTCTTTGCAGAACTCGCAGTAGCCATCTCCAACGAGGACGAGGACCGGATTGCCGGCGCCAAGCGCGACGGATGGGGAGCTTCGCGCCACGTCGCCCAACGATGGGAGGGCGACCGAGTTGGCGTCGACCGCGTCCCAGTCGCCCGCGTTCGCTCTGGCCATCTGGGCGTCCAGATCCAGCCACTGCTGGCGGTAACCAGGCCGCACCTTGTCGCGCACGGTCCCGGAACCATCGAGGAGGTAGACGTGCGTGAGGTTCGTGTCGAAGGCCTCGCGGAACTGACCATCGGCGTCGTAGACGATGGGCACGCCGTACTCTTCGCCCCAGGCCTCAACGTACTTCTTGAGGCTGCGCGTCTCCACCACCAGGACCTGCACGTTGGGGTACTTCTTGGTCCACGAACTGGTGATCTCGCCGATGGCGCTGCAAAGGTTGCAGTCCTTCACCTGGGCGAACACTATCGCGGTGGGCACGCCGCGGCGCACCATCTCGCCGGCGGTGGTGAGCACCTCGGGGATCTCGACCACCACCCCGGGGGTCACCCTGGCCCCTACCCGGTAGGCTTGAGCGTCTGCAATCGCGAGCGTTAGCAGAGTGCCGATTAGGGCGGCCAGCACCGATCTCCGTAGCCTCATGAGCGGTTCCGTTCCTGGTCGGGTGAGAGTTTGCCGGCTCCGACCTACGCGCCTTCAGGCGTCGCACGCGTTGAAGTAGGGTAGGGAAGGGTCCCTAAACGGCGGCTCAACGATCTCTCGACGGCGTTCGAATTGGGTGGACAGGGACCGGTTGCTGGGAGACCGATTCGCTGTGCGCCTTGCTGACAGGCTGTCTGCCCCGCGTCCAACAACGGGTGGGCACACGATGGTCGTAGGGGTACCGTCTAGAACACGGTTCGTGCTATTGACGACAGCGGAGGCGTTATGCCTACGGGATCCTAGGTCGTTCGGGGGAGCTTTACGCTCACGTTACTCTTCCGTGGTGTGGCGTTAAGTGCGTTCAGCACGCGCTTCTGATCGCTCGTGGCCCGATTGAGCTGGGCGAGCTTCCCGCCGTTCACGGCCAAGGAGGCGCCGGTCACTCGACGAAGAATCTTCAGTTGTTACCAGGAATCACCCGTTTCGGTCTTCGCGATCCGGATGAGCAGCAGGGCGAGCCAGCAGAGCAGGACGTGTGCCTGATGCGCTCCCCCCTGCGGTGGTAGACGGGCTGCACGTCGATCGCGTGCTTCAGGTCGTGGTGCACGCGCTCCATCTCGAAGAACCCTGCACCAGGCCCTTCACGCTCTAGTGCGGGTCGCTGGTGCGCATCAGGTACTTGCAGTTCGGCTTCGCCTCGCTCGCGATCTTGCCCTTGTCCAGCTTGGGGCTCCCGTTCTTCAGTTCCACTGTGAAGCTGGCTTGCATGCCAGATGTGCTTGGAGCCTACCCCAGGGCCGTCGTGACGATGGCCTCTTCGCTCAGCCCGGCGCCCTCAAGTTCCCTGACCTGTCTGCCCTCGCGCAGCACGACCACCCGGTCGCTCAACAGCAGAAGCTCCGCGAAGTCAGACGAGACGAGCAGGATCCCCACGCCGGTCTTGGCCAACGTAAGAAGCTGCTGGTGGATCTCGTCCTTCGCTCCCACGTCGACGCCTTGAGTCGGCTCGTCGACGAGTAGCACGCGGAGACCCTCCTTCAGCCACTTGCCGAAGGTGACCTTCTGCTGGTTGCCTCCTGAGAGTTCGTTCACCGGCTGGTTGGCGCGGCCGCGAACGTGGAGCCGGGCGATGAGCTCGTCCGCGATCGTTCTTTCGGCTCTGAGTTCTCGAAGCCGGGTCATTGTGAGGTTCGTTCGTACCGATAGGGTAGGAGCCAAGCCGTCTAGTTGGCGGTCCTCCGTCACGTAGCCCATGCCCGCACGGATCGCGGCCCCTGGGTCGCGGGGCGGGAGAGCGGTTCCGTTGAGTTCTACGGTGCCACCACTCCTGCGGTCGGCGCCGAAGATCAGGCGCAGTAGTTCGGTGCGCCCCGATCCCACGAGCCCGGCAACGCCAAGGATCTCTCCAGGGAGAAGTTCGAGAGCGAACGGCCCAAGGCAGGCAGCTTGCAGGTCCCGTACGCGCAATAGAGGTGGCCTCTTGTCATGGCTGTGCTCGCGCCGGGAACGTTCGGTGATGTCGCCACCCGTCATCTGGCGGATGAGCCTCTCTCGCGTCACCCCCTCACGTGGGACGGTCTCCACCAGCCTGCCATCACGCAGGACGCTCAGCGTGTCGGCGATGTCCAGCACCTCTTCGAGCCGGTGCGATATATAGACGATGGCCGTGCCGCGTTCCTTGAGCCGCTTGATGAGCCGGAACAGGTGGCCAGCCTCGCCCGGGCTGAGGGCGGCTGTGGGTTCGTCGAGGATGAGGACGCGGGCGCCTGCCGCGATCGTGTCGCTGCGCGTGGCCATAGCGCGCGCGACCGTAACCAGTTGCTGTTGGCTTGGCGAGAGGCTGGTCACCGGTGCGCGGAGCGGTAGGCCCAGCTCAAGCTCGCTGCTGATGCGGGCCGCGTCCTGGTAGAGACGCCGCTGGGAGAGCACCCCGAGCCTGGTGGCGGGCTCCTCGCCAAGGAACAGGTTCTCGGCAACGTTCAGGTGGGGAACGAGGTCGGGGGTCTGGTATACGACTCGGATCCCGGCGCGGCGCGCCTCCACGGGATGACGGAACGTGGCCCTGCTACCCCCTAGCGTCAGATGGCCGCTCGAGGGTGCGAACACGCCCGCGAGCAGGTTCATGAGGGTCGACTTGCCGGCGCCGTTCTGGCCGACAAGGGCGTGGACTTCGCCCGGGTAACAGGCGAAGTCCACGTTCGAGAGTGCTGCGGTGGTCCCGAACGACTTGCTCACCCCGTGGGCGGCAAGTACGGGCTCTCGCGTCACGTTAGGGCGCCGGCTTCCAATCCTCTGGCAACTCCGTGGCCCACCAGTCGTCCGGCCGGTCCAGTTCCACCCAGTTGGCGTTGTCGGCGGGGCTCACGTACTCGGAGGCGACAGGCTCGTTCGCGGGTACGGGCTCGCCCTTCAAGATTGCCACGGCAAGCTGCATAGCGACCTGGCCGGCGCGCGTGGGGAAGGTGACCGCCCCACCCTGGCCATGCTCGGCTACCCACTTCAGCCAGCCGTTGTACTCGTCGCCAGGAGAGAAGGTCACTTCGTCCAGGCGGCCGGCTTCGTCGAACGCCTCGGCTATGCCGAGCGACATCTGACCGGAGGGCGAGAAGACGCCGTCGATTCGGGGGTAGCGGAGGAGCAGGTTCTCGGTGATCCGCTTCGACTCGGAGCGGCTCCACTGGCCGTACTCGACACTCAGGAGCTGCATGCCCGGGTTGGCGGCGAGCACGTCGTTGAGGGCCTCCAACTGTGCGGTGGCGGCGTAGGTTCCGGGGAGAGGAAGCATCGCGACCACGCCACCTTGGCCGTTCATGTCAGTGGCGAGGTGCTCCGCGACGAGGTGCCCGAGCGCGTACTGGTCGATGCTTGCCTGGCTAGTCACCTGCGGCAAGGGCGACGGCTCGCCCACGCTGACGATGGGCACGCCTTGCGAAGCTGCCCTATCGAGTGCCGGCTGCACCGACTCGTTGTCGACGGCCCAGAAGATCAGCAGGTCGATCCCTTGGCTGAGGAGGTCCTCGATGTCCGCGGCCTGCTTGTTGGCGTCGAAGCCCGCGTCCGTCACGATGATCTCGCCGACCTCTGGGTGTAGCGAGGCCTCGTACTTGATGTACTGCAACGCGAAGACGACCCAGGAATTACTCAAGTATCCGGCGGAAACGCCGATCTTCCAAGGGGGCGTGGCGGCGAAGCCTGAGGTGTCGACGGTTGCCTGCGCGGCCGCTGCCGGGGCGGCGAGGCAGAGAAGCAGGGCGAGCAGCCAGGTGCGCGCTCTGACGGCGGTGGATCCAAGAATCATCGTCGTGTTCTCCTTCCTAGGAACGGGCCTTGCGTTGAGTGATGGCGTAAAGGGTGACGGCTCCGATGATGATCCCTCCTCGAACGATCAACTGCCAGTGGTAGCTTAAGCCGCCCATCAGGACGAGCGTATACGCCATGGAGAGCAGGAGAACGCCGGCCACGGTGCCGGCGATGCTCCCCTTTCCTCCCTCGAAGGTCGTGCCTCCTAGGACGGCCGCGGCCAAGGCGTCGAACTCGTAGCCTTCGCCGATGAGGTTCCCGGAGATGCCGTACCTGGCGAGAAGGAGGATGCCTGCGATGGCCCCTGTGACACCCGATATCACGTACGCGCCGATCACGGCGCGTCTCGTCTTGACGCCGGAAAGCCAGGCCGCAGCCTCGTTCGCCCCGGTCAGGTAGAGGGCGCGGCCGAAACGAGTCTTGTGCAAGACGTAGGCCGCCACAACGATCAGCAGCACGAGCACCACCACGACGATCGGAACCGACCCCCAGCGCCCGTTCAGTACCTTCCGGAAGCTTGGGGCGAGCACTCCGAACGCCGTGCCGCCCGTGACGAGACGGTTGACTCCCGTCAGTAAGATGGCCACGCCGAGAGTGGTCACGAACGGCTCCAGCCGCCCTCTGGCGACGAGTAGCCCGTTGAGCCAGCCGACCACCGCCCCCATGAGGACGGCGCTGCCCAGCGCCAGCGGCAGCCTTGAGTCGCTTCCACCCATCAGGGCGGCGCTCATGACGGCCGCCAGCGACGCGATCGCTCCGACGCTGAGGTCCACGCGCCGCGCCACCATGACGAGCGTGATGCCGAGTGACACTATCCCGAGCGGCGCCGCTTGCCTAAGCAGGTTCAAGAGGTTGCGGGGGCTCAGGAAGCCCGGTGCGATCGGTATGGCGACCAGCGCCAGGACGATCACGGCCAACCAGATCCCGTGGGTCCGCCAGTCGAGTGACTTCACGGAGCCTTGGCGTTCGTCCAGGAGTGTACGAGGAACCGCCTGCGCCCGGTGGCCGCGCGCAGCCCGACCACTCCCACGATGATCCCGCCCATCACGACCTGTTGGAGGTAGGCCGAGACGCCTAGAAGGTTGAGCAGGTTAGCCACGAGCGCGAGAACGAGCGCGCCAGCCAGGGCTCCGAAGACGCTGCCTTGTCCCCCGGAGAACGCGGCGCCGCCAAGGATGGCCGCGACGATCGCCTGCAGTTCGAACCCGCTTCCGGCGAGAGGGTAGCCTGCCTGTAGCCGACCGAGCACCAGTACCGCCCCGAAGCCTGCGAACAGACCGGAGAGCACGTAGGCGATCAAGGTCGTGCGCTTCACGCGGATCCCAGCGCGCCTGGCGTACTCGGCGTGGCTGCCGGTAGCCAACAGGTATCGACCTAGACGCGTGTAACGAAGTACGAACCCCGTGGCGAGCGCGAGAACGGTGAGCACCCAGGCGGCGCCTGGCAGCCCGAACTCAGCGGTGAAGAACGCCGCGAACGAAGGTGCCGTCTTGCCCACGGTGCGGTAGTTCGTCAGCAGGAAGGTGACCCCCTGCAAGAGCGCCATCATCCCGAAGGTAAGGACGAACGGATGTGCGCCTGCCCACGCGACGAGCACACCGTTCACGATGCCAACGGCAAGGCCGAGCCCAAGCATCACCAAGATGGCCGGCACGACCTGCGCGTCGTTCCCGGCCATCGTCAACGCGCCGAGGGGAACGGCCAGCCCGATCAGCATCCCGACGGAGAGGTCGATGCCGCCCGCTAGGAGCACGATGGTTTGGCCCAGGGCGAGTACGCCGAGCGGCGCCACCTGCCTCAAGACGTTCAAAGCGTTCCCAGTGGTCGCGAACGGGGCCGACGCTGCCGTCCCGACGACGATGAGCAGGACGACCGCGATGAACGCCGGTCGCCCCCCTTTGCCGACTTGAGACCGCAGATCCCGCGGCGTCTCAGGCCTCCCAAGCACGGTAGAGGTCGACGCGGCGGTCCTTGAGGTAGGTGGCTATGGAGCGCCAGCGCGCTAGGTCAGGGGACTCGGTCACCACGTCTGCGATGGCGATGCCCTCACCGTCGGCGACGACAGCCAAGGGAGCTCCGGACGGCGAGCAGATGCAGGAGTGCCCCAGGCTCGTGAAGTGTAGCTCCGCGCCGGTTCGCGCTGCCATGGCCACGAAGGTCGTGTTCTCGAGCGCGCGGATTGACGCCAACGCTTCGGTGCGCTCGCCCGTCCACCCCCAGACCTCGCGCTGGTAGGAGTCCGCGATCCAGTTCGTGCTGTTCACGATCATGTCGGCCCCGGCAAGGACGAGCGAACGGATGTACTCGGGGAAGAGAAGGTCGTAGCAGATCGTGAGAGCGATCTTCCCGAACGGCGTGTCGAACAACGCCGGCTCGACATCGGGGGTGAAGGTCGTCTTCTCGGAGTCGAAGAGGTGGACCTTCCGGTAGACGCCCTCTAGACCGGCTGGCGAGATCAGGACCGAGACGTTGTGATGCTTACCGGCACGCGCCTCGGCCATACCAACCACGAGCCAGGCTCCCTGGGCCCTTGCCACCTCGGCGAGGGCATCCGTAGTCGGTCCGGGGATGGGCTCGGCGAGTTCATGGATCCGGTCAGCGATGAAGTATCCGGTGGTCGTGAGTTCCGGGAAGATGACGAGACCAGCGCCACCCTCGACGGCCGACCTCGTGAACTGGTCGATCTTCGCTAGGTTGGCGGCCACGTCACCGAGCGTGCAATCAATCTGGGCTACGGCTATCCGGCTCGGCATTTCCACTCCTTCTACGCAAGGACGTTACCTCGTGGTGGAGGGGGCTTCCCCGGTGCTGAACCACTTGAAGCTCGACTGGCAGTGGGAAAGCCTATCGTGGTTCACTATCGGGGGGTTAGAGGTCGGTGTCAACACCGCCGAGGCGATAGTTGGCAACGATCGCTCGACCGCCTAGCGGGGGAGATGAAGGCGAGTGTCTGTTCCGACGACTGAGGTAGCTTCGACCGGCCCTAGCGCGCCGCGCACGATCGCCCTAGTGTCGTGCGTCTCAATGAAGCGCCCACGCGCCGCGGCAGCCCGCGATCTATACACCTCCCCCTGGTTCCGGAAGGCTAGCGGATACGCCGAAGCGGTGGCCGACGGGTGGTACGTGCTGTCGGCGAAGTACGGCCTCGTCGACCCGGGGCGGGTGATCGAGCCGTACGACGAGACCCTGAACGAGATGGGTTCCCGGGAGCGGCGGGCGTGGGCGGCGGGCGTCCTCCGCCGGCTCGAGGTCGTGCTTCGGTCAGGCGACAAGGTGATCATGCTGGCGGGTCAACGCTATCGAGAGGGGCTCATTGGCGCGTTGAGGGCGCGCGGCGTGCAGGTGAGCGTCCCGTTGGAAGGTCTCGGGATTGGCGAGCAGTTGCACTGGCTGGCGGTGGCGGGCAACGTCGCGCCTCGCGTGCGCCGTGCGGCCAACGCGCCCCGTGTGCGCGTTGTGGCGGCAGCCCCGGCGACGCCACTCAGGTCGGAACCGCCGACCCCACTGGGTTCGGTCCTCAAGTCGGCCAGGAAGCTCCTCTCGCCGGTGACGAGAGGGAGTGACGACGTGGACGACCTACACGCCCTGGTGATGCAGATGGCGGAGAGGTTCGGCGTCGCGCCCTTGGGGGCATGCTCGAGCGCCATGCGCTGGCCCGAGCGAGGGGTCTACTTCTTCCTGGATCCCATGGAGAAGCGCGACGATGGCGCGGCTCCTTACCGCATCGTCCGCGTGGGCACGCACGCGTTGAACCCGCAGGCGAGGTCGACTTTGTGGTCCAGGTTGAGTCAGCACAAGGGCACGGCCTCCGGGCTCGGCAACCACCGCGGGTCGGTGTTCCGGAAGCACGTTGGGGTTGCCTTGCTGAATAGGGACGGAGCAACCCACCCATCGTGGGGGGTGGGGGCGACGGCTCCGCGCGAAGTGGTGGCGGGTGAACGGGAACTCGAGGAGCGAGTGTCGGCTTACCTGACTCGCCTACTCGTCACAGTGCTGGCTGTTCTCGACGAGCCCGGCCCAACTAGCATGCGTGGCTACGTTGAACGCAACGCCGTAGCTGTCCTGACCCAGGCGCACGCGCCCGGCGAGCCTTTGCCCGCTAGTGCCACCTGGTTAGGCCACTTCTCCGGGGCCGTGGCGGTTCGGACCGGGGCCCTGTGGAACGTTCGGCACGTGGGCGAGCGTGCAGAAGCGTCGTTCCTCGGGAGGCTGGAGCGCTGGGTGAGCGGCCGATCGGGCCGCTAGTTGAGCCCCTCCGGCGGCTGCAAAGCGGCGATGGCGCTCAACAGACTCCGCACCTCACGTTGCGACTCCGGGTCGTCCCCGAGGCCGCCGGCGAACCGCACCGCGCGAGTCAGGTGCAGGAGTGTCAACCGCAGGTCGACCAGGCTGCCCCGCCACCGGACCGCCTCCCTGTGGTGCTCACGCACGTACTCGGCTAGGGCGTCCAGCTCCCAGCCGACGAGCCGAGCGAGGGCCGGACCGTCGATCTCGCCGCCGTCCGGGTAGTGGTAGGCGAAGTGCCACCACTCATCGTCGGATCCGTACGCCAGAGGAACGGTAGCGGGGGCGAACAGGCGGAGCAGGTCGGGACTGATGGTGCCCAGGTCGGAGGGCGCGTCCTGCTTCAACGCGACGACCTCGTACTCGGTGGCCCGGACCCGCGCCTCGTAGGCGGCGGGGTCGGTCTGGTACGTCCTCATCTCTTCGACCATCGTCCTGAACATGGTCATCTTGCTCATCGTCTCGTCGGGCGTGAGGCGCGCGAGCGCCTCCACCACTATCGGGCCGGCACGGACCTCCGACAGGCCCAGGTGGTTACGCGCCAGCCTTACGAACCAAGTGGCGACCGACCGCTGCTGGTCCGCGCTCAGCACGATCCTCTTGTGGCTGGCGCGGTTGCCACCCGCGGGTGCGGTCAGATCGCGCATGCGGCCATGGCGACGCCGAGCCGGTCGAGCCGCGCCAGCACGACGAGCGTTTCGGAGCCGTAGCTCGAAGTGACGATGGATACCCGCTGCTCCACGGAGTCGAGCAGCACGCGCTCGCTAGACCCGTAGGGGAGGAATCCCTCGTAGAACACGAGGGCGGTGAGGATGCTCGAGCTCGAGTCGCGCAGGAACACCTCGGGGAGCGAGCAGAAGCGGCCCAGCCGCAGCGCGTAGCGGCGGGCGAGGTCGGTCATGGACTCGTGCACCTGCCCGTCTGCTCCCGTGCGGCGCAGTTCCGTCCAGCCGGGGAAGACCGCTCCCAGGCGCAGGCTGTAGTCGGCCAACGCCGCCGTGGGTGCCCCGAGGAGCAGCGCTGTCGCGAACGCCGCCAGGAGGCGCCGGCGCACGTGCTTGCCTGGGGGCGCCTTGGCCGGCTCGCGCGCGGGTTCGCCTGGCACGCTCGTGGTGGCGGGTCGCCTCGGGGGCGTGTTCCGGCCTTCCGTGGTCGCGGCCCGTTCTGCGGTCGTCGACGTGTCGGGCAGCTCTCGCGCGTCCTTCATGCCGTTGCTCCTCTCGTTGACCCCGCTGCGCCGCTTCCGAGGCCCGGGCCGGGCGTTGGTTGGCGGCCAGTGGGGACAGCCTAGGCAGGAGGTGCGGCAGGTAGTGTCGTTCCGTCCGTCGGGTCGGAGCGGCTGGGAGGCTCGGACGAGGGGGCCCCACGCGGCCATGCGCGCGAACGCGTGACCTCTACCGCCTGACCCACCCGTCCGCCACCGCGGTCAACATGGGCGTGTCGAACACGCCCACCACCTTGGCCGCCCGTTCCGGCCCGAGGGTGTGGACCCAGCGTTCGCTCTGGCGCATGGCCACGCCGCAGGCGAGCACCTCGGCGCCGAGCGACTCGACCAGCTGCCAGGGCGCGTCGAGGGTGGCGCCGCTACTGACCGCGTCGTCGACGAGCACCACGCGGCGGCCGCGGATGAGGGGCAGGAGGTTCGGGTCGAGGTAGACGCGCTTGGTGTCGTCCGGGGCGGTGATCGAGCGCACCGTGGCGGAGGCGGTCTCGTCGTACCAGTACTTGCGGGAGTAGCCCAGCGGCACCATCCGGCCCAACCCCAACTCCCTGGCCACGACGGGCGCGAAGGCGAGTCCGAGGGTGGGCATGCCCACGACCACGTCGGGCGAGTAGGGGGCCAGCAACCGGGCGATCATCACGCCGAGCGCCTCCACCACCTCCAGCGCCGCCTGGTTGCTGATGAGGGAGGCGACCGCCGTGGCCGGGTCCTTGGCCAGCTGCCGGATGGGGAGCACGAGGTACCGGCCGTCGGGGAGCTTCACCGGGTAGCCGTAGCGCCAGGGGCCGTCGCCGGGGCGGGCGCCGTCCGGCAGCTCGGCCTCGGGCACTAGGCGTTGCCAGTAGTCGGTGGTCGGCTCGGTGAAGTGCCCCCGGGTGGCCATCAGGCAGGCATGTTATCCGAATCCGGGTGACGCGGTTGACGCCGCGGGCGCCCCGCCGTGAGCGGGCCATCCCCTCGCCACCGCCGCGGGTGTGACCTTTCCCGGCGTGGCGGGGCACCTCGCCGGGTTCTGATGGCGGCCACCATGGCCGAGAACGAAGTGTTCCTGTTGAGCGGCACGCGGGGCCTCGTCAAGCTGGCCCAAAGCCCCTACGCCACGGAGGACAAGCTGCAGGTGCTGCTCGAGAGGTACCCCGAACTCTTGTCCACCGCCATCTTGCCGGAGGGAGCGCGGCTCCTCCTCGTGCGGCGCGAGGCCCCGGTGCCGGACGCCGCCGCCGGTCCCGGGCGCTGGTCCGTGGATCACCTGTTCGTCGACCGGGACGGCGTCCCGGTGCTGGTGGAGGTGAAGCGCTCGAGCGATTCGCGCATCAGGCGCGAGATGATCGGCCAGATGCTCGACTACGCCGCCAACGCCGCCAGCTTCTGGTCGGCGGAGAGCCTCGCTCGTGACTTCGAGGCCACGTGCTCGGGCCTGAAGGCCGATCCCGCCATGGCCCTGGCCGAGTTCCTCGACGAGGACGAGGAACGAGACGGCTTCTGGTCGCGCGTCGCTCAGAACCTCGATGCGGGGCGGATGAGGCTGGTGTTCGTGGCGGACGAGATCCCGCTCGAGGTGCAGCGCGTGGTCGAGTTCCTGAACGAGCAGATGCACACCACCGAGGTGCGCGCCGTCGAGGTGAGGCAGTACGTCGGGGCCGACGGGGGCGTACAGACCCTGGTGCCGCGCTCGGTGGGCCAGACCGCCAAGGCCATCAAGCGCAAGCAGGCCGGCGGGGGCGAGTGGCTCCACTGGGACGAGCCGGCGCTGCTGGCGGCGCTGCCCGCGGCGGAGGCGAGCCTCGCGCGCGCGATCCTCGACCGCTTGCGCGGGCTGGGCGTCACCGTCAGCTTCGGGCGGAAGCGCAAGCAGGGCAACGCGAAGCTGCACCTCCAGCTGGGGAGCGTGCGGCTACACCTCGGGAGCGTCACTTCCGATGGGGAGTACCGCATCGCGCTCAACAACCTGAGGCACGTGGCGCCCTTCTCGGACGAGCGCGCCCTCGACGGGCTGATAGGGCGCTTCCAGCGCGTCGCAGGGCTCGTGATCCCGCCGGCCCAGCGCGCCGGTTGGCCCACGGTGCAGCTCGAGCTCCTGCTGGACCCTGCCGGACGGGAGGCGTTCCTGGAGGCCATCGAGTACGAGGTTGGCGAGCTGAGGGCCGCGCACGCAGGCCCCGAGGAGCGGCCCTAGGACGGCGCGGGCGCTCGCGCGACCCGCCACCACCCACGCGCGCCCGGCCGCGCCCGCCCTCGGTCGGCGCGGCCGTCGCCCGCCCCGAAGTAGCATCAGGGATGGTAGCGATTGTCATCCATGGCGGGGCGGGGCGGATCGACGCCGCCGACAAGGCGGCCTACGTGGCGGGGCTCGAGCGCGCCCGCGACGCCGGGTTCGAGGTGCTGGCCGGTGGCGGCACGGCCGTGGCCGCGGTGCTGGCGGCCGTGACGACGATGGAGGACGACGAGCAGGCGTTCAACGCGGGCACCGGCGGCTCGCCCAACCGCGACGGCGTGGTGCAGTGCGACGCCGCCATCATGAGCTCCGACGGCAGTAGCGGCGCAGTGGCGGCGGTGACGCGCGCCCGCAACCCCATCCTGTTGGCAGACGAGGTGCGGTTGCGCTCGCCGCACGCCCTGATCGTCGGCGCCGGCGCGGACGCCCTGGTGGCCGAACCGATAGGGAACGCCGAACTCCTCACGGCGCGCACCCGCGCGGCGCTCGCACGGTGGCGCGAGGCGCAGCACGAGCGACCGGAGGGTTCCGCGACGGTTGGCGCCGTGGCGCTCGACGAGGCGGGGATGCTGGCGGCGGCCACCAGCACGGGCGGCCTGCTAGGGAAGTGGCCGGGCCGGGTGGGCGACGCGCCGCTGGTTGGGGCGGGCACCCTCGCCACGCGGCGGGTTGGCGTCTCGTGCACCGGCGACGGCGAGGCGTTCATCCGCGCCGTGACCGCCAAGGGCCTCGCCGACCGCTTCGACGCGGGAATGGAGCTGAGCG
>Ga0226835_1001033_pt1 | contig 18796 bp, 14 predicted proteins | sample LAC_MetaG_1_FD_163627 | JGI IMG/M metagenome (GOLD analysis project Ga0226835, IMG submission 163627) | Anaerobic ammonium oxidizing microbial communities from anammox membrane bioreactor (MBR) in UC Berkley, California, United States -... | ecosystem: Engineered > Bioreactor > Anaerobic >...
CTGAAGAGGCGGCAGTTGATACGGATCGGGTTGGTCGGGATTTTGCCAGTTTTCGAATATACGGCGCGTCGCCTCTATCGCTGCCTGGGGTTCGATCCCGCCTGTGATCGCAATCACCATGCCGCGCGGCCCGTAGTGTCGTTGATGAAAAGCGAACAGATGCTCGCGGCGGATCGCCTGAATGGTTTCAGGGTAACCATCCTCTGGCCGGCTGTATGGATGCTGACCATAAACGAGCTTGTCGAAGACCAAGCTGGCCATTTCGGCGGTGTCTTGAGCGCGGATCGCCAGATGGGTCAACAGTTGGGTGCGCAGCCGTTCGACATGCTCGCCTGGAAAGGTTGGTTGGCGCAACGCTTCGTTGAGTAATGACAATATCAACTCAAGGTCCTCAGCCAGAGCCTTGCCGCTGAAAGATACGGTATGCGTACCGCTGGAAAATCCCAGGCTCGCGCCGCATGATTCCAACAGGTCGTAAATTTCCTGAAAGCTGTGCTGCTGTGTCCCCCTCATCAACGCCGCGGCGGTAAAATCCGCCAGCCCCAGCTTGTCATCTGGGTCGAACAGTGCACCAGCGTGCACAAAACCGCTGATTGCGACGGATGGGCTGTTGGGGTTGGCGCGGCTGAGCGCTACGATGCCGTTAGTCAACTCGCTCCGCAGGATGTCGTTAGGGCCAGGCAGCGTCTGGATTGCGTTTTGCTGTGGGTGGTCGGTTGGCATAGGTTTATGTTCCATGATTCGCATGCGGCGCAGCGTTTTGCTGAGGGAGATAAACGCCAATCACCCGGTTCTGCGGCTTCAGATAGGTTTGAGCAACTCTTTGCACATCTGCGGGAGAGACGATAGCCAACCGCTCCAAAAAGCCGGTGTACCATTCATAGGAGGCAAACATTTCGGCAAAACCCAGCCAAAACGCCTGATTGGTGATGCGTTCACTGCCATAGGCAAAAAGGGCGCGCGCTTGCTTCACCGCGCGGGCAAGCTCGCTCTCGCTGGGTGGGTTCTCCTGCAATTTTTCGATTTCTCGATCTATGGCTTCGATCACTTGCGAGGCTTTTCTCTCTGGATGAACGATGGCGGTTAGCTGGTATAGATACGGATCAATCGTTGCCTGCGCGCCGCCGTAGACGCTCACTGCCAGCTCGCCCTCCACCAGGGCGCGATATAAGCGTGAGGTCTTATTGGAGATGCCCTCGCCAAAGAGATTCAAGTTCCCTGGGCCACTAAGCAGGCTGTCTAATGCCAGGAGCGGCATAAAATCCGGATTGGTAGCGGCAGGTGCATGATAAGCCAACTGTAAATAGGTGGTATCGCCCGGTCCTTCCACGGTCACACGGCGCTCGCCGCTTTGGGGCGGTTCAGGGCGCGCAGGATGAGGCGCAGGCGGTCCCGCAGGGAGGCTTTCATAATGTTGCCGGATGCGTTCCAACATTTGGTCGGCGATGAAATCGCCGGCCAGCGCCAGCACAGCATTGTTGGGGTTGTAATATATGCGGTAGTGACGGTATAGGTCATCGCGCTGCATGGTTTCCAGGTCTGCCAGATCGCCAATGACCTCGTGGTGATAACTGTGTACGCGAAAGGCTGCCGCCTGAATTTCCTCGCTCAAACGGAAAAGAGGCTCGTTTTCATTTCCCTGGCGCTCAGAGATGATTACGGTGCGTTCCGCCGCCACTTCCTGCGGATCAAAAACGCTGTTCATCATCCGGTCAGCCTCCAGGCGCAGCGCCAGGTCAATCTTATCGGCGGGCAAGGTTTCGAAGTAGGTTGTCCAATCCAGATACGTCAGCGCGTTCCAATAGCCGCCATCGCGGGAGATCGCCCGATCTAACGCGCCGGCTGGAAATTGGGGTGTGCCCTTGAATTGCATGTGCTCCACCCAGTGCGATGCGCCGGTATTGCCCGGCCTTTCATCGCGCGATCCGACGCGATACCAGACCCAATGGCTGACCAGCGGCGCGGTATGAATTTCTTTCAATAAGACCAGCAGGCCGTTCGACAATGTAAGACGGGTGATCGGTTGCATTGAGTGAGTATAAAACGGATTGGCTTATTTACATAGGGTGTCTGGCAACGCTCCGCAGAACATCTCCCCCCAGGAGCTTGGCAATTGATCGAAAAGATTTTTATAGGGGGCGATTACCTGTTGTAAACCGTCGAATGGGGTATGTAGTTCGGTTTCTGCTAATGGGATATCCACCGGCACCTTTAGGCTCACCGGCACCTTCAATTCCACCGGGATGGTCTGGCTGACCGGGACGGTTAGATCCAGGTAAATGTCCAGTTTTGTCCCCTGGCGCAATACCAGGTCAGTGGGCACCGCCACGCCGTTGAGAAAGACGGTGGCTCTTCTGATCGGTGTATCACGGGTGAGTACGACGGTCGTTTCCTGCTTAAGGCGTAGAGGAAAGACCACGGGGATTGAGTCCTTGACCCATATCGTATCGTTTACCTCTATAGTGGAGACAATATGCGCCTGATCCATTTTGACAAAGTTTTCGTATAAGCCATTAATCAACTGATCGCCAAGCATGGTTTTGATTTTGAAAAACTGGCTGCCCAGAATCAACAAGATGACGATCAAAATGATGTTCATTGCTAATGAAAGAGCTCCGGTGATTGTCCAAAACGCCGGTTTAAGCTCGCTTGACCGCAAGAAAGGCCGTCCCTGGTTGGGCGGTGTTCCTTCGGGCTGAAGCGGTTCTTCGTTTCCCGGCGAAGCGGGTTCGCGAAAAGGCGCTGCAGGGGTGGTCATAGAGTCTCCTCAGCATTTGCACGGATGATGATCATTCGTGTTCGACTATAGCATATTTTGAAGAATTTCGCTACAGAATGTCAATAAAAGTTTAATGATGCAGTTATTTAGGAGCACTTAAAGGTTGTTACTTGCCGAAATGGCAGCGACTGGAAGTCGCCGCCTGAAGGTTCACAAAGCTGGCTACGCCGGCCTCCAGCCCGCTTCAAGCGGGCTTTGTAACCTGAGGCGTCGGTTTCCAACCGATGCCGGGTGAGCGTAACCACAACTTTAGAGCACCCCATTTGTTTGGACTACTTGTGCAAATAATCTCAAGCGGCTATAATGGCAAGAACGCGAAAAATATCTGGGAATTGTAGCACACTGCCTGTACCATCTTTTTGGAGGAACCAATGTCGAGCGCAGGAAACCGTCATGTTGTTGCTGTAATTGGAGCTGGGCCAGCGGGCATGTTTGCCGCGCGCCAGCTTGCTATGGAAGGCGTGCATGTCGTCTTGATTAATCGCGATATCAAGCCAGGCGGGTTGGCAGAGTACGGCATTTATTACGATAAATATAAAATGAAAGATGGGCTGCGAAAACAATTTCGCCAGATTCTTGAAATGCCCGGAATTGACTATTATGGCAATGTGACCGTTGGGAAAAACGGCGATATAACTTTAGATGAACTGCGGAGTATGGGTTTTCAAGCCATTATGGTCGCGGTGGGCGCGCAAGGCACCAAGTGGTTAGGGCTGCCGGGCGAGCAATTGAGCGGCGTTTATCACGCCAAGGACATCGTCTATCACTATAACAAGCTGCCGCCCTACAGCACGCAAGAATTCCATGTGCGCGGCCGGGTGGCTCTGGTGGGGGTAGGTAATGTGATGATGGACATCGCTCATTGGGCGATCCGCGATTTGAAGGTGGATGAGGTGATTGCCGTCGCTCGTCGCGGGCCTGCGGAGGTCAAGTTCACCAAGAAGGAAATGGAGTATGTGATTGCCAACCTGGATATCGCTGCTCTGGATGAGGAACTGGCGCGTTGTGCGCCTTATATGCAGGAAGTGGGTCAGGATGTTCAAGCGGCGCGCGAATATATTCTGTCGGCCCTACCAAAGGCTATTCCCCCAGTCTCTAATACGCGTTTTCGCTTCGATTTCCTCGCCTCGCCGACCCGGATGATTGGGGATGAGCAAGGAAGAGTGATTGGTTTGGAGGTCGAAGATACCAAGTTGGTCCTGAAAGGTAATGACACCAAAGCCGTAGGGCTGGGCACGCGGCGAGTTCTGGATGTTGATACGGTTGTTTTCTGCATTGGCGATAAGGTGGATGAGAACTTCGGCCTGCCAGTTCAGTGGAACGAGTTCGTTAAGAGTCCCCAGCCTTGCTACCCGGTAGATGGCTTGTCCTATGAAGCCTATGATCCTGAGGCTGAAAAGCCCATTGAAGGCGTGTTTGTCGCCGGCTGGTCGCGTGAAGCCAGCAGTGGGTTGGTAGGAGTGGCGCGTAAGGATGGCGAACTGGGGGCGCGGGCGATGTTGCAATACCTGAGCACGATGCCTGGTGTGGATGACCCGGCGGCGATTATTTCCTGCCTCGAAGAGCGGCTGGAACGGAATCACAAACGGGTTGTAATGAAAGACGATGTAGAGCGTTTATTCGCTGCTGAACAGGCGGAAGCGGCGCGGCGAAATCTGGAGGAGTATAAATTTAAGACCAACGAAGAAATGCTGGCTGCAATCGGTTCATAGCTTATTTCGGGTGTCGAGATAGGCCCTCGCCAGCGCGCCGCCTCGCTTATGGTTGGGTGGTTGTTTGCTCCGGGGGCCTCTTATTTTTCGTTTTAGGCGGTGAAGGGACCATCAGAACAAGTCCGAAAATGATAATGATCTGACCTGCCATCACTCCAAAAGCTTGCCATTGCCCAAAGTAGGGAACGGCTGGAAACGGTTGACTGCCAAAGCCGAATACATCCGCCATACCGGATGCCGCAGCCACGACATAACCTGTAGCCACCAGGCGATAACCAATATCCGCGATGATGGTCTTTTCCAGGCCTTCCCATAGCGTATTGAGAGAAGTGAAGCCGCCAACGCAGATCATTGCCAGCCCAACCAGCAATACTGCAATCTGAACAAAACCTACCACCGGACTGCGATCCAGGTTAAACAGCCCTGGGTCGGCGCCCAAAGTGAACAAAAGTAATCCTACAATCACCACCCCCAGACCAAGGCGCAATCGAGCTCGCCAACCGCTGCGACGTATCGTAGTATTGTTCATGAACTCTCTGGCAGGACTTGTTTCAGCACACGCAGCCAGTTCTCGCCCATCACGGCTGTAACATCGGTTGTAGTATAACCTTTTTCCTTGAGTGCAGGGATCAATTTGCGCAAGTCTGCAATGCTGTCTATGCCAGGTGGGACGGATTGCAAACCGAATCCGCCGTCAAAGTCGGTGCCAAAACCGACATGCTGAGCGTCGCCGGCCATCTGGCAGATGTGGTCAATTTGTTTAAGAATATCCTCGATATGAACTTCCTGGCGATGGTCGCCGCGTTTCCAGCCGCTTTTTAGAAATCCATTGAAGGGTACAATGCCGATAACGCCGTTTCGTTCAATAATGCCGCGGATCACACGATCCGAAAGGTGGCGGTTACTGCTCATATTCTTGAGCAAACTGGCGGCGTTGCTGTGCGAGGCGAATAACACGCCGGGGTAGAAGTCCAGGGCTTGCAAAACTGCTTTCTCGTCCATGTGGGAAAGATCCAGCCCCATGCCCAGATCGGCCATGCGCTCCAGCAGTTCGAAACCCTGCGGAGTCAGTGGTCCCGGTTCAAGCGTGCCGCCGCAATAGGCGGTGCTGCGCCAGGCTGGACCGATCATGCGCACGCCGCGTTCCCACCAAACTTCCACTTCCGCTGCTTCTAATATTGCGTCTGCTCCTTCCATCAAGAGTGCTAAGCCAATTGCCGGTTCAACGAGGCTTTCTCCTTCTCGAAGGTCCTCTGGCGGCTCGCTCTGGCTCTCTTGTTCGGTCTCGGGCCTCTGGCTGGCGTCTTCAACCTCGGCGGAGAGTTCGGCGATACGTTCCTTCCAATCCGCCAGCGTCTGCTCAAGGTCTTTGCGCCAGCGAATCAGTCGGAATTTGTCGGAGTTTTCATCAGCCAGCCGTTCGTACAGGTCAATCTGCGCGTGATACAAGCGGTTAGCCCCGCGAGCGTCGTGGTATTGTAAGATTTCCCATTCACCGGCTAAGGCGCGGACTGGCGAGGCGAATAGTGATGCAAAAATGATCCCTACGCCCCCGCGCTGATACTCCTTCCAGCCCAGCAGCGTATCATCATTACGCGCGGGCGTCAGCGAGCCAGCCTCTCTGCGCCTAGTTTCTAGCGCGGAGCGTGTGTAGTCTCGCTCGAACGTGAGCATATTCCAGGCCAGGTCTTCATGGGCGTCAACAATCAGCATGGCTGTTCTACCTGGTTCCTCAGCATGGCTGCTCGGCTGGCAGATGATGGATCGAAGCCGGAACGCTGTGTATCGGAGAGCCGGTTTCTTGGGTTTTCGCTTGATGGATCAAGTCGCGCGCGATCAACCGGTCTATCTTGCCCATAGGGTAATCTTTGAGCGCAGCAAGCGACGCCCAGCACAGATCTTCAACCTGTAGCGGACGAGGAAGCGCGCCATCTTTCAGGTTGCAATGATAAGCATGTAACGTCACGCGAAAATGAGTGTAAGCGTGGCGATAAACCCCAATTTCTTGATGGACGCAAATTTCGGCGCCCAACTCTTCTCGAATTTCGCGCTGCAAGCATTCTATGAGATTCTCGCCGGTTTGAAGTTTGCCGCCGGGAAACTCCCATAGCCCGCCTAACAGCCCATTTTTGGGGCGTTGCGCCAACAATACATGTTCTCCGCTGCGGATCACCGCGGCGGTGACAATATAATGCGGCGTAACCGGCTTTTGCAGTTTCACTGGGCGCTCCTCTTGCACACCCAATTGCCGCGCCTGGCAGAATTGCCGGATTGGACAGCGGTCGCAAGCGGGCTTTTGAGGCGTGCAGATCGTTGCGCCCAGATCCATTAAAGCCTGGTTGTATTCGCCAGCCTTGCCTGGCGGCAGGTTGGCCGCGGCCAGCTCCCATAAACGCCGTTCGCCTTGTGGCGAACGCGCCGGTGCGGTCACGTTGAACAAGCGCGCCAACACCCGTCGGATGTTGCCATCCAACGCCGGTGTATCCATGCCAAAAGCAATCGAAGCGATGGCGCTTGCAGTGTAACGCCCCACGCCGGGTAAGCGGATCAAGTCAGTTAAGTTGCGGGGAAACTCACCGCCCATTTGATCCACCACCTGGCGAGCGGCGCGGTGCAGGTTGCGCGCCCGGCTGTAATAGCCCAGCCCTTCCCACATCCGTAAGACCTCTTGTTCGCTTGAACGCGCCAGTTCCTGGATGGTGGGAAAGCGTTCCATCCAGCGGGTGAAATAGGGAATGACAGCCTCGACGCGGGTTTGCTGTAACATAATCTCCGAAACCCATATAGCGTAGGGGTCATTTAGCCCGCGCCAGGGCAAAGAGCGGGCATGTTGAGCATACCAGGCGATCAGTCTTGCGGTAAATTCAGTTGAGGTCACATCTGGAATCCGGCGCGCGCCTGTACAACCTTGAATTGATAATTCTCTACATAATCCAACAGACGTTGGATAAGCTCTTTCCATTCCGCCGAGGCCAGGACGCGCTGCAAGGAGACGATGCTGGGCATTTGCATCGCCGCCAGGATTTGCGGTTGACCGCCATACATGGTAAACCAGGCGTCGCTGGGCTCCATACCCATGCGTTGCACGCCGGGGATAAAATCGCGAACCACAAACTCGAAATATTCCTGCTCGCGCCCAGGCAAAATATCCCATGTCATCAGCAATTTAACAGCCACGGCTCATACTCCTGGAGATTGTGTACTCATGAACGCTCGCAATTCAGGACTACGACGCGTGTTTCATCGGGTATGCTGCTGGCAGAAATCTTAAGCGAAGGCTGGCTCTCGCTGCTGGCAACCCCCATCTCTTTGAGGAATTTGCTGAGCGGGCCCAGTTTTAGATTTGTACCGGGGATGTGATAATGCATGGGGATCACAATGCCCGGCTCTAACAGGCTGATCACCTCAACCGCTTTGGTGGGGGTTAAGCCGCCGCCGCCGCCCACCGGCACCAGAGCAACATGAACGTTGCCAAGCGCCTCGATTTCGGCCTGACTAGGCACACGGCGCAGATCGCCCAGATGCGCAACCGTGATTCCTTCAAAGTCGAACACATACAGGGTATTGCGCGGCTCTTCGAGGGAGCGCCTGGCATACCCGTTGGTTTGCACACCGGTGATGAAAACGCCGCCGATCTCATATTCTCCCGGCCCGGTGATGACGTGACTCTTGCCTTTCACAGCCGCAGCGTAATTATGTCCGGCGGCGTCATGGCTGATGGTAACAATATCTGCTTTCAATTTCAAGGGTTCGTAACCGGTCACTCGATGGTCAAACGGGTCGGTGACCACGCTGGCCAATCCGCGTTCGGTGAGCCGGAAACATGAAAGTCCGTACCAGGTAATTTCCATTTACTCTCCTAAAATTCAAGGTAGATTATACTTCATTCTTGTCAGGGTAAGACAGACCGCCCTGATGAGTGATGGTTATCTGGCGGCTGATGATAAACTGATGGATATTCAGAGCGCTTTACCGCTGGAATTAACGCCCAACTTAACGGCTGGGGCAGAAGTTATTTCCATGGGGCCGCAAACCTGGCGGCTGCAAGTTTCTCCAGTTGTTAAAGGGTATCGCCTGGCGCAATTAGATGATACGCGCGGCCGCCGGCGCCAGGATTTTCGCTGGCAGCCGCCGCTTAGTTTACAAGTACGCGCCCGCGCTTCAGCGGAAAACATTCCCGGTACATGGGGATTTGGCTTTTGGAACGATCCTTTTAGCATGGGCTTTCTTGCCGCCGATCGCGCTTTGCGGTTGCCCGCCTTGCCCAACGCGGCGTGGTTCTTTTTCGCCTCTCCGCCGAATTATCTTTCTTTGCGCGACGACCTGCCCGCGCAAGACGGGCTGGCGGCGACGTTCCGTTCGCCGCTTTGGCCGCCTGCCTTGCTGATGCTGGGGATTCCGTTATTGCCTCTTCTGGCTTTGCCGCCAGGCGCTCGCCTGTTGCGCCGCCTGGCGCGCCGATTTGTTCAGCAAGACGCGGCTTCATTAGCGTTGAACCCAGTGGATTGGCATACCTTTCGCCTGGAGTGGCAGGCAGAAATGGTGCGCTTCCTGGTGGATGGCAACCAGGCGCTATCCACGCCGGTCGCCCCCATGGGGCGACTGGGGCTGGTGATTTGGGTTGATAATCAATACCTGGCGTTCCCAAAGGACGGACGCTTACGCTACGGCGTGCATCCATGCCCGGACGCGGCCTGGATTGAAATCGCCGATCTGACGATTAGCACAGACCATTCATCATCGCACGGTCGAGGGCTATCGTAACATGATCGGCATACGGATAGCCGTAAAATAGAAGGCTAAGGGACCTTCGAAGGTAACCCGTCCTTCATAGCCCAATATTTGCAACCAATAATAACTCTGTCCGGGTTCTACTGTAGAATCGAGGAATTCATACAGAATGCCTATCCCGTGCGGCGCAATGATGGTTGAGTTGAGCTGCTGGCGCGGCCCATCAATGGAACTTGAGCGCAGGATGTTGAAACCCTGGAAATTCTCCTCTTGCGAAGTCGTCCAACGCAGCCTGGCAGATAGGAGTTCCCGGGTAACAGTAAAGCTGGTCACAGTTACGCTGGGCGGCAGATTTCCGCCGGTGAAATCTGTGAGGGCAGCGACAGTCATCGAAAACCGATTGTTGACGGTATCCACCGCGCCGCCGATTTCGGGCGGCGCGCCGCTCTGCAATCTCATGGCATAAATGTAGGTCTCTTCTCCAACGACATCTTCGGCGTCGGAGGCGTAGTCAAAGGTGAGGTTGGCTGAGAAATTGCTGATCCCACTTGTGTTTGTCTTCCAATAACGGCTGAGATAATTCTGCGAATTGTTGTTGGGGTGACGCGCATCAATCACGCCCATGCAGGCTTGTCCACTGGAAAAACTGCCGCTGGTAAACTGCAATGTCCCTGGCGTGTAATTCACTGCGCCGCTGTCATCGCCGACGGGGAAAAGAAAGCTGCTGGCAGAGGCGAACTGCTTGCAAACCAGCCCGCCGTCATCCGCAACGATCATATTGTTGACGCCAAAAGAGCCCGAGATTGTTGCGCTCTGTCCCAGGGTTAAATTATAGGCAGAAAGAGCCAGGCGGGTGTTGTTTAGCGCTAGCGTGCTGTTCACCTGGATGCTGTTGCCCAGGTTGACGCCGTTCGAATTGTTCAAGGTCAGGTTATGGAAAGTGGTGGCCAGGCCGCCGCCAATGGTTTGCGCCGCAGCCCCGTTCAAGATCAGCTCACCGTTGTTGTGGGTAAATACGCCTCCTGAACGGGTGAAATTGCCGCTGAGGGATAAGGTTGTGTTGGGAGCGATCACCGTCCCTTGCTGTATATTCAGACTTCCGTTGAGGGTGAGCGGCCCGGCGAGCGTCAGTGTGGCGTTTTTGTTCAAGGTGACCGACTCCGCATATACGCCGGGTTGCACATTGAGCGCTCCGCCGGACGAGACCAGCCCAATTCCTTCAGTGATACGTCCCTGGCTGCCGGATTGCGGGCTGTCGTCGTCCACCCACAGGGAGGAGTAATTCCCCTGAAATCCGGGGGAGGCGCTGGAGTCGCCGCCGCTGGAGAACCAGGGGGTGAAATCTACGTTCGAGCTGACCTCGGCTGTCACGCCGGCGGTGGTGTTGCTGCCCCACCAATTGGCGGAGGCGTTAACCAAGCTGCCTGTGGTGTTGTTCAAACCAAGCCCGCCATTGGCGGAAAGATCGTTGTTTTCGATGTTCCCTGCCGTCCCGCTAATCAGTTGAATGCCATCCCCGGTGTTCCCGGTAATGAAGTTGTTGCGCGCCTGGGTCAGAGCGCCGCCGCCATCTATACGGACACCTACCCCATTGTTGCTAACCGTGTTTCCGGTCAATGAAACGCGCCCGCCGTTGGCGATGTCCACGCCGATGCTGTTGGAAGTGAACGAATTGTCATTATTCGAAATTGTTGCAAAAGCATCTGATCCACTGACCAGGATGCCGGTCCCCGCGCCGATCACTGAAGTATCGTTGGTAACCGTGATCTGTAAGGTCTGGGTGAGTGTATTAGCCAGGCTATCCACAACCTGGATGCCGAAGAGACCGCCGTTAATGGCGACATGATCCACGGTAACTCGCGCCGCGTAGCCTGAGGCAGGGATGCCTGTTCCAGGTCGTTCGTTGACGAGGAGAATGCCGCTATCCAACGATGCCCCAATCGAGCCTCCTTGTATGCGAATATCTGATGTAGTGGAGAGATTCCATAACTGGACGCCATTCAGAACGCCGGAATTGATCGTGTTGTTTTGCACCAACACACTCGAAGTGTCTTTTATCGTGTACAGACGAACACCGACGTTGATGGTGGAGCCAGCCTCGGTGTCCATCGTATTATTGCTGATCGTGAAAGGTGAGGTGTTTTGGGTGAACTGTTGTAGCCAGATGCCATCCCGTACCGAAGATATGGCGTTGCCAGAAATGCTCGCCGCGGCGCCCGGATTTGGGGCGCTATAGATGCTGGCAGCGACACCAACCCGCACGCGGGTGAATTTATTGTTCACCACGCTGGCGTATTGATTGTTGCGCAGGGCTACGCCGCGGCGGCTGCCGTAAGGCGTATCGCCGCCAGCCATATTATCGAAAACATTTTGGGAAATCAAGTTGTCGCCCTTAGGGATAGCCAGGTCGGAAGCCAACATGACGCCGTAGATGTTGAAATTCGTAAAGACGTTGTTCGAAACTGTCAGACCGCTGACGGGATTTTGCCAGTTATTTAAAGGAGATTCTGTTCCGTTAGCAACACCGCCGGCGATATGCAGATACACTCCGTTTGACTGTTCCCCCACCGCGCCCAGCGCCGGGTTGTTGCCGTTCAGGTAAAATCCGTCAATGGTTACATTATTCGCAGTCACGGTGATTAGATTATTTTCGGAGGGTTGAAGAGTCGGCGGGCGTAAGATCGCTTCGCCGCCTGAACGGATGGCTGTTCCGGTGGGGCGGGGGTCAACGCCAAACTGGGGGCCTTTCAGGCTGAGAGGTTTTGAGATCAGAACGGTCTCTATATACTCGCCAGCGGCGACAATCACCTGGCCGTTGGCTTCCACGGCGTTGACGCCATCCTGGATGGTAGCAAAGCGATCCACGCCCCAACCCGGCGTACCTGAATCGTAATCGTCATCTACGTAAACCGTCAACGGGCCTTGTAGAAGCCTGGAGGAAATCGGTTCGAAAGAATGCGCTTGAGGCAGAAATGGATCGGCAGCTAAATGATGATTGCTGGCTGAGACGGGCACAACCCCCAGACTGTTCGCCGCCAGCGCTAAAACCGCGCTGGCGATCAGCATGACGGCGACCTGGACTGCACGAGTGGTTCGCTTTCGCAGTACAGGCAAGATTCGCTTGTAAGAGGATAAGGGCGCTCCGACCTTGTTCATGATGTTCACCTATGGTTTAAGTTAATATGCCTGGCAGAATTTAGCTCGTCTCGCACGGCATTTGCGATAGACGCGCTACGCAGTTGTGCAGTCGGGGTAATCACCCGGAGCATATTCAACCATCCCTGTTTTTATTATAACGGCAATCAATTAAAGATTCAAATTAACATTCTGTGATGAGTACGCGAAATTGCGCACTATTGATTATAAAGATAGTAAAATTGATCCGATCTAATTACCCCGAATTCGGGATCAGGTTTTAGGTGTCATTGCGAGCCGCCGCAGGCGGCGAAGCAAGCCCCTTGCAGACTGAGAGATGGCTTCGCTACGCTCGCCATGACACGCGAAGGACGTATGTATTCGTTATCCCAAACTGGCATTCGTTAGTGGTATATTGGAAGATGGTGAGCAAGGATTGGTAGGTAAAAGATGAGGATTTATACCCGTTGGATTTGGTCTATCCTGCGCGCGATGTTGCTGGTTATGCTGGTTTTCGCCAGCTTAAGCGATTCTGTCTACCCGCTTCGCCAGGCCAGGGCGCAAGAAGTATTTTGTAGCCAACCGCATCAGGATGTTAGCACGCCTTTAAACGATCTGGGCGCACAGGTTTATATCAGGAGAGATGGTCAGAACACCGGTTTTACGGGCGGTCTGTACCCGAACGGCAGCAACCTGCGCCCGGCAGCGCATGAAGCGGCTGGTGTTGCCATCGCGCGGCAAATTACTCCCTTGTCTGCCGAGGGTGCGCCAGACCCGCTCAATGGGAAGATCGTCCTGATCTCCATCGGCATGTCCAATACCTCGCAAGAATTCCTGACGTTCATCCGCGCCGCGGAAAATGAGCCGTTGATCAATCCGAAAGTTCTGTTGGTGAACGGCGCCTCCGCGGGTCAGGTGGCGGAATATTGGACTTCTCCCGATGCTCCCAACTGGCAGGCGGTGAAAGATCGGCTGGCGCACGAAGGCGTCACCCCGCTGCAAGTACAGGCGGCCTGGGTTAAGCTGACGCGCACCGGCAGCGGCGATTTTCCGGCCAAGGCGCAATTATTGCAGTCGGACCTGAAAGCTGTGGTGCGAAACCTCAAGTTCCATTTTCCGAACATCAAGCTGACCTATTTGTCCAGCCGTACTCGCTCCTATTTGACCGGAGAAGGCCTGTCGCCGGAACCGGCAGCTTTTGAAACCGGTTTTGCTGTCAAATGGCTCATCGAAGACCAAATCAACGGGGATCCGGAATTGAATTATGATCCCGGAAACGGGACGGTGGTTGCCCCATTTCTTTCTTGGGGTCCGTATATCTGGGCGGATGGCATGAACCCTCGTTCGGATGGGTTGATTTGGAGGCAGGAAGACCTGGCGCGGGATTGCGTCCATCCTTCCAGCAACGGCAAGCAAAAAGTCGCTGTAATGTTGATGGACTTCTTTCTCCACGATAGCACAACGCGCTGGTTCCTGGCTAATCCGATTGACATCTTTTATCTGTATTTACCCTGGCTGAGTCATTATCTTCCCGAATTCCCCATGTTGATCCGCTAGACAACCTTTTCAGCCAATATTTTATTGGCGGGCAGGTCTTCTATGGCGTCCAATGTTATAATGTGGACAATAAATATCCTTTTATAGTTGAATGGGCGAGGTTTACTGGTATGGACGTTCCACGCAAAATTAAACAGATCATCGAGCCGCAGTTTGTGATCGAAGGGGCAGGCGTGTTGCTGCGCCGCTCTTTTGGCCCCAACCGCGCCAACCTTTTTGATCCGTTTCTGTTGTTCGATCATTTCGCTTTTAACGACCCAATTGAAGGCCCGATCCGCGGTTTTCCCACCCACCCGCACCGCGGCATTGAAACGGTCACTTATATGCTGGAGGGCAATGTGCGCCATCGGGACAGCCTGGGGAACGCCGGTGTCATTGGACCGGGAGACGTTCAATGGATGACCAGCGGACGAGGTATTTTGCACGAGGAAATGCCGCGGCGTGGTCCCAGCGGTTTAATCATTGGTTTTCAGCTCTGGGTGAACTTGCCTGCCGCTCAGAAGATGAGTCAGCCGCGCTATCAGGAAATTAACGCCGAAAGCATTCCCATGATCGAGGAGAATGGGGCTAAGGTGCGCGTGGTGGCCGGTGAATATCACGGTGTGACGGGACCCGTGACCGAAATCGCTGCCCGCCCGCTATACCTGGATGTTGCCCTCGAAGGCGGGGCGCAAATTCACCTGTCGCTCGCCGCGGGCCATTTCGCGCTGGCGTATGTCTTTGAAGGCGAGGGACTCTTTGGCGAATCGGGTCAATCAGAGGAATTTGTCCAGGCTGTCCGCATGCTCGTCCTGGGGGAGGGCGACTCTCTGGATGTTCAGGCTGGCAGGGGAAGCGGGGTGCGCTTCATGCTCATGGCGGGCGCGCCGATCCGAGAGCCGATCTTCCCTTACGGTCCTTTTGTGATGAACACGCAAGAGGAAATTCAGCAGGCTTTATTAGACCTGCGCAATGGGACGTTCGTGCAGAATTGAAGCGGAACTTTCGAGCCAGAATCAAAACAGCAGGCGCAGCACACGCCTGCTGTTTTCTTTGTCAATCCAGCGCCTCAGTTCTTGGCTCCAACCTGACCCAACTCGTGGGCTGGGATGCTTTGACCAACCTGGCGAAAGACCAGTTTGTCGCTCGCCTCATCCACATCCACGATGATTGTGTCGCCCTCCGAGAATGCCCCGCCAAGCAGGTTGATCGAAAGCGGGCTTTCCACGTGTTTCTGCAAAGCGCGCTTCAGCGGGCGAGCGCCGAAGGCAGGATCGAACCCCTCTTTTGCCAGCCAATTGCGGGCGGCGTCGGTCAATTCGACATTCAGGCCGCGTTCTCTTAACCGTTCAGCCACTTCTTTCATGTTCAGGTCAACAATCTGCGTCATTTGCTCCAGCGTCAGCGGCGAGAAGGTGATAATCTCATCAATGCGGTTGAGGAACTCAGGGCGGAAAGTGCTCTTCAGCGCTTTCTCGATCTTTTCGTGTTCCTGACGTTCATCGCTGTCGCCGCGGTTTTGTAGAAAGCCCAAGCTGCCCGAGCGGCGCACGTATTCGGTGCCCAGGTTGCTGGTCATAATCAGAACGCTGTTGCGGAAGTCCACCGTGCGACCCTGACCATCGGTCAAACGCCCATCGTCGAGGATTTGCAGCAGCGCGTTCCATACTTCGGGGTGCGCTTTTTCGATTTCATCGAACAAAATTACCCGATAGGGGCGACGACGCACCGCTTCAGTGAGCTGCCCGCCCTCCTCATAGCCTACATAGCCGGGCGGCGCACCGAACAGACGCGAGACGGTGTGCTGTTCGCGGTACTCGCTCATGTCAATACGCACCAACGCATCCTCGTCGTCGAACAAGAACCAGGCCAGCGCCTTGGCCAGTTCGGTTTTGCCTACGCCCGATGGGCCAATGAAGATGAATGAACCGATGGGTCGGCGCGGGTCTTTCAGTCCAGAGCGCGCCCGCCGGATGGCGTCGGAGATGGCCTTGATGGCTTCCTCCTGACCAATGATGCGCTCATGCAGACGCTCTTCCATGTGCAGCAGTTTTTCGGCTTCGGTCTCCATCATCTGGCTCACCGGGATGCCGGTCCATTGAGCAACCACTTCAGCGATGTCTGCGGAATCCACGACCTCATCCAATTGATGCTCGCTCTCCCATTGATCGCGCAAAGCATTGAATTCGCTTTCCAGCCGCAGGCGCTCAGATTTCTTTTGAGCCGCGCGTTCGTAATCTCGTTCGGCGCCGGCCTGTTCTTCTTCAGCCGCCAGGCGTTCGATCTCAGTCTTTTTCGCCTTCAAATCCGGCGGCAGCGAATACAGCGCCACGCGCAATTTAGCCGCTGCCTCATCTATCAAATCAATGGCTTTATCCGGCAGTCGGCGTTCGGTCACATAGCGCGAGGATAGCCGGGCTGCATCTATCAGCGCCTGGTCAGAGAAACGCACCTTGTGATGCGCCTCATAGCGGTCGCGCAGCCCGCGTAGCATTTGGATGGTCTCTTCCACGCTTGGCTCTTCCACGTACACCGGGGCGAAGCGACGCTCCAGGGCGGCGTCTTTCTCAATGTACTTGTGGTATTCATCCAGCGTGGTGGCGCCCACACATTGCAATTCGCCTCTGGAGAGCGCCGGCTTGAGCATGTTCGAGGCGTCCATGGCGCCCTGAGCGGCCCCGGCGCCCACCACCGTGTGCAACTCGTCAATGAACAGGATCACCTCGCCCTGGGCGCGCTGGATCTCCTCCAAGGCGGCCTTGAGGCGTTCCTCGAACTCGCCGCGGAAGCGAGAACCGGCAATCATGGCTCCCAAGTCCAACGCCAGGACGCGCTTGCCGGAAAGGATTTCCGGCACATCGTTGGTGGCAATCTTCTGCGCCAGCCCTTCGACGATGGCGGTCTTACCCACGCCAGCCTCGCCGATCAGCACCGGGTTGTTCTTGGTGCGTCGGCACAGGATTTGGATCACGCGTAAGATCTCCGTATCCCGCCCAATCACGGGGTCGAGTTTGCCTTCGCGCGCCAACTGCGTCAGATCACGCGAGAAGCGTTCCAGCGTGCGGTAACGGGTTTCGGCTTGCGGGTCGGTGACGCGCTGGCCGCCGCGAATTTGCTGGATGGCATCGTACACTCGTTCGCGGGTTACCCCGGCGCCTTCCAACAAGCGCGCCGCAGGCGTGCTGCGCTCACTCAAGATCGCCAGAAAGATATGCTCGGTGGAGATATACTCATCTTTCAAGCGGTTGGCTTCTTCGTTGGCCAGATCAATGATCCTCTTCACCCGAGGCGTGATAAAGATTTGTCCCGCCCCGCCGCCAAAGATGTTCGCTTTGGGGCTGGTGCGCAAGATGTAATCCAGGCGTTCGGTCAATGCCTGGGTATCCACTTTCAGATATTCTAAAATTTGGGGGATAACCCCCTGCGGCTGCTCGATCAGCGCGAGCAAAATATGCTCGGTGTCAATCTGATTGTGACCATAGCGCTGAATGATCTCAGCAGCCCGCTGAGCAGCCTCCTGGGCTCGCTCAGTGAAACGGTCAAATCGCATCATTGTCGTATCCTTTTCTACACAAATAACCCATAAAACCTATTCGAAAGAATTATAACATTTCACCAGTTAACATTCTACAATCAAGACGTTAGAAATCTATATGAAACAAGCGGAAGTAGCTCGCAGATTGGGAAATCATTGTCATTCGGGAACCAGCATTGCACTCAATGCGTCTTATCCGGCAGATGTAAAAATTCAATATTGTATTGCGGGTTGTCGCCTGCATTGCCATATCTTTTATTCAACTACCAGGAGGAGGTTTATCATGCGTACCAAAAACTATTGGATGGTTGCTGTTTTGTTGTTGGCGGTGTTGCTGAGCGGTTGCGCGGGGACGGCTTTTGCCCAGACAGGATCCTCAGGCGAACCGATCAACCGCACATTGACGGTCAACGGGAGCGGTAAGGTTTATCTGACGCCCGACATCGCTTATGTCACCATCGGCGTTCATACGGAAGGCGAGAATGCGGCTGAGGCTGTGGAAGCCAATAACCAGCAAGCGCAGAAGGTCAGCGATGCGCTGAAAGCGCAGGGCATTTCCGACAAAGACATTCAGACAACCAACTTTAGCATTTACCCTCAGCAAGAGTATGATGACCAGGGTAAACCGACCGGGAAGATCAGATATATTGTTGATAACTCGGTCTTTGTCACCGTGCGCGATGTCAATAAGGTCGGCGCTGTGTTGGATGCCGCCGTTAAGGCGGGCGCCAATTCGATCAACGGTGTTCAATTCGACGTAGCGGATAAAACTGCTGCTCTATCCGACGCTCGCAAAGCGGCTGTGGCAGACGCCCGAACCAAGGCGGAAGAACTGGCGAGCGCCGCCGGAGTCGAGATAGATGAGGTGCAGACGATCAGCGAGTTCACCAGCGGCGGACCCACCCCCATGTACGATCTACGCGCCGCAGCGCCGGTCGCTCAGGAAGCGGCTTCTGTACCTGTGCAGCCAGGGCAAATGCTGCTGACGGTGGATGTGAATATCGTATTCACCCTGCGTTGATCGAGATTTTCGTCCTGAAATGAACGGGTCCCCAGGCTGGCCTGGGGACTTTTTTATTCCAAGTTTGGGGCGCTGTGGTATAAATCGGTGCATGGCCGATGAATACATCTTCCAGCCCGACCGTCGCCTGGGGATTGTTTTCCATCTGGCGGCGCTGCTGTTCTTTGGATTTATTGGCTTATTTGGTTTATGGCAGGCTTCGCTGGCCGATATAGGGCCGGCGTTCTTGTTGTACCTTCTGCCAGCCCTGGGGGCGATTGTAATTTTGCCGGCGCTGGCATACCGCTTGTTTGCTCTGCGCAGCGCCATGTATTCGCTGGAGCGTGAGGGGGTGCATCTCAAATGGG
>Ga0226835_1001036_pt1 | contig 18569 bp, 20 predicted proteins | sample LAC_MetaG_1_FD_163627 | JGI IMG/M metagenome (GOLD analysis project Ga0226835, IMG submission 163627) | Anaerobic ammonium oxidizing microbial communities from anammox membrane bioreactor (MBR) in UC Berkley, California, United States -... | ecosystem: Engineered > Bioreactor > Anaerobic >...
CACCCAACCGTTTTGGTCGAGCGTCAAACCGATGGCTTGCGGTCTATGGCGCAGCGTGCGACTCAAAAATTTAGAGAGACGAACGAGTTGCGGTTCCATGGATTGGCTCGGATTATAAAACATTTCGAGGATATGCCCATTTTTTTCGCGACGATCATTCACGGCGCAAAACCCTTTGGGTCTTGAAATGCAAGGAATCGCCACATTTACCCCTATTGACAATGCCGCGCAGCATCGTTATCATCTTTACCCATGAAAAACGGATTTGGGAATCGTCCGCGCGCCCGCGACCTCGGCATCGTCGTCGGCGTCTTGCCGCCCGGCGCGCACAATGCCATTACGGATGTGCCGGGCGTGCGCGTCGGTCACTGCACGCTGATTCAAGGACACGGCAATCTCATGCCCGGCCAGGGACCCATTCGCACCGGCGTCACTGCGATTCTGCCGCATCCCGGCGATTTATTTTTGGAAAAAATTACCGGCGCCATCGTTCGCATCAATGGCTTTGGCGAAGTCACCAACTCGCAGCAAGTGGACGAGATGGGCGTGATGGAGGGTCCCATCCTGCTCACAAACACCATGAATGTGCCGCGCGTCGCCGACGCCGTAATTGATTGGGCATACGAACATTCCAGCGACATGAGCGTCACGACGTGGGGCATTTCGCCCATCGTCGCCGAGACGAGCGACAATTATTTGAATGACGCGCGCGGGCGACATGTGCGCCGCGAACATGTTTTTGAAGCCATCGCCAGCGCGCGCGATGGCATTGTCACCGAAGGCGCGGTCGGCGGCGGCACGGGCATGATTTGTTACGAATTCAAAGGCGGCATCGGCACTGCCTCGCGCGTCGTGGCGGCTGAATTTGGCGGTTACACCATCGGCGCGTTGGTGCAATCAAATTTTGGTTCGCGCGCCAAATTGCGGATTGACGGCGTGCCGGTCGGACGCGCGTTAATGGATTACGACGAACGCATCCAGCGCGACTCGCAAGGTTCTGTGATTGTGGTCATTGCCACCGACGCGCCCATGAGTTCGCGCCAATTAAAACGGATGGGGATGCGCGTCGCCTTTGGCCTCGCGCGCACGGGTACGCAAGGCGGCAATACAAGCGGCGATTTCGCCATTTGCTTTTCCACCGCGCGCAATCGGCCGCATCATTCCACGGCGCCCATTTTGCAATTGACCCAAGTCGTCGAAGACACCGCGCTCATCAATCAATTGTTCGACGCGGTCGTCGAAACGACCGAAGAGGCGGTCCTCAATTCTTTGTTCAAAGCCGAAACGATGCAAGGACGCGACCATCGCATCATTTATGCGCTGCCGATTCAAGAGACCGTCGAAATTATGAATCGGTACGGACACACCCAAGTAAAATTCCCAAGTTAAAAGTTCAAAGCTAAAAGCACATGCCAATCTTTACATTTCGCTTTTAGCTTTTTACTCTTCACTTTTCCACATGCGAATTGCCGTACTGACCGTTTCCGACCGCGCCGCGCAAGGCGCGTATGAAGACGAATCCGGGCCCGTTTTGATGGAATTGATTCAAGAACATTTTCATCAACTGACCGACCTCTATCACATCTGCTCCGACGACTGGCGCGAAATCAAACGCGCGCTCGAAAAATGGTGCGACGACGCGCACATGGATTTGATTTTGACGACGGGCGGCACCGGGTTCGCGCCGCGCGACGTAACGCCCGAAGCCACGCGCGCGGTCATCGAACGCGAAGCGCCGGGTTTGGTCCACGCAATGTTGACGGCGAGTCTCCAAAAAACACCGCACGCGATGTTGTCACGCGCCGCCGCGGGCATTCGCGGCAACACGCTCATTATCAATCTGCCCGGCAGTCCGCGCGCCGCGCGCGAAAATTTTCTCGCCATTCTCCCCGCGCTGCCGCACGCGCTGGAACTCTTGCGCGGCGCCGGCGCGGACGCGCACGCGCTGGAACATCCGATTGACGCCGCCGAACGCGAACGTCAAGAACGGGATATTTCCGATTGAGGTTTGACGATTGATGATTTATGATTTTCCGTCGCGTGAAATGGAATCGGACAGCATAAATCAAAAAATCTAAAATGCCGTATGGCATCTCTCTCCGCTTCCGCCGCCTATCCGCGCCCGCGCCTTTCCACCTTCCGCCAGGCGATGCTCTCGCTGTACTGGTTTGGCAACGGCGTCCACTGGACAATTATTTTAATCACGACTTTGCCCGCGCAAGCCGAGATGATGGGCGGCGACGCGGTCAAGGGTCAAACGCTCGGCATGGTCTTGGCGTTCGGCGCGTTTGTCTCGATGGTGGTTGCGCCCGTCTTTGGCGCGTTGAGCGACCGCATCATTACGCGCTGGGGGCGGCGGCGGCCGTGGATGGCGCTCGGCACGACCATGAACGTCATCGGCTTGTTTGCGCTCGCCTATATTCCCAAACCCAACGATTTGTCCGTTCTGCCGCTGTACATTTTCGCGTTCATGTGGGTCGAGTTTTGGAACAATGTCGCTACGGCGCCGTACTCGGCGTTGATTCCCGACTTGGTGCCGCCGGAACAGCGGGGTAGCGCGTCGGGCTGGTACGGTTTGATGAATATCCTCGGCACCTTTGTCGGCGCGCTCGCGCCGTTTTTTTTCACCAGCGGCGGCGTGACCAACCTGACGGCATTGTATTGGTTCGTCGCCATCACCTTGATTCTCACCACCATCGGCACCCTCCTCTTTGCGCGCGAACCGCGCATCACAATTCATCCGCCGCCTTTTGACGTCAAACATTTTGTACGCCACTTGTTTTCACCGCTGGGCGACCACGATTTTCGTTGGGTCTTTGTGACGCGCTTTTTGATGGTGATGGGCACTTTTACCGTGCAGCAATTTTTGCAATATTACATGGGCGACGTGGTAAAGGAATTTAATTTCCTCAACCTGTTCACGGCGTCGAACGCGATTGAAGCGACGAGCGTTTTTCTGGTCCTCTTTCTAGTCGGCGCGCTGCCAAGTTCTATCACCGCCGGCATTCTTTCGGACCGGTACGGCCGCAAATTGATGGTGTACATTTCCTCTGCGTTTCAGGCGGTTGTGCCAATTGCGTTTGTGCTCTTTGTACCGCAATTTGCGCTGGCGACCATGCTAGGTTTGATTTTCGGCATCGGTTACGGCGCGTATCAATCGGTGGATTGGGCGATGGCAAGCGAGGTGTTGCCGTCGCAAGACGATTACGCCAAAGATATGGGCGTGTGGCACATTGCCATGACGCTGCCCCAAGTCGTTGCCGTGCCGATTGCGGGCGCGCTGCTCGACACGTTTAATCGGCTCGGCGCGGAATCGAACCGCGTGCCGGAAAATTTCGGTTATACCGTGATTTTCGCGTTGGCGACGTTATATTTTATTTTGGGCGCCGTGTTGGTGCAAAGGATACGCGGGGTGCGATGAACGCCAACAGCGTCACGCGCAAACAGCGAACCGAAACCTTGCTCCCAAAATGGGAGCGCGAGCGACGGCGCGCTGCTTGCCCTTGCTAGAGTGCGGCGCGTGTAATGTCCATTTTTCCGCCGACGCGTTGCCCGTTCGCCGTCGCGCCGCTGCTCGCGCGTTTGACGTGGGACATTTTGCGCGGCAAACCCGCCGCGTTAGCTCCGCTTGCGGCGCGGACGCGTCAAATACTCGCTCCCGTTCCGCAAATTTTGGACGCGGAAAATATCCCCGCCGCCAGTCCTTTTATCCTCGTCTTTAATCATTATGCGACGCCGCGTCTCGCCGCCTGGTGGGGCCCGCTGACGGCGTTCGACGTGATTCGCGCGCGGCGCGCGCACGAACCGCGCGCGTTGCAATTTGTGATGGCGCAAGAATGGATTTACGCTTCGCGCGCGGGACACGCGTTCAAGCAGCCCTTCACGCGCTGGCTCTTTGCGCGGCTCGCGCGCGTGTACGGTTTGATTACTGTCGCGCCCGTCGCGGATGGCGGATACCAACGCGGCCAAGCGGTCGTCGGCGTGCGGCGCGCGGTGGCATTGACGCGCCGCGAACCGCCCGCGCTATTGGCGCTCGCGCCGGAAGGGCAATCCGGTCCAAACGCGACGTTGTGCGAACCCCCGCCGGGCGCGGGAATTTTTCTGCTCATGCTCACGCGCGGAAAAATTCCGCTGCTGCCGCTGGGCATCTATGAACAAAATAACGCGCTGACGCTGCGCTTTGGCGAACCGTTTGACTTGGCTGACGACGCCGCCTCGACGCGCGCCGCGCGCGACCGCGCCGCCGCCACACGCACAATGCAAACTCTCGCCGCGCTCGTACCGCCAGAACTGCGCGCCCTATACGCGGAAAAGGTTTGACGACGCGCGACGCCTACGCCCAAACGCGTGGGGCTTGCAAATCGCGACTTGGTGTACAATAGCCGCATGGCAGCGCGCATCACGCGGCGCCGAAAAAAATTTTGACGAGGTGATAGAAATGTTTGCAGTTCGCATCCACGAAACCGGCGGGCCCGATGTATTGCGTTATGAAGAAATCGAAACGCCGCAACCGGGCGCGGGACAGGTGCGCGTGAAACTGCACGCGATTGGCATCAATTACATTGACACGTATCACCGAACGGGATTGTATAAATTGCCCCTGCCCGCGATTCTCGGACGCGAAGGCGCGGGCGTGATTGACGCCATCGGCGATACCGAGGTCGGAAATACTGACGTAGGGAACGCGAATGTAGGGAACGCTGACTCCAACATTCCCCTCCCCGACGTGCCTGCCATAGGCGAACGCGTCGCGTTTGTATTGGATGCGCCGTCGTATGCGGAATACGCGCTCGTCCCGGCGCAGCGCGTGGTGCGCGTGCCGGACGCGGTTTCATTTGAAGATGCGGCGGCAGTTTTGTTGCAAGGTTTGACCGCGCATTATTTGTGTCGCAGCGCCTATCCTTTGAAAACAGATGAATGGTGTCTCTTGCACGCGGCGGCGGGCGGCGCGGGCCAATTGACTTTACAAGTCGCCAAAATGATTGGCGCGCGCGTCATTGGCACCGTTTCGACAGAGGAAAAAGCGCGCGTCGCCAGAGCGCTCGGCTGCGATGAGGTCATCAATTATTCGCAAGACGATTTTGTCGCGCGCGTCCGCGAACTTACCAACGGCAAGGGCGTGTCCGTCGTGTACGATTCCGTCGGCAAAGATACGTGGGCAAAAAGTTTGGATTGTCTATCGCCGCGCGGCATGTTGGTTTTGTGGGGCAACGCTTCGGGCGCGACGCCGCCGATTGACCCGCTGACTTTGATGAGCAAAGGTTCGTTGTATTTGACGCGTCCGACGCTGGGCCATTACATTGCCACGCGCGAGGAATATCAGAGCCGCGCGCGTGATTTGTTTCAATGGTTGGCGGAAGGAAGCTTGCGCGTTCGCATTGACAAGACGTTCGCGCTGCGCGACGCCGCCGCCGCGCAGCGGTATCTCGAAAGCCGCGCGGCGGCGGGAAAAATTTTACTTAAACCGTAGAGGCACGCGCCATGGGACTCAGAGAACAACTGAACGACGATTTAAAAGACGCGCTGCGCGCGCACGATGCAACGCGCACCAACGCGATTCGCTTGTTAAAGGCGGCGATCGCCCAAGTCGAATACACGCGCACGGACCCAAAAAATCCGGATTTCAATAAACCGGTGACGGAAAACGATTTGCTGCGCGTAGTGGAGCAGCAAATCAAACAGCGCCGCGAAGCGATTGACCTGTACACCAAAGGGCAGCGCCCCGAACTCGCCGCGCAAGAACAAGCCGAGATTGCGGCGTTGGAAAAATATATGCCCGCGCAAATGACGCGCGACGAAATTCGCGCGGTCGTGCAGCAGACGATGGCAGATTTGGGAACCAAAGAATTTCCAAAGGTGATGAAAGAAGCGGCCGCGCGCACACGGGGCCACGCGGACGGAAAATTGGTGAATGAGGTCGTCAAAGAATTGACCGCGTAAGCACAAGGGCAAGCGTCAAATAAAAAATCGGCGTGGACGCAAATTTTGTCCACGCTGATTTTTTTGTCAACCCAAAAGGCCGCCTCGACGCGTGCCCCATTTGCAAGGCGTCAGTCCACCGCGCAACGTCAATCAAAAATCAGTTGCGGGTCAAAGCCCGGCTGCGAGCAGAGCCGCAGCGCGCCCACTTGGCGCGATTGCACATACGCTTGCATCCCAAAACTTTTGCCGTACGGCACGCGGCCTTGCAGCATAACCGCTTCGGCGGTCAGCCATTTGCGTACAATGCGTTGATTCGGCGCGCCGCCCGCGTACGCCGCCAGCGCTTTGACTTTGTCATGTTTCCATTCCCACGCCAGTTCCAGCGCCAACACGGACGCCTCTACGCTCGCCTCGCGCGAGGTAATCAAATCAGCGGGCGTAAAATTTGTGCCAAAGCGTTTATTGACCGCGCGGAGCGTCGAGGGCAGAACCTGACCGAAACCGGCGGCGCCCGAAACCGGATGTTTGACCAAACGGAACGCGCTCTCTTCCCAAAAGAGGCACGCAATCAATTCGGGTGAAAAATGGCTCGCGTGTTTGCGTCGGGCTTGGAGAATCAGCGTCCACATCTCTTGAAAAGAAGTCATTGCCGGCAGCGCGGAAGGCGCCACGCTGCCGCGTGCGGCGCGCACCTCTGATAGCGCTGCTGCGTGCGTATCCGGTTCCGCCGCAAAGGTCGCGCGCGGCAGCAATACAAGCGCGCCGAGCAAAAGAATTGCGGCGCAAAAAATTTTTAATGGCATCGGTTGACAATTATTCTGTCGCATCAGCGTTTTTGGAAATTCTGCGTCCCTTTGCGGCAGCCGCCGTCAAAATGAAATTTTACAAACGGCGAAATTTGGCGCCCGGACGGGTCCACCATCCAAATCCAAAAGTCGCCATTGCATGCCTTGCCGCCGCAAATGAACGTGACTTTATAATTGCCATCCGCGTTCGATTCCGCCGGATTATCGCTGATGGGCGAACCGCCTGCGCCGGATGACGCTTGGACGCGCTGCCCGACCGCGCCTTTATTGTTTGCCGTAATTTTTCCCGAAACCGAAGATTCGCTATCCGAACCGCCTTCGCAGCTGGCATTACCGACTGTCGTCCAGAGAAAAAATACGGTGGGGCTGGGCTGCGGCGTAGGCGGCGGCGGGGGTTGGGTTGGCGGAACTGCCGTCGGCGGTCGTTTGGTTGGCGGGCGTTTGGTCGGCGGCGGCGGCTGTGTCGGCTCGTCGGTGGGCGGCGGTTCCGTCGGCTCGGGCGTTTCCGTCGGCGGCGGAATTTCAGTTTCCGTAGGAATGGGCGTAAAAGTCGGACGTTGCGACGCGCGCGTGACGCGCGCGGGCGGCGCCGTCGGCTCGGCGCCCGACAAGAGATTGGCGGTCCGACATGCGAGTAAAAATAACGCGACGGCGCAAAGGATCAAGATAAAAGAGAAACGTTGTGACATGAAATCCCATCTAGCGCTTGGTAAAATCGAGCGCGCCGCGGCGACATTGTTGGTCAAAAATGAATTTTACAAAAGGCGAAGTTTGGCGCATTTCGTCGTCCACCGTCCAAATCCAAAACGCGCCATCACATGCCTTGTCATTGCACACAAAAGTCACTTGATAAATCCCTTGTTCGTTGGAAACGGCCGGCTCGTCGCTAATCGGTTCGCCGCCGGGGCCCGAGGACGCGGTAACGCGCTGCTCGGCGAGCGGCGCGCCATTTTCCAAAATGCGTCCGCGCACCACCGAAGCGGTATTGTCGCCCACGCCGCAATGCGGCGTGCCAAGCGGTAAAAATTCAAACCCTTCAAGCGGGTCGCGCGTCGCCGGCGGTTTGGTCGCTTGCGAAACGGTTTTGCGCGTCGGAACGGCGCGCGCCTTGTTCGCGCCGCCCAACAGGTCTGTCGTGCGACACGCCAACAAAACGCATGTACTTACCAACATCAATAAAAAGATTGAACGCGCGCGCATCGGCATCTAAAAAACTCTCTGGCGGAGCAAGCAATTTTAGCACACCCAGGCGTCAACGATAAAAATCGGTAATGCCGACCTGACACGACGTCGCGGTCATTTGTTCTTGCGTGTTGAAATAACGTCCTTCGGACAAGACTTGGTTTTTTTCGTCCACGATGAAAACCCACCAATTGCCCGCCAATGCCGCGCCTTCGAGCAAACCCAATTGATAATATCCCGGACGCAGCGGGTCGGGCTGGCTCGGATTATTTGGGTCATTGCCGGAAATAAAATCGGGAATGACCGGCGGGCCGCCCATTACATACGAGACGCGCACGCGCACGCCATTTTTCGGCTTGTCATTTTCGTAAATCGTTCCCACCGCGCGCGTATTTTCGCCCGGCTCGCAGCGCTGCATAATGACGCAAAATTGCTGCGGGCAATGCGTTGGAATCACCGTCGGCGTAAATGTGTTGGTCGGCGTCGGCGTAAAGGTTGCGGTCGGAATGGGCGTATCCGTTGGCAGCGGCGTATCAGTCGGCAATGGCGTATCGGTCGGCAATGGCGTCGCCGTTGCAATCAAAACGACCGGCGAGGGCGGAACGGGCGTGTTGGCGGGACGCTGTGGCGCGCGCGTTGCCGTTTCCAAAATAGCGGTGGGCTGCAAAGTCAAGAGCGCTTCGGCGACCAATGTCGGCACGCGCTGCGCCATGACAGTGGCATCGGGCGTCGGCTGCGAGTTGTCGGCATTGTCTTGCGCCGCGCGCGCGAGAGCCGTGAGCGTGCGTTCCACCGCGAGCTGTAGATTTTCCGTGACAACAGTGGGAGTAGCGCTGTCGCCGGGGCCCGAAACATTGAGCGACATGCTGCAACCGAACGAAAAAAGAATCGCGCTGCAAATGACCAGAGTAAATTTGAAATTCAACGGACAAAATCCACGAACGCGTGTTGACAATTTGCCGGATTGTTCGGGTCGTCGTTCGTGTGAATCAATTTGGCTTCGGAAATTTGTTTGGTCCCGTTGGCTCGATCTACGATAAAAACCCACCAGTTCCCCTCACGCGGCGCGCCCGCCACGATTTGTAAAATGTATCGTCCCGGATTATTCGGGTCGGGCTGTCCCGGATTGATGGGGTCGGTGCCGCTGACAAAATCATCCACCATCGGATAAGCGCCTTCGGCTTTGGCTACGCGCACCGCCACGCCATTTTCGGGAACGCCGTTGTTATAGACGATACCTTCGACGATTGTGTTCCCCGCGTCGGTCTGACAGCCGCGATAGACGACACAGTAGGTTTTGGCGCAGCGCGTGGGCGCGGGCGTCGCGGTTGGGCCTGTCGGCGTCGGCGTCTCGGTTGGCGCAAGTTTTTTTGTCGGCGCGGGGCGGCGCGTTTCCGTCGGCGGCGGCGCGGACGTTGCAGCGGGCGTGGCGGTATCCGGCGGCAGTTCAGTGGGAATAATTTCGGTTGGCAGTTCCGTTGGCAGACGCGTCGGACGCGTTGGCGCGCGCGCCGTTGCGGTCGCGGCGCGATGCGGCGGCGCCGCCGTTTCATTTTGCGCCACGCGCGGCGCCGCCGCATTGGAAATCAAGTTGGCGGTGCGACACGCCAACAGCGCGCTGCACACGGTCAATGCCAAAAGCCAAAACTGCAAGGAACGCGTTCTCAAAACCGTTTCCGTTCAATGAAACCGCTGGACGCGAAAACGCCACAGCAACGCCGATTCGGCGGCGTCAATGGACGCTTTTTGTTTCGCAATCGCCACTTGCTGCTCCACCGTCGTCACTTGCTCCAACATGGGCAGCAACAAGCCGCGCCGCATTCCGTCACGGTCCGAAACAATCACGCCGTACACTTGCGGGTCCAATTCCGCAAGCGAAGCGACCGGTTCGGGTTCGCTCAACACATCCACCGAAACGTCGAGCGCGCCGAGTTCTTGTTCTTGGAGCGGCGCAAAGCGCGGGTCGCGCGTCGCCGCGGCAATCGCGTTCTCAATCACTTCAGCCGCCACATTTTCGCGCGTAGGCATGAACGTTCCGACGCAGCCGCGCAGCTCGCCGTTTTTTTTATGCAGCGAGACAAAGACGCCCGCGCGCATTTCGAGATACGGAGCATATTCCGGCGCGCGGGGCAGCGGCGCGCGTTGACCGTGCCGCACATATTCGTCAAGCGAATGACGCGCGAGCAAGACCAACGGGTGCGAGACGTGTGACATGAGCTGAAAAATAGTTATGGCTTGAAAAAAGAGATGAACGCCGCCGTATTGGGACACTTGTTAATCAAGTTGTCTTCATTATGCCCCATGTCCAGTTGGACGGGTCCGCCGGCGTCCGACAACGGTTGGTCTTGGGCATTCACGACCCAAAAATACCAGCTCTCGTTATTGACGGGCCCGCTGCCGCTGCGCGTAAAAGTAAAATCGCCGCTCACGTCGGTTTTTACTTTGTCCAAAATGGTGCCGTGCGGCGCGTCGGACATGACCACAATCATACCCGATAATTTTGAATTGCATTTGTTGTCATTGCAGACGGAACCTTTGATATACGCGTTACCGGCGTGGGTGCATGTGACAATGGATGCTTTGTACGGATATTTGGGCGCTTCGGTTGCGGCGGGTTGCGGCGGCGGCGTCGGCGGCGGCGGCGCTGTCGGTTGCGGCGGCTTGGTCGCTTTCACGGCGGGCTTTTTGGTGGGCGGCGCTTGGGTGGGCGGTTCTTGCGTCGGCTCTGGCGGCTGCGTGGGTTCTTCGGTTGGTTCCAACGTAGGAATCTCGGTCGCCGCGGGCAGCGGGGTGAACGTGGCGCGCGCGACGCGCGTCGGGCGACGGGTTGACGTCGGTTCCGCTTTGGACACAAACGGTAAATTGGTACTGACGCTGCACGCCAACGAAACCGCTAACGCGGCAGCGCACAATATCAGCATCGAAACGATGCGTTTCAACTTCATACGACGAACATACCTCCAATAGGTTTCACGGGATATTCAAGCTGCGGAAAACGCGCGCGGTGCGAATTGTATAAACGCATTAGCGCGCTCGCAGATACAAAATAAAAGCGCGTAAGGCGTTTGGGGTGACTGCCTCTCAAACGGGTGCAATTATACAAGCGCTTGAAAAATTGCCAAAAACAAGGGCGGGGACGCGATACCAAAAAAGGGTTCGGTTTTTTATTTCTTGGGCCGCCTTTTTCTTTCGCCGTTCACCGCCTGGATTTCGCCGCGATAACTGGGCGCGAAATCGTCAATAATTGTACACCGCCGCGCGTCCGCCATGCGCGAACGGATGCGCGGTTCAATCTGGTTGATTTTAAGCGAAGTCGTAAAGACCGTCGGCAGATTCGCCGCATAACGATAGTTAATGAGCTGAAATAATTTTTCTTTAGCCCACGGGGTCGCGCTCTCGGTACCCAAATCGTCCAAGACGAGAAAAGGCGCTTTACGAATTTCTTCAAAGCGGCGGTCATACGTTACCGCGCTGTTGGGATTAAAGGTTGCGCGTAAATGGTCGAGCAAATCCGGCACGACAATAAACAACACGGTATCGCCCAACTCGCCGCGATAATTGGCGATGGCGGACGCGAGATGCGTTTTGCCGCAGCCGTATTCGCCGACGAGGACGAGCCATCCTTCCGGGAATTGCGCGTAATGTTTGCACGTTTCAAACGCCGCGCCGAGCGCGTCGCGGCCTTCGCGGTCCAGCGTATCGCGGCGCAAATCAAAATTTTCAAAACGCTGGTCAAAATGCAAGTCCAATTCAGATAGTTCGGACTCGAGACGATTGGGCCCGCTTTGACGAAAATCGGGCGCCGTAATCGTAATAATTTGACACAAGGTCACGTCGGCGAGCCGCGAACGCAAACGCAAATCAATTTCTTCGAGCTCTTGATTCGTCGTAATTACAGTCGGCAATTGCGCGTTGTAGCGGAAATTCAAAAGTTGAAATAATTTTTCCTGCGCCCACGGGGTGGCGCTGTGCGCGCCAAAATCATCGAGCAGCAATAACGGCGCGCCGCGCAGCGCTTCAAAGCGTTCGTCATACGTCACCGCGCTGTGGGGCGAATAGGTCGCGCGCAAATAATCCAACAAATCGGGAACGACGATAAATAACGCGGGCTGTCCGTTTTGCAAACGATAATTTGCAATCGCCGCGGCGAGATGCGTCTTGCCCGCGCCAAAGCCGCCTTTGAACAATAACCAGCCCGTGGGTTCTTGGGCGAAACGCCAAGCCGTATCATACGCCAGACGCAAATTTTTCTGCTTGGCGAGAGACATGCCGCCGCCGGTCGGCATGAACGTATCAAAAGTCATATGCCCCAGCGCATAGCCCCCCGCAGAATCCATCATGCCGGTAGCAACGCTTGCGCCAGCCGCCGGCGGTCGCGCCGGGCAAGGGAACGCCTTGCCAAAATCGGGATGACCGACCGGCACATCTTTACGCACATAACCGACGCCGCCGCAGAGCGCGGGCCCGCCGCACAAAGGGCAAGCGTTATTTTGGTTTGGCGACGTCTGCCAATTTTCCGGTAACGACGGGACGCCGTTTTGTAGCAGGTCTGCGAGTTTTTTCATATTTATTCCTGCGCGCCCAGTCCATCAGAATCTTGTTCACATAGCGCCACGACCGCGCATTGTTTTCGGCGGCAATTCTGAACGCGTCCAAAATAATTTCGGGCGGATAATCCAGCTCCGCCTCTTTTAATTCTTCGGCAATCAGCGGATTTAACGGCCCGATATGTTGTTCATACAATTTATAGATGTTTGGCGTTTCCATCGCGGGCGGTTTGGCGGCGCGCGCATTTTCCTTGACGCCCCACTCGCCGCGCGCGATTTTTTCGAGCGTCTTGCGGCCTTCGGGCGCGTTAAAAAAATACCACGCCGCGCCATCCGTCTCGACGCGCAATAACGCGCCGTGCGCCGTCGCCTTTTCCAAACCGCTTTGCAGATTTTGCGGTTGGTACGCCAACGCGCGCATCAAGGTTTCGTCCGCGCGCAACTCGTCGTACGTCACAAAACGCGGCGCGCCCTTTTTTTGCGACACCAGATAAAAAAGACGCAGCGTCACTTGGAGCGCAGCCGCATCGTCCAACAGCGGCAGCAGTTCGCTGAAAATCACATTTGGCACCGCAGTGAATTCAAGTCGCCCGGAAGGAACGCCCGCGAATTTCATTTTCGATTTTCGATTTTGGCTTTTCGATTGAACCGCGCCGCGCATTGGAATCGAAAAACAAAAATCGAAACGCTATCCATAGCTCCCCGGTATCGTCGCCAAATCGCCGTACTTGGCGCGCTTTTCGTCAAAAAACATCCTGAATTCGCCCGTCGGGCCATGCCGATGTTTGGCGATAATGACATCCGCGATATTTTCGGGATAGTCCTTGTTCGGAAAGGCGCGCTGCCACGCTTCGAGAGTGGGATAATATGTTTTTTCGCGGTGCAGCATCACCACCACATCCGCGTCCTGCTCAATCGAACCCGATTCGCGCAAGTCCGATAGTTGCGGCCGTTTGTCGGTGCGATTTTCTACCGCGCGCGAGAGCTGCGACATGGCAATCACCGGCACATCCATTTCACGCGCGAGAAATTTCAATTGACGCGAAATGTTGGACATTTCCTGTACGCGATTTTCGGTGCGGCCCCGGTCATTCATCAACTGCATATAGTCAATGATAATCAAGTCGAGCCCGTTCAATTCTGATGACAAACGGCGCGCTTTGCTTCGCATCTCGATAGGCGTGACGAGCGACGATTCGTCAATGTAAATATGCGCCTGCGCCAATTCGCCCATCGCGCGCGCCAAAATCACGTACTGGTCTTCGGTCACATCGCCCGTCCGCAAACGCTGCGAATCCACGCGCAAATCTTCAAACCGTCCCGGATACTCGCTGGCGATGGTGTCCGCGACTTGGGAGATTAAACGCTCGACCAATTGCGCGGCGGACATTTCCAAAGAAAAAATCGCAATGCGTTTGTGGCTCTTGACCGCGACATTGTATGCAATCGAAAGACCGAAACTCGTCTTGCCGGTGCCGGGCCGTCCCGCCACAATAATCAAATCGCTTTTTTGCAAACCGCCCAGCACTTTGTCCAAATCCACAAACCCGCTCGATACGCCCAACAGGTCGGCTTCGTGGTCGCGCAAGCGCTCCATGCGGTCCGCCCACGTATCCACCGCTTTTTGAATTGGAATCAAGTCACGCGCTTCGCGCTGCTGCGAAATGTCGTACACCAATTTTTCGGCGCGTTGAATTTTTTCCTTGACCTCGACCTCGCCGTCGTACGCCAATTCCGCGATTTCGGTCGAAACCTGAATCAAGCGTCGTTCCAGCGCGGTATGTTCCACCAAATGCGCGTAATGTTCGGCGTGCGCCGCCGTCGGTACGGCATTGAGCAGCGCGGTGAGATACGCCATGCCGCCGACGCCTGCGAGATGACCTTGCGCGTCCAACGCGGTACTGACGCTGAGAATATCAATCGGTTCGCGGCGGTCGTGCAAGTCCAGCGCGGCTTGAAAAATCCAGCGATGCTTTTCGAGATAAAAATCGCCGGCGCGCAAAAAACCGACGAGACGCGTAAGCGCTTCGCCGTCCAGCAAGAGCGAACCCAAAACCGCTTGCTCGGCTTCGACATTCGACGGCATTTGCCGTTCGATGGGCTGCGGCGGCGTTTCCAGACGTTGACGCGGGGTAGTATCCAACATGGCGTTCAATTAGAATATTTGTTCTGTAACGGACGCACAAAAACAGCGTCCGCGGCCGGCTGACGTGAACAAAAAAATCTAGTCTTCGAGTTTGGGATGGTCCGATTCGGAATCGAGGTCGGACAAATCGAGGTCTTCGATCAGGTCGCGGAACGCCGAAAGTTTTTCCGCTTCTTCCGCCGTGACCGTTTCCATACTAACGCTGGGCGTGATGGACGCTTTTTCCATCACACTATCCGAGACATAAATCGGACATTTGAGGCGCACCGCCAGGGCGATGGCATCGCTGGGGCGCGAATCCACTTCGACGTGGCGCCCATTTACATCCAACACCAGATGGGCAAAGAAAATATCGTCGCGCAATTCGCTGACCAAAATATGCTGCGCGCTGGCGCCGGTCATGGCAATCAAATTACGCATCAAATCGTGCGTCAAAGGGCGCGCGACATCGCCGCCTTGCAGCGCAATCGTAATGGCGTCCGCTTCAAAGGGCCCAATCCAAATGGGCAAATAACGGTCGTCCCCGTCCTTGAGAACGACAATGCGATGATGAGACACCAAACTCACGCGAATACTATCAATGGAAACTTCCACCATATCCATATCGTAAATCCTCCGCACAGCGCGCGGCACGGCTGCGTAGAGCGATTATACCACAAAGAACCGCTGGCGTAGAGAGACGCGCGATTTCAAGCCCCTAAAGGTTTCCGAAAAACCTTTAGGGGCTCGACGTCCCAAGAATGAATTGCTCCCGTCGCGATGGGGCTTGCGCCGCAAAATGCTTGCGGCTTTGTTTTTCGCCCTGTGCGCGGATAATGCTATAATCGCTGCGTTGTCTCCGCACAGTTTGCGGCTGGACGCGAAACTCTTTTTGCAAGGAACCGTAATGCCTCAATTGCCTGACCTTTCCGGATTTACTTCGGCGCTGCAATTTTTCGTCGCCTGTATGGGCGCGTATCTGTTCGCGTTGTGGATTGCGATGATTGTCTGGACCTTTCGCGACGCCCGTTCGCGCTCGCGCGATATTTTCACCCAAGTCCTTTCCGTCGCGCTCGTCGTCATTTTCAATCTGCCTGGCTTGCTGCTGTATATGATTTTGCGTCCGCGCGAAACGCTGGCGGAAAAATACGAACGCGAACTCGCAGGCGAAGCGATGCTCCAAGATATCGAAGAGCGCCAAGTGTGTCCGGTGTGCCATCACAAAATCGCGCCCGACTTTTTGGTCTGCCCGAATTGTCACACCAAGCTGCACAAAAAATGCGACCACTGCGGACGCATCCTGAATTTGAAATGGAATGTGTGTCCGTACTGCGGCGAAACGCAAGGCACGCCCACAGTGGGGCGAACGCTTACAACGCCGCCGCCGCCGCCCGCGCGTTTACCGCGCCGCGAAGCGCCGCCATTGCAATCGCCGGAAACGCCAAAGCCATTGCCGCCCGGCGCGCAACCGGCGGAAGGGCAATGAGGCGACAACAATCATCGGTCTTGAAGAACTTGCCAAATATAAAGGAGGACCAATCTTCGACTCTATTTCAGCGCTTTTTGTCAAACATTCACTTGCCATTTAGGACCTTACCAATGAAATCCTTGCACAAAAAACAAGAAAATCAAGCCTGTGCAAGTGAGGCGAAAGCGAGTTCCGGGATGATGACCAACTCGCGTAATTTCAAAGCCAGCGCGACGGTTTCGCGTCCGAAATCGGTGAGATAGTATTTGTAGCGTTTGCCGACCTTTTTGATGATGCCATGAACGCGCAAGCGCTTGAGCAGGCGTGTCATCTGACTGGCAGATTTGTTGGGCAGGTGTTGGCGCAACTGCGGGTTGGTGAAACCGCTGATGCAGAACTCGCCTTGCAACAAGGTGCGAAACAAACAGGTGCCCTCTTCTGCGAAGAGATTGAAACCCTTGTGCCGATGCTGGTTCTCGGTCTTGGTTTCAGCCAATTGGTGCAGTTTGGCGACGCCGACATGCGGCGTGGCGATGGCCGAGATGAACTGGAGATAACGCTGATTGGCGGCGTCAAGATTTTCGCGCAATGCCGACAGCGAGTGAATGGTCTTTTTCAGTGGCGCCCAACGCATCGTCGTAGAACCATCGCGGTGCTGCACCGTGCGATACTGCCGGAAAAATGAGACTTGGTTGACGGTGGTTTCAAGACGCAGGATGAAACCGAACTTGTCATACATCTTGATGCAAACCGGGCCCATCTGATGTTTGAGGCGCGTGCCGAGCCAGCGTTGGTTGAAGCGATTGCCCAGCTCTCCTTGGTAGTTGCTCGTTTCGTAACCGAAACAATCAGTTCTACGTCCGAGAAATGTGGCAATATCGGCGGGTTTGACCGCATGGGTAAGGGTTTCCAAGAGATGCGGATAAAAGGCTTGCAACGCGTCGCGGTGCTTGAAGACCAAGTCGGTCGCATACTCGGCTTGCAGGATGCTCCAGTAGTAGTTGAGTTGCAAATCGGTGATCACCGGACAATACTGCCGGGCGAACTCGTCCAGACGCGGGTGCAGCATTTCCACATCGAACTCCTTGGCGAGTTGGTTGGCGAGCGTGTAATCCGCGATCTGAACGAAAGCATTGTCCAACATTTTGTAAGCAATCCCCCGCTGCTGCAATTGGTGGGCCAGCCAGTTGTGCCCGTTGAAATAGAACTGCAAGCGAAAGGGACACCAGGTCGGAACGCGCAAATAGCACAACCCCAATTGCGGATCCAGGAAATAGAAATAGTAGGTCATGCATTTGCTGGTGTCCGGTTTCAAATACGTTTTCCCGGTCGGTTTGTCGTGCCAAGGGCGATAGGTCGCACAGGATTCCATCGCCCCAAAGATATGCACCAAGCCGGGGTGTTCGCCGCGTGCTTTCAAGAGTTGCTGAATGCGCGCTTCTTTGCGCAAATTCTTCTTGCGCACAAACTCAATCTGGAGCCCATTGGCCTTCGCCAACGCTTCCGCATTCGCACGCAACCGTTCGCGCAAGGGTTCTGCGAAATGGGCATAGTCGAAGATGCGAATCCCGTGCTGATACAGATAACGGGTCATGCCGTGGGCGTAACAGAAGGGCTGCAAACTGCCCGTGATCACGATGCGGTCATAGCAACTCAGCACGCCGTCCAGTTGGTCGGCATAACGTTCCGTAAGCAATTCGTCCATGGCGCAACTCCTCTTCGCACAGGTGGGTTGAGCCATTTAACCACATCCTGCTAAAATAGCATCGAGGGAAAGTCGCCGCTGGGAAAGCCTTTGCGCTTCGCCCGTTACTCTTGCCTCTGGCAAGTCATACCTTGTGCGACTTTCCCTTTTTGGTTTCGGCTTGTCTGAGTTAGGAGGAGTTTCGTGGATGAGCACAACGCACAACTGCGAATTGATTTGCAGTCACACCGTCTGTGGCTCGCGGAGGAGGAGATCCACTTGACACGATTGGAATTTGAGATATTAGAGTGCCTGGTAAATCGGCTTGGACAAATTGTTACCTACCAAGAGCTGTGGCGCTCGGTCTGGAAATGCTCAAACCCAATACAAGAGGATGACTACACCGCGATGCGGCAAGCGATAAAGCGCCTACGGCGCAAGTTACGCGAGGATTGGCAAAAACCGAAATTTATTTTTTGCAAATGGGGAATCGGATTTCGCCTTTCGGAAGATGCAGTGGGGATTATAGATTGAGGACAAGCAGTCTGGTGAGGCATACACATTGCCAGATAACTTTTTTGCTTTTTTGTCACAAAATTATCACAAAGTTGTACCAAAGTTTTAATGTGTCGGTTGACATTGTGTGATATATGTTGGGCACAATTTCAATTCCGTTCTCTGAAAGGAATCACTCAATGTTACGCCGAAAATTGCTTATCGGGCTTGCTACTGCATTAGTGCTTGCATTTGGCGCATCCCAAGTGTTTGCAGGCGTCATGACCTTTAACGTGGTCGTACCAAGGTTGGGAGGATACTCCACCTCCAATGTAACGAC
>Ga0226835_1001037_pt1 | contig 18567 bp, 21 predicted proteins | sample LAC_MetaG_1_FD_163627 | JGI IMG/M metagenome (GOLD analysis project Ga0226835, IMG submission 163627) | Anaerobic ammonium oxidizing microbial communities from anammox membrane bioreactor (MBR) in UC Berkley, California, United States -... | ecosystem: Engineered > Bioreactor > Anaerobic >...
AACGTAGGCCATGGATTCTCCTGATTTTTGGGCGGGGATCACTATAAAATATAGTTACCCAAAATCAAGGACGAAATAACACAGACGAGGGCTTTAATCCTGTATGCGTTATTCCGTTAGGCATGTCAAAATACGGGAGAGGCTCGGGCAACCAGACTTAACTCCATAAACCCTTATCCACATGATGTATTAAGAGTTGTAAAGAGGATCGGTGTAACATAAGTTTTTTAGGTTTTGACGCTCTCTTCTGATAGTCAGGATTTATCGAATAGTTTTCCTCCTGCTCTAGAGACATCCTTACAAGACCCAGAAATCTCGACGCCAGCGCGCTATCAGCTCATATCCCCACCGGCCCCGCTGGTGGGGATAGCTATGCGCTCTCGGGTCGAGACTCAGGTAAGGGGGACCACCATTCGTTAACCGGACCGGATCAACACCCGGTCGATCTCTCAAATGGCAAAAGGAGATTTCCTATGTCGAGTCCTACACCTAATCTCATCGAGCTTGCTGGCAGGGACGCAGCGGCGTTCGGTCTCAACCATGTCACGCCCGTGGTCATGCTGCTCTCGATCACCAGGCAGGCGCAATCCGACGCGGCTCAGATCCTCGCTCACTTCGCCGTCGACTCGCGCCGGCTGCTTCCAGCGGTGGAGGTGCTGCTCGGAGTGCGACACAACATCGCGCTTTCGACACAGACCAAGACTGTGCGCAACGAGGAAGGCAAGGTCGTTTTCTCCGCGGAGCTCTTCAGGGCATATGAGCAAGCCAACAAACAGGCCGAGGCTCAGGGCAAAGACTACAGCCAGACGCCGCACCTCCTCCTGAGCATCCTCGAGGACGGCCAGGTCAAGGATGCCCTGGCCAGGGTCAAGGTGCACACCGCCGAGGTGCACGAGGTGATCATCACCTACCTCGAGGCAGGCACACTGCAACAGCGCCCCAAGCCTACCACTGCCGGCGCTGGACGCAAGCAGCTCGAGACCGCCGGCGGGATGCCGGAAGGTGATACCGCCAGCGGCGGCCAGCCTCTGCCACCAGCTTCCAAGACACCCACCCTGGACACATTCGGGCGCGATCTCACGAAGCTGGCTCGTGAAGGCAAGCTCGACCGTCTGGTCGGACGCGAGAAAGAGGTCAACCGGTCGATCCGCATTCTCGGCCGGCGCGCCAAGAACAACCCCCTTCTGGTCGGCGACCCCGGTGTCGGCAAGACCGCAATTGCCGAAGGTATCGCCGCTCGCATCGCCGAGGGCAAGGTCCCGGCTTGTCTGAAGGACCGGCGCCTGGTCCAGGTCGAGCTGGCCACCCTGGTGGCCGGCACCAAGTATCGGGGCGAGTTCGAGGAGCGGATTCTCCTCGTGGTCAAGGAGGCGAAAGAGAGCAATGTCCTGCTCTTCATCGACGAGCTTCACACGCTGGTCGGCGGAGGCGGCTCATCCGGCGGTCTCGACGCCTCCAACATCCTGAAGCCTGCCCTTTCCAGGGGTGAGCTCACCATCATGGGCGCCACCACGGTGGACGAATTCCGCAAGCACTTCCAGAAAGACGCCGCTCTCAACCGGCGATTCCAGGAAGTGGGCGTGGAGGCTGCCACCGTGTCCGAGACCATCGAGATCATCAAGGGTCTGCGCCCGGCCCTCGAGAAGCACCATGGTCTGCTCATCGGCGATGACGCCATCGAGGCGGCGGCTCTGCTCTCCGATCGCTATATCGGCGAGCGCCAGTTGCCGGACAAAGCCATCGACCTGATTGATGAAGCCGCTTCCGCCCTCGCCCTTGACCGGGAGACCTTCAGACCGGTGGCCCTGCTGGCCGCACCGCCAGCGAGACAGGATTCGCTCCTGCAGCGCGTCCTGCGCTCCATGCCGGTGCCGCGCCTGCTTACCGGGCCGGCTGATGCCAGACCGCAGCCCGACCTGCTCTATCGCCACATCTCCGCTCTGGTGAGCGAGATCACCGGTGTTCCCGCCGGGGAGATGGAGAAGGACGAGCGGGTCAAACTGCTCGGCATGGAAGGGGAGATGGGAAAGAAGGTCGTCGGTCAGGACGCCGCGATCAAGGCGGTCAGCCAGGCCGTGCGCCGGGCTCGCGCCAATTTGCGGGATCCCAACCGCCCCGCCGGCTGCTTCCTCTTCCTCGGTCCCACCGGTGTCGGCAAGACTCAGGTGGCTCGGGTTCTGCAGCTCATCCGCACCGGCAACATCAAGGATCTGGTGCGCTTCGACATGTCCGAGTATATGGAGAGACACTCGGTCTCGCGCTTGATCGGCGCTCCTCCGGGCTATGTCGGCTTCGGCAACGGCGGGCTGCTCACCGAAGCCGTGCGGCGCAAGCCGTACAGCGTGGTGCTGCTCGACGAGATCGAAAAGGCGCACCCGGACATCTTTAACGTCCTGCTCCAGGTTATGGACGACGGTCGGCTCACAGACGGCGAAGGTCGAACCATCGACTTCCGCAACGTCATCCTGATCATGACCACCAATGCCGGTGCCCAGGAAGCCCGGCGAAACGGTATCGGTTTCGGCGCCAAGTTCGGCGTCAACTCCGACAAGGCGCTCGAGGCGGTGAAGCAACTCTTCTCCGCCGAGTTCATCAACCGGCTCGATGAAATGATCTTCTTCGATGGCCTCACCAGAGAGCATATCGAGGTGATCGTCGAGATGCTGGTGGATGAGCTGAAGGAGCGCCTGAAGAGCGAGCACCGCATCTCGCTGGCGATGGATGCCTCCGCCATGGAGCTCATCGTCGAGACGGGCTTCGACCCCGTCTACGGTGCCCGGCCGATGAAGCGTGCCATCCAGCGGCTCATGGAGAACCCGCTGGCAGACGGCATTATCGGTGAGACATTCAAGCGCGGCATGACTCTCAGCGCGGTCCGCGACGGCGAGCTCATCGACTTCCAGCCGGTGGTCGAGGAAGAGGGTCCAAGAAGAGGCCAGAGATGGGCCCTGGCTTCAGCCAGCTAGCAAGCGCGCGGGGCGGGAGGACTGGTTTGCACCGGCTCACCCGCCCCGGGCTCTGTTTTCCAATCAGAGAAGGAGAGAAGCTATGCCTAGCCCGAAAATGGTCATCGTCGTTCGCAAAGATCTGGGGATGCGCAAGGGTAAGCTCGCGGCTCAGGCTGCACACGCTGCCCAGGAAGCGATTCTCGATCGTTGCGGGCCGAATCCAAGGCTCAAGGACGACCCGCATATCCTCGCCTGGTTGGCTGATAACTTTCGCAAGATCGTCGTCAGCGTCAACAGCGAGGCGGAGCTCCTGGAGCTCTACGGTCAGGCGGTGGAAAGAGGAATCAACCACTACCTGGTCATGGATCTCGGCAAGACCGAGTTTGCCGGGATCGAGACTTACACTGCCCTGGCCCTGGGGCCTGCCAGTGACTCGGAGGTCGATCCGCTGAGCGGCCAGCTTCCGCTCATATAAGAGACATCCGGGCGAAGATGAGGGTAGCAGCGGCTCTGCACTGCTACCTTTCATTCTTCGTTCAGTCAGAAATTATATTATATGTTTTAGTATCTCAACTTTTCCAGACTCCGCCCCTACGGCTGTCAAGCGTGACTGCTTGAACGTGGCGGGTAGAAAGTAGAGACGGAATCAACTACTGGAAATTAGAGGTGAGAGATTGATGTCGAAACTGGTGGACAAAGTTATCGCTCTCTTGAGAAGCCTGGGCTCGCAGGACAGTGCCTGGGACAGCTATCGCAGAGCGAGGAGCCTGGCTCCCGAAGAGGATATGGAGCAGGTGCGAAATTAGACGGAAAAGGCGCTTTCATGGCGAAGCACCTTTTGGAATGCTAAGCTAACCTCAATCTCAGTTTGTATCCGGCTAGCCGAACCCCCGAATAGGAAATTGCCCATGCGACTCAAAATAGCACTCATCACCATGGTATTGGCCCTCACTACCCTCGCCTCTTATGCTGCCGATCGGGTCGGGCTGTACCTCTACGGAACCAAGCATCAGCGCGGCGGCGAGGCGATCGCCCAGCAAACCGCCAACCTGTACGTCTATGACGCCTGTAAGGTGAAAGCCTACGATCAGAGCAAGATCTGGGCTCATGATACCTGTCAGGTCGAAGCCTACGGACAGACCACGGTGACCGCCAAAGCCGATGCCGTCATCAAGGCATACGACACCACCCGGGTTATCGCCAGCAACAACTGCAAAGTCGACGCCAATGGCAGCGCCAACGTCCTCGCCAGCGAGAACTGCGAGATCGACGCCCACGGCAACGTCGCCGTTCACGCCACCGACCGCGTCCTGGTCAGAGCAGACGGCAACTGCACCGTCCTCGCCAACAAACAGGTCAAGGTCGAGGTGAGCGGCAACTGTATCGTCATGGCCCTGGGCGAAAGCCAGGTCACAGCCAGCGGCAACGCCACCGTCAAAGCCTACGAGAACTCCAAAGTCCTCGCCAAGGAAGGCGTCAAGGTAGAAGCCTACGGCAACTGCGAAATTACCGCCGAAGACGGCGCCGTAGTCGAGAAGCATGAAGCGACAGCCAAGGTTATTCATAAGAAAGTCTGACTCCGCGCGAGCGCGAGCGAGATCAAGAAGAAAGCCCCGGACTAAATAGTCCGGGGCTTCGATTTTGTCGTGGTTGAAAGCGCCTCAGGCGATGGTGACCTCTTTGCAGAGATAAACATCCTGGATGGCATTGAGGAGCTCGATGCCATCTTTCATCGGCTTCTGGAAGGCTTTACGGCCCGAGATGAGACCCATGCCTCCAGCACGCTTGTTGATTACCGCAGTCATGATCGCCTGCTCGAGATCGTTTGCACCGGAAGCTCCACCCGAGTTGATCAGACCGGCGCGGCCCATGTAGCAATTAGCCACTTGGTAGCGGGTCATGTCGATGGGGTGATCGGTGGTCAGCTCGGAATAAACTCTCGCATCGGTCTTGCCGAAGTCGAGGGCATTGTAGCCGCCATTGTTTTCCGGAAGCTTCTGCTTGATGATATCGGCTTCGATAGTGACGCCGAGGTGGTTGGCCTGGGCGGTGAGGTCGGCAGCGGTGTGATAGTCCACGCCGTCCTTTTTGAATCCGGAGTTTCTCAGATAGCACCAGAGGATGGTGGCCATGCCCATCTCATGAGCTTCATGGAAGGCTTCCGCCACTTCCTGGATCTGTCTGGTGGACTCTTCGGAACCGAAATAAATCGTGGCTCCCACAGCCACAGCACCTAGCTCCCAGGCCTGCCGGATATTGCCGAACATGATCTGGTCGTAGGTGTTGGGGTAGGTAAGAAACTGGTTGTGATTGATTTTGACGATGAAAGGAATCTTGTGCGCATACTTTCTAGCCACCGAGCCCAGCACGCCGAATGTCGTAGCAACAGCGTTGCAACCGCCTTCGATAGCCAGTTTGACGATGTTCTCGCCGTCGAAATAAAGAGGGTTCTTGGCGAAGGAGGCACCACCGGAATGCTCGATACCCTGATCGACAGGGAGGATCGACAGATAACCGGAGCCCGCCAGGCGACCGTGATTGTAGAGTGAATGCAGGCTTCTGAGGACCTGGGGATTGCGATCGGTGATCGAGGAAATTCTATCGACGAAATCGGGACCGGGAAGATGAAGCAGGTCCTTGTCGATTCCTTTTGATTTGTGATCGAGGAAATAAGCGCTCTTATCGCCTAGCGCTTTCTCGATTTTAGACAGTTCTGTCATAACTGGCATGTCGTTCTATCTACGCCTCCGCTTGCTTGGTTTGGGTCGGGCTGAATATTTGCATAAGGTATCAGCAATCACCCCGGATCGGGTGATTTTTAGATATTCCCCTAATATTTGTATCGCAGGGCTAGTGCTCTTCCACTAATGATTTTCCAGATGTTGGGAGAGCTCCATGAGCACGCCACCGGTGCTCGCCGGATGCACGAAAGCTATCCTGGCGCCTTCGGCGCCGATGCGGGCGGTCTCGTCGATGAGTCTCACGCCCTTGTCCTTCAAGCAAGCAAGCTCGCTGTCGATGTCCGGTACTCCCAGACAAATGTGGTGCAGTCCCTGACCGCGCTTGGCCAGGAAACGTCCCACCGGGGTGTCGTCGGACAGGGGCTCGAGCAGCTCGATATGCGTATTTCCCAGATCCAGCTTGGCAACTCGGACTCCCTGCTCTTCCACGGTCTCGACGCATATGCACCGGGCCTTGAGGCTTCCGGTGTAGAACTCGAGGGACTCCTCGAGATTGTGCACAGCCACCGCTATGTGATCGACTCTAAGCTCGGACATGAATCCTCGTACCTCTTCCAGCAAGGGGCGGCAGATCAGGGACCGAAACCGGAAGCGCGTTCCCAGAATTTATGCCATTTGTTGAAAATGCGCAGCTCGCTGAACTCATCATACTCTTTCCAGGTGCTCATCAGCCTGGTGGCTCGCTCGATGGCGCTCACCTGATCGAAAGGCGCCCAGACCTCGCCTCTCCACTTGGGATCGTAATAAAAGCGATTGAGGGCAGTAGTCAGATTGACCGAGGTATCGACATTGAGCATATAAGCCTGACCGTCCTCCCTCACGGGAAAGAAGGCATTCTCCGCTGGCGGTGGGACAAGACCGTCTCGCCTGGGAGCATGAGGCTCTTCGATGAACGCGGGAGCTTTGCGATTGCGAAAGAGTCGATCAGGAATGCTGTCTCTGGCGGAGACAGGCAGAGCCTGGAGCATGTGAAGCAGCAGGGCTGAAGCTATAAGAATTTTCATATTCAAGACCACGCCTGAAACCCGGAATGCGGCGGCAGCCACCCTATCATATTCCAGAACCAAGCCAGGGTGGTAGAGATGGCTTATAACTTAAACAAACATGCTTGGAAACGGTCGCCCGGTGCAGTAGACTTTCCCACTTGCTTATTAGAATTTAGTTTCGTGGAGTTATCGGCGATGGCACTGAATCTGCAAAAACTCGAACAGAATCTCGCAATCAAGCTTGCTGCTCTGGTTGCCGGCAGCCTTCTCACACTTTTTACGCCCGTAGCCGCGCAAGCGGATCAGACTCCGGTCAAAGAGTTCACCTACGAGGACGCTCTCAAGGCCCTGGAGCAGACCAAGGAGCACAGCAAGGCAGCCGAGAGCTGGGGTACGCCCCGGACCGTCGCTGTTCCTAACGGAGTCGACCCAAACCAGGTGATCCAGCAAAAGGCCATTAAAGTCCCTGGAATTCTCGGTCTCGATAAAACCGGTCCCGATCACATGACGCCGATCAAGGTCGATCCCTCACAGCTACCCAAGCCCAGAGCCCAATCCGAGGCACCGGCTCCGAGCCCGGACAGCGCCTTCGCAGCCGCAGCCACCAGTCAATCCAATCCGGCAGCGGCTCCCGCGGCAGCACCGTCTACAGCCACCGAACAGCCGGGCGGCTGGGACTGGCTATCGTCCCAGGAGAACGCCGGCAACGCCGTGCAGCCTGTAAGCAATACTCCGGTTAGCAACACGCCGGTGAGCTCCACAGGGGCTCCGGTGCCGACCCGCGCTCCGCAGAGCACCATGACCACAACCTACGAAGCACCAGTGGCGACCCAGGCTGCAGCCCAGCCTCAAGAGCAGGATCAGGTCCTGAAGCAAGAACAGGAAGCGGTCCAGGAGCAAGCACAAGAACCTGAACAGGTCGAAGCCCCAGCCCGAGCCGCGGCAACCGGGGAAGAAGCTCCCAAGGATGCCGTTGCCTGCTATAACCGGGCTATCAAGCTGCATCTGGCCGGCAAACTCGACCAGGCAATCGAAGAATACGGACTGGCTCTGCAAGCCAATCCGGAGCTCGGTCAAGCCCACTGCAATCTTGGTCTCATCTATAACCAGCAGCATCGCTACGACGAGGCTATCGCCGAGTTCCGCAAAGCTCTGGCGATCAATCCTCAGGACGCTATCACCTATAACGGCATAGGAGCCGCCCTTAGAGCCAAGAACGATCTGGACGGCGCCATCAAGAACTGGCAAACCGCCATCTCGCTCAAAGATGACCTGGCCACCGCCCACTACAACCTGGGCGCCGCCTATGAGATGAGAAAGGAGTACGACAAGGCGCTGGATCAGTATCAGAAAGCCACCGAGAGCGATAACCGCCTGGGTGAAGCCTATTACCGCACCGGTCTGATCATGAGCCGCGAGAACCGTCTCGAGGACGCCAAAGAACAATTCACCAAAGCTCTCAAGGTCTCGGACAAGGCAGACTACAGCGAAGATGCTCGCCGCCGTCTGGCTACCCTGGAGCAGAAATCGCAGTAAGCGACAGGACTATCAAGACTGGAAAGGACGGCTAGAAGCCGTCCTTTTCGCTTACGGCTGACCGCCTACGATGCGGTCCACGACACCGCTGGTGCTTTTCCCCGGAACCAGAGCAAGGATGTGCACCCTGCCTCCAAAAGACTCAACCACCGGGGTCTCCTCCAGGGCTTCCGGGCGATAGTCGCTGCCCTTCACATGAATATCCGGTTTGATCTCTTTGAGAAACTCCACCGGTGTATCCTCATCGAAGATCGTCACAAAGTCCACACAGGCGAGGCTAGCCAGGACCTCAGCCCGGTCATCCTGACTGTTTATCGGCCTGGTCGGGCCTTTGAGCCGGCGCACCGAGTCATCGCTATTTATACCGACCACTAGCACATCGCCAAAAGACCTGGCCTGCTTGAGGATGCGGGTATGACCGACATGGAGGATATCGAAACAGCCATTGGTGGTGACAATCTTCTTGCCGGACTTTCGCAGGTCCTCAGCCAGCCCGGAAAGCTTGCTTCTCGCGACTACATTATCCACCGGCTCCTGGCTCCTCTGCCGTCCTTTTGTTTTCTCAAACTCTATCAAAAACCACCGAAATTATTTCTCGAACTGGATCATGTCTCATGTCGTTAATGCTTTTATACATGATAGTAGCACAAAACAAAAGAGATTACGAGACAGACCCCCCGGGGGAGGTCTGAATCGTAATCGAAATGGCATCAGCCGCGGTAGCCTTCACGCAGCTTCCTGCGAAGCTGGGCTTTCACCGCCCTGGAGAAGGAGGAGGCGGCCACGGCGTTGAGGTTGACCTCGAGGAACTCGCGGTCGCCCCAGCCGAAAGCCCGCTGCAACTTGCGATATTCGTCGCTGAGCTGGACCTCGGTGAAGAGGGTGCCGTCGGTATTGACGGTGACGAGCTTGCCTTCCTTCAGGAAGCGATTGATGGGATGCTCCTGATAAGACGCAACCTGCCCGGTGACCTCGTTGGAGGTCGGGCAGACTTCCAGGTACTGGCCCCAGTCGCCCTTGATACCGTGCCCGATACGCCGGATCTTGTGAGCGGCGATGAGCTTGATATCGGTGGCAGTGGGCTTGCGGGTCTCGGTGAGATGGATGGTCAGGTCGATGCGGCCCCGGCTCTTCTCACGCACATACTCCGCGGCGTCGATCCACCAGGGAAGCACCCCGGGATTGAGCTCCTCGTCGGCTGCCAGGTCGAAGACACCGACATGACGGCGATAGCGGAGACTGAGGTCGGCGAGACGGAAAGCCATATCGCGGTCTTCATGCCGGAGAGCGCAGACGATGAGCTTCACCGGGAAAGGCGATGTGGCGATGCCTTCGATGACAGGCTCCATCACCTCGTCGAGGCTGAGACCACCCATGGTGTGGAGCTGAGGCGCAAAGCGAAGCTCCATCCCGATGATACCGTCCTTGACGGCGGTGTCGATCCTGTCCCGGGTGATAGCCAGGAGGTCATCCTGGGTTTGCATCAGGGGAAGGACGTGGTCGACGATGGCCTGGACATAGTTGGCCAGGGACGCCTGGGCATAGGAGGCGATAAACTTCTGGTAGCGCGCTGCAGCCAGAGTGCGCAGACGTCGACGGTCCCAGCCGGCGGCCTCTTTCGCCTCCTGCCAGGGTGTCACGACATCTGCCGGGAAAGCGATCTTGGCCTTTTCGAAGCCGATCTCATCCCAGCGAGTCAGCATCCTGACCGGCTCCGGGGAGCAGTCCAGATGTTCGTGGATGAGAATTTTCGGCTTTGCCTGCATCTTGCGCTTACCCAGAACCAAAACAGGACTACTTGATTTTGTATTACTCATGTTACAGTCTCCAACCGTTTTCAGCTGCCCATGGCAGCTTCTAAACGCAATATCAGCAAGAGCTCACCCGAGCTCCGCCCTGAGAAATATCGATTCCGATCCCTTCGCCTCGCAGAGCACGAGCGGTCTAACCTGCTTCTGGTCGACGGGCTTGAGTCTTTGGTTTCGGTCGGGGGTAGAGAAGGAAATCGAGGGGAATTACTCCTAGACCCTAGTAGAGGCTTCTTGACATAAGCAATAAGCGACGCCTCTCAAATTTACCCGGCCTATAAAAAGCATGTAATAATATCTGGCTGTGCATCATGACAGCCGGTCTCGAGAACGCCTCGGTCCGGTCCGGGAGCCGGAACACCCGGCAGCAAGAGAGCTAGCGCAGCTCCATCAGATATTGAAGCCCCTCAACAGCTTCAAATACCGGGTAAACCTGGTGGCAGAAGTGCCGGACAAGCGATAAGATGACCCTGAGCGCAAAGCTTGGACAAGGAGAAACTGGCATATGTCGATGGGCGGTAAGGCGGGTGAAGTTTTCACCGAGATAAACGTGACCCCTCTGACAGACGTCTTTCTCGTGCTGCTGGTCATCATGATCCTGATCGCGCCCCTGGTCAATCAGGCCGTCCTGAAAGTGTCCCCTCCCGGAATATCGACAGCCCAGACACCACCCAAAGACGACAAGCCCAAGGTGGAAGCCAATGTCACCGCCGATGGCAGGATATCGATCAATGGCGCCCCAATCGATCCGCCCGATACCAAAGCGATTATGGACGCCATCAAGGCCGAGCAGGCCAAGAATCCCGAAGCCGAGCTGCCTCTGATCCTCGCTTCCGACGAAGACGCTCTTCAAAAGCACGTGGTATCCGTAATGGACGCGGCCGCCGGCTGTGATATCAAGAATATGATTATCCTGCCGCCGAGACCTTCGGGCAAGTAAACTTGCCACTATAGCCAGTATCACAACCGGAGCCCGATGGTCGAGTGCGGAAAGCTTGCGTCAGCCGCGCTAGGGTGGATCTCAGCACCCCGAGCGCCTGAAGGCCCTCTCACAAAAGTTCTAAACCATTATGACCATTACGATACCGAGTCCAGAACCGGATCTTCGCCTGTCTCTTAATTAGAGACATTTCGTGAAGCACTGGAAGTCGTGAATTGAATTGGGATCAGGCTCAGAGCTACGTTCTTGACATTCCTGTCTGTTCAAACTCATAAGTCACTTCCCAGATTCCCCTCGACAGCCATCTGCGTACCTCCCTGACGTCACCCACCGGTGCCGCAGGAGCTCTTACTCCCATGCAGATTGGCACGGACCAACGACGAAAGGAGAGAACCATGGATATCAGATCCGGCTCGAAAGCAGCCAGCTTGAGCAACTTCTCGCCCCGTCCTTTCGTCTTCCGCGGCATCCCTGCTGCGTCGATGGAAGGACTTCTGCAGGGCTTGAAGTTCAAATCGCCCGAGATGCAGCGGCATGTCATGACACTGGTCGGCAAGGCCGCCAAGTTCAAGGGCAAAGGCAAGAAATGGTGGCGCACCCAGACACTCTGGTGGCAGGGTGAGCCAATCGAACGGGATTCCAAAGAGTTCCAGGACCTGCTCGACGAAGCCTTCACCGCGCTTTTCGAGCAGAATCAGGCCGCCCGAAGGGCGCTCCTGGCCACCGGCAAAGCGGTGCTCACTCACAGCATCGGCAAGAACGATCCGAAACGGACCGTCCTCACCGAGCAGGAATTCGTCTCACGCCTCATGGCTCTGAGAGCCAGACTCGAGGGAGAGCCGCGCTCCTGAGCAGGGAGTCGTTATGGATAACAGCTTGATGAAAGCGACGTTCAGCTCCCTGAAGCATCCGGCTTTCCGCTGGTATTGCCTGGGAGTGATTGCCTCTCTGACCGGGTCCCTGATGCAGGAAATCGTCGTCGCCTGGATCGCCTACCAGATGACCGGTTCCAGCTTCGTACTCGGCTCGATCCTGTTTTGTTTCCAGATTCCGATGCTCACCCTGGGCATCATTGGTGGATTCGCCGCCGACCGTTTCGACCGCAAGAGAATCATCGTCTGGACTCAGCGCGCAGCGCTCGCAGTCTCGCTGACTTGGCTCTCCCTCTCGATCACCGGACACCTGGCCGTCTGGCACCTCTACGGGCTCTCGGCGGTGTTCGGACTGATCGTGGCCTTCGAAATCCCGGCGCGGTTCGCCGTCATTCCCCAGCTTGTCAGCGATGAAGACGTCATGAACGCCTTCTCGCTGGACAGCCTGCTCTTCTACTCAGGCAGAGTAGCCGGACCGGCTCCATGATCGGCTCCCTGATCCTCGCCTATGTCACAGCAACGAAGGCCCGAGCCGCATCGCTCCCCCGTTATGTGGGAGTGGCAGGATTCTCCTACGGGATTTTCCTGGCGCTCTTCGCCGGCTCCAGTAGCGTCGCGCTCTCCATGGCGATGATTGTCCCGGTGGGCTTTTCCATGACCATCGTCCTGATCGGCAGCCATGCCATGGTGCAGAGCCATGTCGAGGACAGGATGAGGGGCGTGATCTCCACGGTCTTCTGGATGTACTCCTACTTCGGGATGTTCGCCATCGGCGGACCGGTGTTCGGATGGCTCGTCGAGAAGCTCGGACCGGCAATCACGATGCAAGCCGGCGCCTGCGCCTGCGTGCTGGCGACAGCACACTACCTCTACTCGAGGAGCAGAGAGGAGAAACAAATATGACCTACCAACTCGCACCACTCCTGGTGGCCTGCCTGGCGCTCATGGGCGGACTCGTCCTGGGCAACAGGCTCGCCAGGATTCAGCGCACGGCAATCCTGCGCATACCTTTCGCCATCGTGCTTATCGCCCTGTTCGTCTACGGCAGCGTGGCAACCGGCTATCTTGTCGGTGTCCTGACCGAGCTCGGACTGGGTGAAGCCTCTCGTTATATCGCCGTGGCTGTTCAGGCGGCGGTCTCCGGAGTCCTCTTCGGACACCTCTTCGCCCCGAGCAAGCCGGCTGCGAAAGACGACGAGCCTGACCCGGACGACAAGTGAGCAGGCTCTCGACGCAACCGAACCGGGAAATTCTCGAGCCATGAACGTGATCCAAATTGGTATCATGGGTGGTACCTTCAACCCGATTCACAACCTGCATCTCCTGGTCGCTCAACTCGCCCGGGAGCAACACAATCTCTCGAAAGTGCTGTTCATCCCATCCGGTAGCCCTCCCCACAAGAAGGCGGGCTTGCTCGGGAGGGAAGAGCGTTTCGAGATGGTCGAGGCGGGCATCGAAGCCGAAACCGGATTCGAAGCATGCAGGCTGGAGATCGATCGCCCGGGGACGACCTGGTCGATCGACACACTTTATGAGCTGACCGAGCTGTACAAAGGCGAGGTCCGGCTCAACTTCATCATCGGAGACGACAATCTCCGGGTCCTGGCAGACTATGACCGGCGCGATGAGTTTCTCTCTCTCTGCCGCATCCTGGTCTGCCCGCGTCGTTACCAGAGCACCGCCTACCGGCGGCGGATCTGGAGAAAGATGGTGCCGGGCGCTGACATGGCGTTCATCGACTGCCCTCTCTTTCCGCTCTCCTCCACGATGGTGCGAGAGTGGATCGCGGCTGGGCGCTCGGTGCGTTATCTCGTCCCGGCAAGGGTCAACTCAATTCTTACCGGTAACGGACACTACCGGAATCGTCCCTGAGGGTCACGACTATGAAGCATTGCCTCAGCACTCCCTGCGACCGCACCTCATGTCTCTGCGCCGGCGGCGTATTTACAGACAAGACAGACAAGACAGACGAGCCGACCAGAGTCATCCATGCCGGTCTCGAATACACCGCCGGCGGCATCAAGCACGTCGACACTATCGAGCTCACCGTGCCGTCCTGTTTTCACCGCGGTCAATGGCTCAGCGCCCTTAGCTGCGCTACCCGCCGGATCATCTCCGACACTGGCGCCCGATACGGAGTCCTGAGATTCCGCCTGGATGGAAGCGACAAACTTCTTACCATTCTGGAGGAGCTCAGCGACCTCTTGTACCGGTTCACCTGGCGCGGTACTCAATACACCGGCAGCCACTTCGTGCCGATCTGGCCCGGTCCGCTTCCGGTGCCTCCTCCGGCACCGACCGACGCTCAAGCTGCACTTGCTTGAGAGAGACAGCCATAACCTGTCTCTCATGTCATCCCCGGCAATCGAAGCGAAATCGAAAGACCGGGGGCCGAACGACCCCGAACCACTAAGGTAGAACTATGTGCATCTCAATCGCACCCGTCAGTTTCGGAAACACCGTCACCGGTCTCTATGAGGCCGACCCCAAGACCCACGTCATCTTCTACCAGAACGTCGTCAGCCCGACAGGCGCATCCAGCCAGGCAGCGGTCTCCCGCTCTCCCCGGCGTCGTGGCGCCTCGGCACCGGCCAACTGGACCGGCCGCAAAGCCAGCGGCAACGCTCTGGTCATCCCGATCATGACCGACGACTTCAAGAGCATCCGCCTGCTCGCCGAGACCGCAGAAACTCCCGACCTCCTGGCCGACGTGCGCCGGGCCCTGCAACCGCCCCGCCGGCGCTCCCGTGGTAGCCTGCGCGGCTCCAAGGGTATGAGCGACCAGGTGATCATTCAGCAGTTCGACATCTACACCCTGGTGCTCGCCACCCGCGCCTCCCTCATTCCGGACGCCGTCAAGGCGGTGCCCGCCGCCAAGCGCCCGCCCCTGACCCGCGAGCTCTTCGACCAGCTCGAGACCTGGTACGACTGCCCCTTCGCAGTCGCCTGCTTCAGCGACGCCGAAAAGGGCGAGTCCAAGCCGGTTGCCTACGCTTACACGCCCAGGTACCCCGATTACTTCATGATCTACACTCTCGACGGCCACGACGGTTCGGTTCCGGACCTCGATGCCGTCGTGGACCTGGATCACACGGTCTTCGCCGGCAGCTACCGCATGGAAGGGGGCAGCACCGTTGCCTACTCCGACGAGATCCCGGCCGGGCTCGAGAAGTTCGTGCCCAGGTCCGTGGTCGGCAGGGCCTTCCCCAAGGGCACTCGCATGGTCAACGGTGACATCGTCGTCGCCGTCGACGACGTCGTCGCCGGTCGTTTCGAGGCTTTCCGGGCGGTCCCGCCCAACGCTCCCGAGCGCGAGCCCCTGACTCTGGCGAACGCCCAGCGCTAAGCCCGTGACTTTGTCGGCCGGCGCCTCCTGAGGAGCCGACCGCCCGCAACAACGGAGCCGGCAATCACTGCCGGCTCCGACTCCTCAAATTGCTCTGATGAGCAAGGAACCAAGAAAATGTCCAACACCCATAAGCTCTACACGGCGATCATCATCGCCCTGGTGGCAGTCACTGTGGTGGCTGTCAACGTCATGAACTTTCAGGCACGTTCTTACACGTCGCCCAACGTTGTTTCGGTGACCGAAGCGACCTTCGAGAAAGAGGTCGTGGATGCCACCACCCCGGTGCTCATCTTCGCCCACGCTCCGGGCTGCGATCCCTGCGAAGCGTATCGGCCGGTTTTCCATCATGCCGCCGATGCCAATGCCGGCAAGATCAAATTCGTCTCGGTCGATCTCCAGACCAACCCGAGTGTCGCACAGCTCTTCGGACTGCGCTCGGTGCCGGTGACGATCTATCTGAATCCCCAGGGCGGCGGTCGCTTCCTCGCCGGAGGCGTCCCCGGAGCCCTGACCAAGGACCAGCTCGAAAGGCTGCTCCAGGCATTCCAGGATCCGAACGCGCCCCTCATGGAGATCAGCATCGAGAAGTCGGTTCAGCCGGCAGCTCCTGACACGCAGCCGGACACGGGCAACTGATCGGGTCTACCGGCAAAGAGCGAGATCACGTGACTCGAGTTAACGCTCGAAGCTTGCGTGATCTCGCCACTTCAACCTCAAACAGAGAGGGCAACCACCAATGAGCGGAAGACTGATTCTTCTTCTGGCTCTCGCCTTGACACTCATGGGCTGTTCCGCGACCATGCAGCGCGGAGCCGGTCTGGGTGCCACTGTCGGTGCCGTGGCAGGAGCTGTGATCGACAGCCGAAACCCCTGGCGCGGTGCCGTCATTGGCGGCACGATCGGTGCTGGCACAGGTGCCATCATCGCCGATGAAGCCGAGCGCGAATACTACTATAGACCGGCTCCACCGGCAGTCTACAGGATCATCGTGCGCGAACAGGTCTTCGACGGCTGCTGCTGGCGATGGCTTACAAGAGAAGTCACTGTGTTCTGGTACGAACCTTACCAGGCATGGGGCTACTGGTCCCTTAACGGGCAATTCATCTACGCTCGCTGAGGTGATTTCCGAGATGGTGGCGCGGCTCATACCGTTCCACCATCTCTCTCTCTGCTCCCGAATTATTAATGAATATAGTATAAGAATCCGAATTCTCGATGTGTTAATTGCGTTTGCCAGAAGGTTTTACGCCTTTCATTTTGTGGCATTTCAAAGTAGCAGGGGGCAGTATAAATCAAAAGAGCTATCAAAACGAATGGCAGGCATTCACCAGGCTACCGCCCGATTACCAGCAAAAGGTGATCGAGATATTTCAGAATGGCTCAAATATAGGTCAGCAGTCGATACACGAGACCGCTGACGACATCATGCAAAAGACCGCCCAGGGCTATATCGATGTGGTGAAGGTGCCGCTTGATATAGCGGTCATGGCAGGCAAAGGGCTCCTGGACGTGCTCGAGTTCGAGCGGGATCTATTGGTCAATCCGGAGCGAGCACAACAAAATGCTGCTGTTGCAGGCGAGCACATAGGAAAGGCGCTGGTCGCTGGCGTGAAATTATGGGCCGGTTTGAGCGGCTACGCTTCTGATGTTCGGCAAAGCGGTGACTACAAGCGGCCATTTCAGGACCTGGGCAACGCGCTCAACAAGTGGTACGACGGTCTGACGCCCGGAGACCAGATGGGCATCATGGGCAATATCTCGGCAGGATTCGGAATAGGAGCCGCTGCCGGCCATCTCAAGAATCTGGCAAAGCCGGGCGCATTTGCTCAGTTTCTGGAAGAAGCGGCCTCTGCTGTGCCGAAGAATCCGGAGGCTCAGGCGAAGGCCGCCGAGACCGTCAGAAGGCTCATCGAAGCGTTCTCGCCTGGGAGGCCTACTGCTCTTGCCGATGGTCACATTATGATGATGAAGGGTGATAAGGGCTTGCCACAGAGAGTAAAACCAAGCGAGAAAATTACCCTTGCGGGAAGATTGGACTCTGCCGGTCATCGCCTCCAACATATTGAAGTTCCAGAAAAGGTCTTTGAAGTGGCTAAAAGCCATGGTTTCAGCCGTGAGTTTGTTGAGCAAAAACTTCAAAAGGTTGCAGAGTCCGTCCACCAAGCATATTTAAAACTAGGTGATTACGATCCGAAGATTCACGGAACAAAACGATCTTATGGAAACCAGCTCCATGAGCTGCTTCGGAAAAATCTCAATAATACTGGTGACAAACACATTCACACAGAATCGAGTTATCTCAAGGGAAATGTCTCTGAATGGGGAAAACTGGGTAGCTCTCGACTCGATGTTGTGTTGGGCGATAAAGGACAACCATTTGTCTCTATCTGCCTGAAGACTCTAAAGGCTGTTCCCTCAGCACAGCAAGAACGAGGCTGGGTAAGGAATCTACCGAAAAAGTCTGATGGCTCATTGCCTCCACGATTGTATTTGAAATTACCTGAAGAATGAGAGTATTTAGCAGTATGAGTAACGAGAAAAAATCCGATAGACCCCGTTTTGATATGGAAATCAAACTTCCACTGATAGTGCCTGGGCCCGTCAAATCCTCCAGTGGAACGTCATTTTCTGTTGGTGATACTGTCCATCATCCAGGCCATGGAAAGGGGCAGCTCATCAGAATCGCCGATTACGAAGATGTAGGCATATGCTTCTACATAGAGTTTGAAAATGGAGACAACGAAATCATTGGAATAGATTTCGTCTCAAAAGCTTGACCTTCTAAGAGTATTGCACTTCACGCACTGCATGCTGCATTGTAACGCCGCCAAAGGCAGGCATTGCCTCGGGTACAGCCTCCACAACTACTCGCTTGCCATCAATGTTACCTATTTCTACTGGCCGAAATCTGCTTACCGTGTTACTGTAGCTAGTCAAGAAACCTCCCTCCCTCTAGATATTGTGCTTAGTACCCTTTATCCTGAGCGAGTTTGGAGGTTTCTTCAATTCTTTAATACCGTTGCCAATACTGTTTCTGGTGTCGCGATCAGATTTTGCTCATTCGCGCGAAAAAAGAGCTGGCGATCGCTTCCGGCTCTCGGGAGACAGTTTTGAGCAAAAAATCGGCCCAGGATCAAAGAAGATTAAACCGGATCACCGTCTGCGTTTCGAGCAAGAATCACCGCCCGCAGCTGTTCCTTTCGTGTATAATTTGTTTTTGGCAAATTTCTATTATTTTCTCTAGTATCTTGCGATCGAAGCTGCCTGTTCACCTCAGCTCAGAGTACGTCATCGGAAGCGCGAAGACGCAGGCCCTGAGTAGGCTTTCGCTCAATGATGGCTCCTTCTCGCGACGTATAAACCGGAAGCAGAACTCGTTCAAATAGC
>Ga0226835_1001038_pt1 | contig 18551 bp, 15 predicted proteins | sample LAC_MetaG_1_FD_163627 | JGI IMG/M metagenome (GOLD analysis project Ga0226835, IMG submission 163627) | Anaerobic ammonium oxidizing microbial communities from anammox membrane bioreactor (MBR) in UC Berkley, California, United States -... | ecosystem: Engineered > Bioreactor > Anaerobic >...
CGCCGCCCGCACAGCAGACCACGAACCCAAACCACCGCTACCAACAAGCCAGAACACCGCTACCAAGTACCCGGACTGATGCTACCGACTCGGGCTATTTGCCAACCTCCCCGAAGCGTTCGCAGAAGACGCGTTGTGAGCAGGCTTGGTTGTCGCACAGGAACTTGCGGGCGTGCAGGCGGATGATGACGCTCTTGCCTTGCACCGGCAGGTCGCGAAGGCGGCGGGTGTAGCGCGCGTGAACACGGTGGGATACGACACCGCATTTAGGGCAGGCGCATTCTTTCGCGGCGCCGGCTAGCTCCAGGCGGTAGCCTCGTGTCAGGTGCACCACGCCGCCGCACGCTATCAGGCGTTCGTCGGGTAGTAGGCTGACGAAGCAAGCACCAGCGGAGGACACTAATAAGTATGATGTCGTATAAGGAGCACGACACGCCATCAACCATCACCATGCTCAACTGATTACGGGGGTGACTTGTGCCGCGCCACAGCCCATACGTCATCGACCTGACTAGCGGCGAACGCCGGGACCTCACGCGCCGCGCGGCGCAATATACGGCACCGTATCGCGACGTGGTTCGGGCCCGGATCGTGCTGATGGCCGCCGACGGCCTGCAGAACAAGGAGATCGCCGCCCGCCTATCCCTACCCGTTCAGATCGTCACCAAGTGGCGTAAACGCTTCTACGCTCAACGGCTTCCCGGCCTCGACGAGCGACCCAGAACCGGCCGACCCAGCACTAAACCCGCCACCAACGGCACCGCCGGCACCTGAGCGCAGGCCGAAACCCGGGAACTCCAGCAAGATTGACGAAGAACCAGACCTAGCCGTCGCTGGACACCGGTCATGCTCGACGGGTCGATGGGAACATCAAACTGGAAGAACTTCTTACCCGAGAAGAACTGCCAGTAAGGGTTCTCCACCCAACCCTGCACCACCGCCTCATCGCTCAGGTCGAACGTGAGCGGTGGACCCCGAAAACTGGACAGTCCCCTTAGGTGGGAGGCGGTAGGCTTCCCGGAAGGGGTTCTGCATGAAGAGGAAGCGTCGTAATCACTCGCCTGAGTTCAAGGCGAAGGTCGCTCTGGAGGCTGCGCGCGAGGAGAAGACCATCGCTGAGTTGTCGCGCGAGTATGGGGTGCATGCCAACCAGGTCGGCGCCTGGAAGCGGCAGTTGTTGGAGGGCGCCTCGGGACTGTTCACGCCCGCAGCGGAACGAAAGCGGGACGGCGAGGCTGAAGCCAAGGACCTTCTGGCGAAGATCGGCGAGCTCACGATGGAGCGCGATTTTTTGTCCAAAGCGCTCAAGCGCTGACCCCTCGAGAACGAAGAAGCATGATCGACAAGGAGAGCGACCTGCCCCTCACGCGGCAGTGCGAGCTGCTGAAGGTGAACCGCTCAAGCGTCTACTACGAGCCAGCGCCGGTTCCCGCTGAGGACCTGGAGGTCATGCGGGTCATGGACGAGGTTCACCTGGCGCGGCCGTTCCTGGGAAGCCGCCGGTTGGTCGACGAACTGCGAGAGAGGGGCTTTGAGGTCAACCGTAAGCGCGTGCAGCGCCTCATGCGCGTGATGAACCTATGCCCCATCTACCCGAAGCCGCGCACCACCAGGCGCGGGGTTGGGGTGAACCACGAGGTCTACCCGTACCTGCTGGGCGAGCTGATCATCGACCGCCCGAACCAGGTATGGGCGGCTGACGTGACCTACATCCCCATGGCCAGGGGCTTCGGTTACCTGGTCGGCATCATGGACGTGTTCAGTCGCCGATTGCTCGCCTGGCGGGTGTCGAACAGCCTGGACACCCGCTTCTGCCTGGAGGCGCTCAAGGAGGCCCTAGAGCGCTATGGGCGACCCATGATCTTCAACACGGACCAGGGCGCCCAGTTCACCTCCAGGGCCTTCACGAGCGTCCTGGAAGCCAATGACATCCGGATCAGCATGGACGGGAAGGGTAGTTGGCGGGACAACGTCTTCATGGAACGCTTCTGGTGGAGCCTGAAGCACGAGCACGTCTACCTGCACGCCTACGACGACCTGCGCGTCGCCCGGGAGGGGATCGGCACGTACCTCGAGTACTACAACCACGAGCGGAGGCACAGCAGCCTAGGCAAGCTCACGCCGGTTCAGGCGTACGAACAGAACCTGCCCCTTGCCGCACCGTCGTCTCCCGCCCCTGCTGACTGGGTCAGTGGCTCCTCACCAACGGAGGCGTGGTAACACTTAAGAACCAAGGGGAACCTGTCCAAGAACGGGGTCCAGGGCTAAGAGCCAGGCAGCCGACGCAAACGCGAGCTGTGCCCGACCAATGTGCCGTGCTACGGGCTGTTCCACTCTGCCCGGATACGTCTGATTCTTGCCGTGACCGCAGCTTGTCGAAAGTCGGCTTGAGGCAAGATTGCGCGTACTGCTAGCCAAATCTCAATATCGTCCTCGAGCAACGTTCCCAACTCAATCATCGCGTCGGGGTCCCCGGAGCGCAGAACTGCCTGCTTGAGTGACTCCTCAATGTGCCACCGCAACCTTACTACTTCGGGCGCATCTGAGTCCGCAAGGAGGGGGCCCTTGTAGAGATCCAAAGCGTCCTGAACATTGCCCGATTCAAGGTTACTAAGAACCTGGATAAAGTCTGCGTCGAATAGCGTCTCCAGCCGATAGGGCGAAGCTGAGATGGGTAGTTGCTTTCGGAGCCTTGATACTGCGACCTTTGTCCTGTTGGCATCACCGGCATCGCCATATTGGAGAGCATGCAACTTCTCTGCAGTAAGTCCGCTTGGATTGGCCGCGAGGAGAGCTAATATCTCTGAGTTTCTCATGGAAAGCTGGAATTGGCCATCCTGCGTTTGCATGTAGCGAGACCCAAGAAGCCGCAGCTGAATGTGGTTTGTACTAGCCTCGTAAAGGCCTCGCAATTCTTCAAGACGAGGGTGATTGGCCGCCAGTAGCTTCCAGCCGGTATGCCCGAGCGCGTGAAGAAACTGCCTATTCTGCAAGAGTATGCTGCGCGCACCTGCCACATCACGCAGGTTAAGCCGGCTAATGGCGATCCAAATCGCTGCACGAGCAACGTGAAATGCTTGCCCAATCATTGCTAGCTTCCGATGGGCTTCGGACAGCACTTCCTCGGCTGCGCTGCTGGCCTTCCACGAAAGCACGATGCCGCGAGTCAATAGTCCGAGTGCTTCCTCCTGGTGTGAGCCAGTGCGGCTCAATGCATAAGCGATTCCTGCTAACTTTTCTGCCTCTAGGATCTTACCCTGGGCAAGCGCCAGGCAAATTAGGTCAACGGCGGTATGTGCAGCAAACCCTCTAGGTGCTTCGTTGAACTGCGCTCTGTACAGTTTCTCAGCGGCATCGTACTCGTCAAGTAGGAAGTGGAGGTCCCCCTTGCTTGACGTCAGTAACTCGAGCCCCGGGACTCCAGCGACGATATCCCCGACTGAGGCCTCAGCCAAAGACTCTTGGGCGGTGCCTAGGTCGCCGATGAGTATACTCGCAAACGCTAGGGTGGCGATCGCTGAGAGCCGCCTTGGGAGGTCGCGTACTCGGCGCCTGTCGACTTCCGACAGCGCCCACCTCGCCCATCCTTGCGATTCGAAGTATCGGCCGCGAGTAAGCTCCATCTGCGCAATGTCGATGCCACACGCAACCACTAAGTGATCGGCCCCAGCAAGGTCCGCCAACCGCATAGCTTCCTCAAACATCAAGAGGGGCGTCTCCCTATCCCCATGAAAGCCAAGCGCATAACCGTGTGAGCGAAGGGTAACTGGGGACTCCAACGCTGATAGAGCCTTGCTAGTCTCCGAGAGGGTGTCTTTCGAAGGTACCGCAAGCGCCGCAATTGCACGCAGTCGCGGGGCAGTATCCTTCTCGAGAACCCTGACGACTTCAGGCATCAGCGTGCTGTGCTGTCCAATCGCGCAAGCTGCGGCAAACCGCCAGAATAAAATGTCAGCGTGATTGCGAACGTCGTTGGGTAGTGCATCAAGTCTACCCAAGAAATACGCATGTTCTCCCAGGTTGAATAGTGCGTCGCCAGCACGATCCACTACCTCGAGCAGCCGCTCAGGTGCCGACATGCAGGCCCATTCAAGCGCCTGGACCCACATGCCCCTGCCCAGAAGCGAGTCGATTATTAGGCTGGGTGCACTTGAATGAGCCGGAGGTGAGGCCGCAGTCGCCCGCTGCGCGGGTTCTGCGCTTGCATGTCTCTGGGTTGCGTACACACGCATGCAGAACTCCTGATAATTGCCACCGCAATCCTCAAGCGCCTGTAACGCTGCGCCGATACCAATCCTGTTAGCCGCCTCGTCCACGGCCTCTTCTGCGGTAAGTCTTAGGAAGTCGGGATCAACAGAGGTCAACTGGAACTCAGATAGTTTCCCTACTTCACTACCAGAGATAACTAGTAGGCGACTCTCGGAATCCAACGCAAGCGCAAGGCTGTGGCAGTACTCAAGCGCGTATTCAGGCCATCCCAGTATGAGTCCTACCGGGCCAATATGCGCTTGATACTCTCTTAAGGCCTTGATGGCCTCATCGAACGTAACAAGGTCCCGCCCTAGGCCCGTCCCGAGCCCGCCTGCGATCGATTGAACAATGGACGATAACGATTCCTGTGCGCCGGCTTCAGGGTTGAACCAGAGGACAATGGTGGGAAGACTGTTCAGGCGGACGGTGGTGCCCACCAACTCAATGCCGCTTTCGCGACTGGTAACGAGAAGGGTGCGGGTGGGGAGGGTAGAAAGTCGCTCTTGAACTCGGGATCGCCAGCCCATGGTGGTCACGCAGTTCCCTTTAATGCAAATCTGGGGAAGTTGGCTGCAGAGGCGGGTAACCCGATTGCACCTGCTCTGCCCACCAAGCTTCACGATTTTGGACAACTCAATAGTTGACGGCATTGTGTCACGGAACTGCCGTGGCGCGCCAACCTCCTAGGCAAATGGCAACGTTGCATTTTGGCTCAGCCCTCGCACGGGTGAGCAATCGAAGCCAGGCGCTAGAGGTCTAGAGGCGAGCGTGGGACAATGTGAAAGCGACTTCTGGGTGCTTTCAGATGCAGAATCTGGGACGGTTGAGCAATTGAATAGGTCCATCCGCCAAGGCCAGTAGCCATGTGCGCGCCTTCCAGGTCCACTTGAACATCGTGGGCCAGTCGTACTTGGCTTCCTGCTGTAGAACTAGAAAGGACTTTCGCGAGGATTGGACGATGATGCTGCATATTGACCCCCACCAATCTCCCACCGTCGACGTCACCACCAACCACGAGGAACCCACAACCCCCAGCCCCCCGGGCCCCGGCGCCTCCCTCGGCTAAGATGACCCCACTGCTCTCAGGGGGCATCTCTCGCTTTCGGCCGTTCGCGCTTCGCCGCACGCGCCGTGCGCCGCGCCCCCCGTCTCGAGGTCGTGGTCGTGAGAACGTTGGGTCGCGTAGTCCTGGTCCTGCTGCTCCTGGTGGTCGTCGCGCTCGCCGCGGGCTTCGTCTACCTGCGGACGTCGCTGCCGCGCGTTAAGGGTGAGGTGACCGTCACCGGTCCCACCAGCGCCATCGAGATCGTGCGTGACGCGGACGGCATACCCCACATCTACGCTGGCAGCCACGCCGACGCCGTGTTCGGCCTCGGCTTCGTTCACGCCCAAGACAGGCTGTGGCAGATGGAGTTCCAGCGCCGCGTTGGCAGCGGGCGGCTGTCGGAGGTCATCGGGTCCGCCACGCTCAGCACGGACCGTTTCATCCGCACCCTCGGCGTCAAGCAGGCGGCGGAGAGCGGCCTGGCCGCGTTGTCGGCAGAAGCCCGCGCCCTGATCGACGCCTACGTGGCTGGCGTAAACGCCTACCTGGCGCAGCGCAGGGGCGCCCTGCCCGCCGAGTTCTTGCTGCTCGGCTTCGAACCAGAGGCCTTCGAGGCCGTGGACGTCCTCGTGTGGGCCAAGATGATGGCCTGGGACCTCGGCGACAACTGGGGCGACGAGCTTATGCGCGCGCAACTCGCCAAGCAACTGGCGCCCACCGACCTGGCCGCCATGATCTCGACCCTGTGGCCCGGCTTCGACGACGCCGGCACCGTCGTTGTGCCGCCGGACCTGGCGGCCGACCTTTCGAGCCTCGACCTAGAGGGGCTCCTCGAGCTGGCCGGCCCCGCCAAGCCCGACGGTTACGGCTCCAACAACTGGGTCTTGGCCGGCAGCGCCACGGCCACCGGCAAGCCCATCCTCGCCAACGACCCTCACCTCGGCCTGCAGGCCCCCTCGCTCTGGTACTTCGCGCACCTGGTCGCGCCCGGCCTCGACGTGATAGGGGCCTCGCTCCCCGGCACCCCGGCCGTGCTGCTCGGGCGCACCGATCATCACGCCTGGGGCTTCACCAACACGGGGACCGACGTCCAGGACCTCTTCCTCGAGCGCCTCGACCCGACCGACCCGGGGAGGTACCTGACGCCCGGCGGCTCGGAGGCGTTCACGCGGCGGCGTGAGGTAATCGCCGTCAAGGGCCAGGCCGACGAGGTCATCGAGGTGCGCGCCACGCGCCACGGCCCCGTCATCTCCGACGCCGACGCGCGTTCCCTCGAGGTCGCCACCGGCCCCCTCGGCGGGCCGGACGTCGTGCTGGCCTTCTCCTGGACCGCCCTCGCGCCCGGCGACCGCACCATCGAGGCCGTCCTCGGCATGAACACGGCCAGGAGCTGGGACGAGTTCGAGTCGGCCCTCGAGCCCTTCGTGGCGCCCATGCAGAACATCGTGTACGCCGACGTCGACGGCGTGGTGGCCTTCTACGCCCCCGCCCGGGTGCCCATCCGCGCCTCCGGCACGGGCGCCGTCCCGTCGCGCGGCTGGACGGGGGAGGGCGACTGGGTGGGCACGGTGCCGTTCGACGAGCTGCCGCACGTGGTGCAGCCCGCCAGCGGCCGGGTGGTCACGGCCAACCAACGCATAGTCCCCGACGACTACCCCCACTACCTCACCGCCGACTGGAGCGCCCCCTACCGCGCCGAGCGCATAGGCGCCCTCCTCGACGCTCAGGCGCGCGCCACCGTCGACTACTCGGTGGCCACGCAGCTCGACAAGGTCTCCCTCATGGCGCGCGAGTTCGCGCCGCTGGCGCTGGCCGCGCCCGCGCAGACGGACGGCGCCAAGCGCCTGCAGGCCCTGCTGGTCGGCTTCGACGGCACCATGGACGAGAGCGGCAAGGCGCCGCTCGCGTTCGCGGCCTGGTATCGGCAGTTCGCCTACTCCCTCTACGTCGACGACCTCGGCGCCATGGCACAGCGCTTCTTCGCGCTGCGGCCCGGCCTCACGCGCGCCATCCTCGCGGGCGAACCCGACTGGTGCGACGACACCCGCACGCCCGGCATCGAGACGTGCGAGCAGATGGCGGCGCTGGCGCTCGACGCGGCGTGGCGCGAGCTGGTGACCGCCTTCGGCGACGACACCAGCAAGTGGAGCTGGGGCAAGGCCCACCGCGCCGTCTACGAGCACGCCATACTCGGCGCCACCCCGCTGGCGCGCCTCGCCAACCTCGCCATCGGCAACGGCGGCGACGCCTTCACCGTCGACGCGGCGGGCTACGGCCTCGAGTTCGGCTCCTTCGACCAGACCCACGGACCCGGTTACCGCGCCGTCTACGACCTCGCCGGCGGTGGCGGCTGGTTCATCCACGGCACCGGCCAGTCGGGCAACCTGCTGTCGGGCCGCTACCGCGACTACCTCGAGCGCTGGCAGCGCGGCGACATGATCCCCATGCGGATCAGCAGGGCAGACGCGGAGAAGGGGAGCCTCGGCACCCTGCGGCTCCAGCCCCGGTGAGGGCGCCCCCAGGCCGCGGCGGCGCGCAGTTGCGGCTGGAGCCGTGGAGCGTCACCCACGGCGCCTCGTGGCAGGACGACGGTCCACACGACGACGACACGGGTGGCGCCGAGGCGCTCGACGAGGCCGCCGTGAGCGTTGAGCTCCCGCTGGCGGAGTGGCGCGGCCTGACGCCCACCGCGCCCGCCGCCGTGTCGCGCGTCTGGTTCCTCGACGGCATCAGGCGCGTCGAGGCGCGCGCCGTGCTCGACACGGCCGACGGCCAACGCTTCGCCGCCATCGGTAGCTGCGCCGTTGGCGCCGTCGAGTGCGCCCCAGACGGCAGCGCCCCCGCCGCCATGTGCGCCGGCCCCATCACCGAACGGTGGTGCGCCGTCGCGGCGGCCAGCGTCGACCTCCCAGACCTCCTTGTCGGCGCGGGCGCGGCCGGCGCCGACACCTACCGCGTGGTGGCGTGCCCCGGCGACGACCACCAGGCCCCCACCCTCGAGCTCCAACGCCGCATGCGCGCCGCCGAGGTCAGGCTGGTGGGCGAGCTGCGCGCCCGCCTGGCGGCGCAGGGCCGAACGACCGCCGGGGGTGCGCCGCTCCTCGTCTGCGACGGGCCGCGCCCCTACGTCGGACCGGACGAGCGCGTGGTTGGCTACGTCAAGACCGTGCAGCAGCAACGCCTCCCCCTGGCGGCGTTCCGCGTGGTGCGCGCGCTCGAGGCGGGGGAGCGCTCCCCCGTCTACCTGGTGGGCAGCGGCCCGCAGGCGCGCTTCGAGTGGTACCTGCGGCTGCGCGACCCGAGGCCCTGGCTCCACTCCCTCGCCGGCAGCGTGCGCCTGCAGGCGCACGCGGGCGAGCGACCCCACGAGCTGCTGGCCGCCGCCAAGGCCGTGGCCGACTGGAGCGCCGCCAACCTGGGCCGCTTCGCGACGCGCGCCCACCAGGACCCGCGCGCGCCGCAGCAGCTCCTGCCCGTCAGGGCGCTCGAGGAGACGCTCAGGCGCCGGCTGGGCAACCCCCAGCTGCTGCGGCGCCGCCTCGAGGTGGCCCTGGCCGCCGGGAGCGGCGCGGCGTGAGCGGCGCACCCACGCCGCTCGGCCGCGTCCTCGGCACGGAGGACGCCACCCCCGTCGCCTTCTGGTTCCTCGTGCAGCCCGGTCACAAGGTGAGGCTCGACGACGTCGTCACCGTGCGCACCGCTGACCCCACGAGCGCGGAGCGCGGCGTCACCTTCTACGGCGTGGTCGATCAGGTGCGGCGCCGCCACGAGGGCCTCCAGTTCGAGGGCGACACGAACCTGGTGGCCGAGGGCCTCATGCCCGCCGACGAGAGCTACGCCGCTCACGTGCTCGTCACGCGCCTCGAACCCGAGGAGTTCCTGCCGCCCGCGCCGGGTGACGCCGTCTGGCCGGCCACCGGCGCCGCCCTCGAGAAGGCCCTCTACGTCGACGGCATGACGGCCCGCCTAGGGGCCGGGTTGCTGCGCAGCGGCGACCCCGCCTACCTCAACCTCGACTTCGTCGACGGCACGCGCGGCGCCCACGTCAACATCTCCGGCATCTCCGGCGTGGCCACCAAGACGAGCTACGCCCTCTTCCTCCTCTACGCCCTGTTCCACGACACCGCCGGCCGCGCCGGCGCGCCGCTCCTCACCGACCCGGCCTCGGCGCGCGCGCTCGTGTTCAACGTCAAGGGCGAGGACCTCCTGTACATCGACGAGCCCAACCGCCGCCTCGAGGCGGAGGAGGCCGCCTGGATGAGCCGCAACGGCGCCACGCGCGACCGCTACCAGACCCTCGGCCTCCCCGCCGGGCCGTTCGCGAGCTGCGCCCTCCACGCGCCGCCACAGGACACCCCCGGCGACCGCCTCGTGGCCGACGTAAAGGGACGCTCCGGCGTGGCGCCCTACGTGTGGACACTGTTCGAGTTCTGCCACCAACGCATGCTCGGCTTCGCCTTCGCCGACGTGAGCAGCATGTCGCAGCTCGAGTTCCTCCTGCAGCACGTCGAGGAGCGCCTCTTCCAGCTCGCCAGGCGCCAGAAGGACGAGGCGCGCGGCGGCTACCCCGGCGCGGCGCTCGTGGTGCCCGACTACGAGCCGCCCCCCGAGCCCGGCAGCGTCCGCGCGCGCGTCGAGGCGGGAGCCAGGCGCCTGGGCGAGGAGGACGGCCTGTCGTGGGACGGCCTGGGCGCCGCCGCGGCCGGGCACCGGCTCGAACGCTTCGGCGACCTCGTCGACTACCTGCAGTACAAGCTCCTCGACCAGGACGCCGAACCGGCCGACGCCGAGCGCGGCGGCGACAGGGGTGGCGACCCCGCCTGGACGGCCCGCCAGAACCGCGGCACGCGCGAGGCGTTCGTGCGGCGCCTGCGCGGCGCCCAGAAGCACCTCTCGCGCCTGGTGCGCGGCGACCTCGACGCCAAGGCGGCCGCGGCCGCCCGCCTCGACGTGCTCGGCTCGCAGCGGCAGGTTCACGTCGTCGACATCCACCAGTTGGCGCCGCTCGCTCAGATGTTCGTGGTGGGCGTGACGCTGCGCGGGCTGTTCGAGGCCATGGAGCGCGGGCACCGCGGCAAGCTGTTCGTGGTACTCGACGAGCTGAACAAGTACGCGCCCGCCGAGGGCGCGAGCCCCATCAAGGACGTGCTTCTCGACATAGCCGAGCGCGGCAGGAGCCTCGGGGTCATCCTGATCGGCGCCCAGCAGACGGCCAGCGAGGTGGAGCGCCGCGTGGTGGGGAACGCCGCCGTGCGGGTGGCCGGGCGCCTCGACGCCGCCGAGGCGGAACGCCCCGAGTACCGCTACATGCCCGCCTCGACGCGCTCCCGCACCACCATCCTCGCGCCCGGCACCATGGTGCTCCACCAACCCGACGTGCCCACCCCGGTGCTCGTCACCTTCCCGTTCCCGGCCTGGGCCACGCGCGCCGAGGAGCGCGACGCGCGCGTCAGCGACGAGGAGGTCGGCGGGCTGCTGCACTGACGCCGGCGGTCGCCCGCGGCCACGTCTTCTACGGCGCCCTCGAACACCGCTGGGCGAAGCTGCTGCACTGACGCCGGCGGTCGCCCGCGGCCACCCCGCCGTCGCCCCGCCCCGCTTACACTTGCCCACATGAAGCTGCTGCACACCGCCGACTGGCACGCCGGCCGGAGCCTCCACGGCGTCGACCGGACCCCGGAGGTGCGCGAGGCGCTGGGCGAGGTCGCCGAGCTGGCCAAGCAGGAGGCGGTCGACCTCGTGGTCGTGGCCGGCGACGTCTACGACAACCGCAACCCCAGCGCCGCCGCCGAGGACGCCGTCTACGAGTTCTTCCTCGACATCTCCCGCGCCGGCATCCCCAGCGTGGTCATCGCCGGCAACCACGACTCGCCGCAGCGGCTCGACGCGGTTGGCGACCTGCTCGGGCTGGCGGGCGTCCACGTGGTGGGCGCCTTCCGGCCCGCCGGCGGCGGGGGCGCGTTCGAGCTCACGCTCGGCGCCGAACGCGTCAGGGTGGCCGCCCTGCCGTTCCTGTCGGAGCGGCGCATGCTCGCCGCCGGCGACGTCATCGAGAAGGCGCCCGGCGAGCAGGTCGACCACTACCGCGGCGTCATGCGCAAGCTCGTCGACAACCTCACTGGCGCCATGACCCCCGCCCACGTCAACCTGCTGCTCATGCACACCACCTTCGAGGGGGCCACGCTCGCCAACTCGGAGTACGTCTTCCACAGCACCAACTCCTACACGGTGCCCGCCTCCGTGGTGCCCGACGTGGTGTCGTACGCGGCGCTGGGGCACATCCACAAGCCGCAGGGCGTGCAGGGCCTCGCCGAGAACAAGGCGCGCTACCCCGGCAGCCTCCTGCAGCTCGACTTCGGCGAGGCCGGCGACGGCAAGAGCGTCGTGGTGGCCGAGCTGGCGGCCGGCCGGCCGACCGAGTACCGCCTGCACGAGCTGAGCGCCGGCAAGAAGCTGGCGCGCGTGGTGGTGGCGGAGGATGAGCTCGACCGGCGCGCGCTAGACCTGGCGAGCTTCCCGGGCTGGCTCAAGCTCGTGGTGCGCCTGCAGCGCCCGCGGCCCGGCCTCAAGGAGCGCCTGCAGCAGACGATCCCCAACCTGCTCGTCGTCGAGCAGCGGCTGCCGGGCGAGGACGCCGCGGACGAGGCGCCGCTCGACCTCTCGGCGCTGTCCCTCGCCGACAGCTACCGCGACTACCTCAGGAGCGAGCGGGGCGGGGCGGGGGAGGCGGAGCTCGTGCCGCTCTTCAGGACCCTCGAGGAGGAGGTCGGCGCGTGACGCCCCTGGAGCTCCAGCTCGAGGGGTTCACCTGCTACCGCCGCCTCGCGCGCGTGAGGTGGGGCGGCGCGGAGGCCGAGCTGTTCGCCGTCACCGGCCCGACAGGCGCCGGCAAGTCGACGCTCCTCGACGCCATCACCTACGCCCTCTACGGGCAGACGCCCCGCCTTGGCGCGAGGGGCCTCGAGTCGCTCCTCACCCCCGGCGCGACGACCATGCACGTGCAGCTCACCTTCCGCGCCGCGCGGGGCGTCTACCGCGTCACGCGCGCCGCGCAACGCCGCGCCGGCGGCGTCACGACGGAGGTGCGCGTCGAGCGGGCCGAGGACGGCGCGGGCGCCTGGCGCCAACTGCCGGAGAGCGAACGGGTGCGCGACGCCAACCGCGCCATCGAGGAGATCGTCGGCCTCGACTACGCCGGCTTCACGCGCGCGGTGCTCCTGCCGCAGGGCGCCTTCGACGAGTTCCTGCGCGGCGACGCCGCTGAGCGCCGCCGGCTCCTCGTGGCGCTCTTGGGCCTCGACCGGGTCGAGCGCGTGCGCGAGCTTGCCGGGCGCCTGGCGCGCGACGCCGAGGCCCAAGCCGGCGGGCTGGAGCGCCGCCTCGAGGAGGACTACGCGGACGCGACGGCCGCCGCGGCCCGCGAGCTGACCGACAGGCGCGACGAGCTGCGGGCCGAGGCGAGCGGCCTCGAGGAGCGGGTGACCGACCTGGAGGCGCGCCTCGTGGTGGCGCGCGACCACGCGCGCGTGGTCGGCGTGTTGGCGGCGCTGACGGCGCGGGCGGCGGCGCTGGAGGGGGCGGCCGCCGGCGTGGCGGCGGCGCGGCGGGAGCTCGAGGCCGGCAGGCGGGCGTTGGCCCTCGAACCCGTCCGGCAGGCGCACGAGGCGGCCGCCGCGCGCGCCGAGCGGGCGGCGGCCGAGGCGGATGCCGCTGCCGCGCTCGCGGCCGACAAGGCGGCGGCCGCCACCCGCGCCGCGGCCGAACACCGCGCCGTGGCGGCCGCCGGCGACGAGAGGCGGCCCCGCGCCGCGCGGGAGCTGGACGCGCTGCAGGGCCTGGCGCCGGCGCTCGCCACGCTCCAACGCGTTGGCGGCGGCGCGCCCGGTGATGCCGACGGCGCCGCCGCCCCGCGCTGGCTCGACGAGGCCGAGTGGGCGCGCTGGCAGGTGGCCGAGGGCCAGCTGCCGGAGCTCGAGCGGGCGACGGCCGCCGAGGCGCAGGCCAGGCGCCGCGCCGAGCGGGCCCGGCGCGAGGAGGCCGACGCCAGGGCGGCGGCGGAACGCGCCGAACGGGAGCTGGCGCGGCGAGCGGAGGAGGGCAAGGCCCTCAAGGAGGAAGCCGAGCGGCGCCAGGCCGCCCTCCAGGCCGCCACGCTGGCCGACGCCGTGGCCGCCGTGCGCTCTCACGTTCACGTGGGCGAGCACTGCCCCGTGTGCGGCAACCCCGTGACCGCGCTGCGTGGGGGCGGGGGCGACGCCGCGCTGGCCGCCGCCGCGGCGGCCGCGCGGGAGGCGACCGACCGGCTCGAGGCCGCCCGCGCCGACTACGCCGCCCACCGCTCCACGCTCGCCGCCGCCACCGAGCGGCGCGACGGTGCCGCCGCGGTCGCCGCCGACGCCGCGGCTGCCGTCGACGCCGCCGCCACGGCGCGGCTCGAGGCCGCCGCGCGGCTAGCTGCCCAGCTGGGCGACCTGGCCCCGGCCGAGCCGGCCGCGCTGACGGCGGCGCTGGCCGGCGAGGCGCTGGCCGCCGCGCGCGCCGCCGCCGTGACCGGCCACGCGGCCGCGCTGCGGCAGGCGCTGGCGGCCGCCGGCGTGCTGGGCGCGGCCCAGGCGGACCCGAGCGGCGCCATCCGCGCCCTCAAGGACGAGATCGCCGCGCTCGCGGAGGCGGCGAACATGGCGAGCGCCGCGGCCGAACGCGCCGCCCACGAGGCGGAGCGAGCGGCGGACGCCCTGGCGGCCAAGAGGCTCGCGGCGGAGGAGGCGCGGGTCGCCGCCGACGCGGCCGCGAGCGCCGTGGCCGCGGCCACCACCGCCGGCGGCTTCGCCGACGCCGCCGAGGCGCGCGCGGCGCTGCGCGACCAGCGGGCGCTGGAGGCGCTGGCCGCCCGCGTGGCGGAGCACGAGCGGGAGAGCGAGGCGGTGGCGCGCGGTGAGCGCGACGCCCGCGCCGAGCAGGCGGCCCTGCCGCCCCTGGCCGACGCCGAGGGGAGCGGCGCGCCCGCCGCCGTGACGCGCCTGGAGGCCGAACTCGCCGCGGCCCGCGCCCGGCAGGGCGAGGTGGCGGGCGAGCTCGGGTCGGCGCTCCACCGCCTCGCGAGCGTCACGGAGCGGCTGGAGCGGAAGGGCGAGCTGCGCCGCGAGCTCGAGGCGGCCCGCGCCAAGCACGAGCTGCACCGCCAACTGGCGCTCGACCTCCGCGGCGACCGCTTCCAGGAGTACCTGATGACCCAGGTGCAGCAGCGGTTGGCGCGCCGCGCCTCGGCCACCCTGAGGCTCGTGACCGACGGGCGCTTCGACCTGCACCTGCTGGACGGCGACTACCTGGTGGCCGACGCCTGGGCGGGCGGGGAGCTGCGCAGCGCCCGCACCCTGTCGGGCGGCGAGAGCTTCGTGGCCAGCCTGGCGCTGGCGCTGGCGCTGTCCGACACGCTCGCCGGCAACGCGTCACTGGGCGCGCTCTTCCTCGACGAGGGCTTCGGGACGCTGGACCGCGCCACCCTCGACAGCGTCACGGCCGTGCTTGAGGCGTTGACGAAGGAGGGGCGCATGGTGGGCGTCATCACGCACGTGCCGGAGCTGAGCGAGAGGCTGCCCGCCCGGCTGGTCGTCAGCAAGGGTCCGGACGGCTCGACTGTCGCGTGGGACGCCTGAAGCGCGCCGCGCGCGAGCCGCCGCGCCGTCACTCCTTGGCGCCGTCCTTGTCGTTGAGCTGCTTGATCTCCTCGATGAAGCGCCCCACCGACTCGAAGTCGCCGTACACGCTCAGGAAGCGTATGTACGCCACGCTGTCGGTCTCTTGCAGGAACTCGAGCACGCGACGCCCGATCTCCTCGCTGGCGATCTCCGGCGTGCCCGTCTCGTCCTCGAACGAGTAGGCGAACTCCCGCAACTGCTTCTCGCCCACCGGCCGCTTGTTGCAGGCGATGCGGAGCTTGCCGAGCAGCTTGTCGGGGTTGAACGCCTCGAGCCTACCCGAGCGCTTCCGCACCAGCAGCGCCTCGAACTGCGCCCGCTCGTAGGTGGTGAAGCGCCGCGAGCACGCAACGCACTCGCGCCGGCGCCTTATGGCGGCGCCCTCGTCGGACGGCCGCGAGTTGATCACGCGCGTGTCCTCGGCGGAACAGTACGGGCAGCGCACGGGGGCTCAGGGCTGGCGGCGCGGCCCGGGCGGCCACGCCCCGTCGTCGCGCGACGCCGGGCCGTCGCCGTCGGCGACGGCCAGCCCCTCGAGGCGGCGCAGGTCGCCGTACAGTTCGTCGGCCGGCTCCACCCCCGAGGCGTACGCCTGATCCCAGCCGGCGCCCTCCTCGTCGGCCACCAGGTGACGCAGGGCCGGACCCTCCGGCAGGCCCAGGTCGGCGGCCCACAGCTCCGAGTCGTCGTCGTAGTCGCCCGAGTCATCCAGGTCGTCGTCCGCCTCGGGCAGCGAGCCGCCGGCCCCACGCAGGTCGACCGCGCCGGCGCCCAAGGCGGCGAGGCGATCGTCGGCGCCGCGCCGGCCCGCGCCGTTGGCACCGTAACCCTCGCTCGGGGCGTCCTCCCAGCGGACTTCGCCGCCCGCCCGGCGCCTGCCCGGCCGCCGCAGGCCCGGCGCGCCCACCAGCGCGGCGTCGTCGAGCTCCTCCTCGTCCGCCCACTCGGCCCAACCGTCCTCGGTCTGCCTGACGCTGAGATCGAGCGCGGCGCGCACCTCGGGCAGCAGGTTCTCGGCGATGCGGGGCGGCTGCGGCAGCTCCACGTCGAGCACCTGACCGCTGACGCCGGTGGAGTCTGGCGAACCCAGGTAACGCACCGCCCGCACCAACGCCTGGTCGTGGCGCGGGTCCGACGGCGACCGGGAGGGAAGCACCAGGTTCACGCGCGGGTGGGCGAAGCGGTCGCGGAAACCGTGGACCATCTCCCTGAGGGCGCCGCGGACGGCGTGCATCTGCACCGCCCCCAGCGTGGGCGGCGCCACCACGACCACCCAACCGCCCGGCAGGAGCCGCGCGGCGGCCTTGAGCGCCAGGTAGGTCGAGCGGACGTTCTCCGCGACGAGCTCGAGGAACTCGCCCTCGGCCAGGTCCTCGAACGGGGTTGTGCTGACCTGCGACGCCAGGTGGACGACGCCGCCGAGGGCGCCGAAGATCTCCATGACCTTGTGGTACGCGCCGAGCACGTCCATCTGCGTGGTCATGTCGGTCTGGATGGGGATGGCCTGGCCCCCCAGCTCCTCGACCTCGGCGGCCGTCTTGGCCGCGAGGTCCACGTCGCGGTCGGCGCACACGACGTGGTACTGCGACCGACCGTATGCCAACGCCACGGCCCTGCCATAACCCCCGCCGACGTTCGTGACGAGGACGACCTTGGCGCTCTCCATTCCCGTAGGATACGACGCACCGGGGGTACCCTCAACAGGTGCGGGCGACAGCGCACCGCCGTGGAAGGAGGCCCGATGTTCAAGAGACGAGACGCCAAGCCGCCGGAGACCCGGGAGCTGTTCACGTACATCCACCAGGGCACCGTGGTGGAAGGGAAGCTCACCGCCGAGGGGCGGGTGCGGGTCCACGGCACGGTGCGCGGCGACGTGACGGTGAGGGGCGTCCTCGAGGTCGCCGAGTCGGGGGTCGTCGAGTGCGACGACCTCAGGGCCGACCACGTCAAGATCATCGGCCGGGTCACGGCCGGCCACCTCGAGGCGACGGGCAAGGTGGAGATCTGGAAGGGCGGCGAGCTGGTGGGCGACGTGCGCGCCGCCGCCCTCGACATCGAGGACGGGGCGCGCTTCACGGGCCGCAGCGAGATGACCGCGGCGCCCGCCACCCCGGCCGCCGCGCCGGCGGGCCGGGCGCCGACCGACCCGCCGAGCGACCCCACGCCCGTGGACGCGGCCACCGCGAGCACCTCGGCGGATCGGCCCACGGGCGCCGCCACGGCCGCGACCACTCCTAGGGCCGACGCGCCGGCGGCGCACACGCCGGCCGAGCTGGCCGCCCTCATCGTCGAGCCGTGAGGCCCGCCGGGGCGCGCTGACGCGCTCGGACAAGCGCATCCGCTCGGGGGGCGCGACCTGGCTGCTATCATGCGGCGTGCCCGTCCGTTGTCTCACCACTGCAACCCGTCGCGGCGCGAAGGGCGCGCGGCCCTGGAGCGGCGATGGCGCTTGAGCGTTGGTTCCGTAGGAGCCGCCCCACCAAGACCGAGGACGACAACAGCCCCGCGGGCCTGTGGCTCAAGTGCGAGAACTGCCACGCCCAGATCTACCGCAAGGACCTGGTAGCCAACACCTACATCTGCCCCGAGTGCGGGCACCATTACCGCATGCCGGTCGAGGCGCGCACGGCGCTGCTCATCGACGAGGGGACCTTCGAGCAGTGGTCGGGCGGCATCGTGCCCGAGAACCCGCTCGACTTCGAGGACGCCCAGCCGTACGTGGAGCGCCTCGAGAAGGCTCAGCAGAAGCAGGGGCGGCCCGACGCCATCGTCACCGGCTCGGGCGAGATGGGCGGCCGGCCGGTGGCGCTGGTGGTGATGGACTTCTTCTTCATGGCCGGCTCGATGGGCTCGGTGGTTGGCGAGGAGATCGCCCGGGCGGCCGAGCGGGCGGCGGCCGAGGAGCGCGCCCTCGTGGCGGTGACCGCCTCGGGCGGGGCGCGCATGCAGGAGGGCGCCCTGTCGCTCATGCAGATGGCCAAGACGACCATGGCCCTGCAGGCGCTCGCCAAGCGCCGCCTGCCCTACGTCAGCGTCCTCAGCGACCCCACCACCGGGGGCGTGACGGCGTCGTTCGCCACGCTGGGCGACGTCATCTTCGCCGAGCCCGGCGCGCTCATCTCGTTCGCGGGCCCGCGCGTCATCCAGCAGACCATCAGGCAGGACCTCCCCGAGGGGTTCCAGCGCGCCGAGTTCCTGCTTCAGAAGGGGATGGTCGACGACGTCGTCGACCGCCGCGCCTTGAAGGGGCGCCTGGTCGAGGTCCTGACGCTCCTCGCGGGCGGCCTGCCGCTGCCCGCCCAAGAGGTGAGCCGTGTCGCTGCCGTTTGAGAAGCCGATCGACGACCTGGAGCTCAAGATCCGCGACATGCGGACCTACGCCGAGGAGCAGCAGCTCGACCTCGGCAGCGAGATCGAGGCGTTGCAGAGCCGGCTCGACCGCCTGAAGCGCGATACCTACGCCGGCCTGTCGCGCTGGCAGCGGGTGCAGGTCGCGCGGGCGCCCGGCCGACCGACGGGCCTCGACTACCTCCAGCACGCCTTCGAGGGCTTCACGG
>Ga0226835_1001040_pt1 | contig 18490 bp, 19 predicted proteins | sample LAC_MetaG_1_FD_163627 | JGI IMG/M metagenome (GOLD analysis project Ga0226835, IMG submission 163627) | Anaerobic ammonium oxidizing microbial communities from anammox membrane bioreactor (MBR) in UC Berkley, California, United States -... | ecosystem: Engineered > Bioreactor > Anaerobic >...
AACGGCTCCGTGCCTCCGCCGCCCTTGACTAACCGCAAAATTTTCCTTGAAAATGGCACCTAAGAGGCCAAAAGAAAAAATTGTAAATTCGCAAATGAGACTGACACAGTTTTCTGAATACTCCCAAGCATTGACATGAAAGCCGCCGTATAAAAATGGTTTTTGTCAGAGTGAAGTTCCATCCAAACTGCCCCATCTCACTCCGTGTACTTTTTTGGTTTTGAACGCCAAAAAAAAACCATAGATTCAGTTTCGCAGGTTGTGAAATTGTGTTGTGTACGCTCATCCACGAACGCCAAAAAAATGCTTGCTTTTCTCCTTAAGGCAAATTAGCCACTGTGGCTTTCGCTCAACAGCGCATAGACCAAAAAGCCATTCCGCCTCAACGGTTTAATTGCTTTTTTTTAGGGCTTTTCGGCTATTCGTATGAGTGTTAGGTGGCTGCCCTTTGCCTGTTGTGATTCTCCTTTTATTTGTCAATGTCCTTTCCCGTTGATGATTCGGTTATTTTCCAATGCCCTGTTATAAAAGGCTCAGAAAAATTCTCCTTAATCTGTTTTTGTAAGTCAGTTTTAATCAAAAGAACGGGAATATTTTAAAATTCGTTTCTATTTATTCCATTAAAATAATTCCGGAGCGGTTTACCTTCAGGTTTTTCTGCATTGATCCTGATTTATTAAAACCAATTAAGTTTCAGATTTTCTCTTCGAATTGCTGAAGACTTATCTTTCGATACTGATTCCGTTTCTGAAAAAATACTGAAGCAGGGCGACAATAGCCGCCGAAAGCGGGAGGAGCCAAAGAAGTGTTTTGGGCTTGGGCATCACGTTTAATTTTTCAGTTGGTGCGATGGCAAAAACAGCCGGAATGAGCAATACCAACATAAAAAACATTAGCGCAATATCTTCCGGTTTAATCCGATATTTATTGATAACCAACAAGATGACATTGCCTGCAAACCAGGGGAAGATAAAAAATGCGGTTCCTCGGCGGAGTTTATCGTGCGGTGTGGATGCCGGATTGCTACAATGGGCATAAAACAGTTTGCCGGAAAAAGTTCCCGATTTCACCATCAGAAAAAGCGAAAGTGCTACGGTCACCACCATCATCACCGGATGGATGTTCATCAGTTGGGCTACACGGATCAAGCCGGTTTGCGAAATCAGATTTTCGCTGAGCAGCCCAAACGTCATGTTAAATGCCTGAATGAAAACCCAAACCACAAAATAGAGAATGAGTGCCTGCTTGCGCGGATGCATCAGAAAAAGGAATACTGCTCCAAGCCCTATGATAAACGAAGCAACCGGTGTTGCAAGCAAAATACTGTTCACTGCATCTCTAGTCCAAAGAGGGTCGTTGTCGTCAATGGCAAAGATAATCTTGTGCAGATAAAGCGTAGCCGGAATGTCGAAATCGTAGGAGATATAAATCACTGCAAGTCCACAGGCGATAAAAATCAGATAATAACTGATGATGAAAACCGCCAGTGAATGGACTGCCAACATCAGGTTTTGCCCGATTTGTGCGGAGGGTTGGGGTGCGGTTTTTTCCATGACGTGTTGTTTTTGCCGGTTTTTAGCAGTTTTGCTGTCAAATCGGGTCGGCCTATTCGGTCGAGGGTATTTCTGATCCAAGCCTGATTTTCGGGTTTATACCAGAAAAAGAAGGCTTGCTGGGCTTGTTTCTCGGTCTGGCTGCGGGCAGTGAAAACCGGTTTCAGGGTGAATGGATCGTAACCCGAATAATATATTTCGGTAGCTACGGTCATCGGAGTGGGCGTGAAGTCCTGAACTTGTTCCAATTTGAAACCAAGCTCTTTGGTCTGCGCAGCAAGATCGGCCATGTCTTCGAGCGAGCTTTCGGGATGACTCGAGATAAAATAGGGGATGAGTTGTTGTTTTAGCCCGGCTTCGGCATTGATTTGGTCGAACTTTTTTTTCAACTTGTGAAACAATTGAAACGATGGTTTTCGCATGGCTTTCAGCACTTTGTCCGAGGTGTGTTCGGGAGCAACTTTAAGACGCCCGCTTACATGTCGCGTAACAACCTGTCGCAAAAACTCATCGTAACCCATTTTGTCGCTCAGCTCCTTGTCGTCTGTTAGAAAAAGATCGTAGCGCAGGCCCGAGCCAATGAAGGCTTTCTTCACTTTTGGATGACTGTCCACAGCTTTGTAAATCTCGATCAGCGGATGGTGGTCGGTATTTAAATTGCTGCAAATGTTTGGAAAAATGCAGCTTGGCCTCCGGCAGTTGTCGCAAATCTGCTGATGTCGGCCCTTCATCTTATACATATTGGCCGAGGGGCCACCCAAATCGCTGATATAGCCTTTGAAATCGTCCATTTGTGTAATTTTCTCTACCTCGGCAAGGATGGAACGTTGGCTTCGGCTGGCCACAAACTTGCCCTGATGGGCCGAGATGGTACAGAAACTGCAACCGCCAAAACAACCGCGGTGCAGGTTCACCGAGTGACGAATCATGGTATAAGCAGGGATTTCGCCTCTTTTTTCGTATTTCGGATGCGGCATGCGCGTGTAAGGAAGGTCGAATGAAGCGTCAATCTGTGCCTCAGTGAACGTGGGGAAGGGCGGGTTGATAAAAATACGTTTGTCCTTGGCTTCTTGTATGAGCCTGACAGCATGAGCTTTATTTGATTCCTGCTCGATGTGCCGGAAATTGCCGGCATAGGTTTTTTTGTCCGACAAACAGGCCTCATGCGAAGCCAAATGAATGTCGCCCCACACTGATTTCTCAAAGTCATCGGATTTATTTCGGCTAAAAAACGTCTGCCTTATGCCGGTCAGTTCGTCAATAGTTTTGCCATTGGCCATCTCGTGCAGCAGCTCAAGCAGCGCCAGCTCGCCCATGCCATAAATTCCTAAGTCGGCATGTGAATCAATGAGTATGCCGGGTTTCAGGCTGTCCGACCAATAGTCGTAATGCGTTACGCGGCGCAGCGATGCTTCCACACCTCCAATCACGAGGGGCACATCGGGATAGAGCGATTTGAGGATGTTGCAGTAAACCGTCAGGGCATAGTCGGGTCTGAAGCCTTTGGCACCGCCGGGCGTATAGGCATCATTGGAACGCAATCTTTTGTTGGCGGTGTAGTGGTTGACCATGCTGTCCATATTGCCGGCTGTAACCGCAAAAAACAGACGGGGGCGGCCAAACTTTTTAAAATCGCGCAAATCGTCCTGCCAGTTGGGCTGTGGAACAATGGCTACCCTGAAGCCTTCGCGCTCAATCAAACGACCAATCACGGCTGCCCCAAAAGCCGGATGATCCACATACGCATCACCTGTAATCAATACCACATCCATCTCGTCCCAGCCGCGTAGCTCCGCCTCTTTACGGGTGGTCGGCAACCAGTTTTTTAAATCGTAAGTATGCATCACTCAGCCTTGTTGCTTGCAAAGATATGCCGTTTTCAGGTTTTTTCAAATTTTGTATCTCATAAGCTGGCATGAATATTTCCTTTGCCGATAGCAAAAATGTTGAGCCCGTTCGTTTGCCTCATTTTTTTACCTATGACAAGGTGTCGCGTTTTTGTAACACATAACTAAATGGAAATGAGAAATATACGTGCATTTTAGTTTTTTTATGATAATTTACTTGCGATGTTAGTGAATAATCACTATCTTTGCGTTTTAATTCAGATAATAATGGACTACACCGGTCGGCAGCTTGAAATAATCCAGAGTTCTTTACGGCTCATCACCGAAAGTGGCATTCAGGGATTGACACTGAAGAATTTGTCGAAGGAAATTGGCATTTCCGAGCCGGCCATCTATCGCCATTATGAGAGTAAAATCGCCATTTTGGAGAGCCTGTTGGGTTATTTTTCTGAACAGACATCAATGATTTTCAATACTGACATGTATCGGGGCGAAGTTGCGCTTGAAAAAATCAATCGGATTTTCGAGGCAAATTTTCAGTTTTTTGCGGCCAGTCCTACCTTTGTTTCGGTCGTTTTTGCCGAAGAGATGTTTCGCAACGAGCCTCTGTTAACGGCAAAAGTTAGTGCCATCATGAACGACAATATGCGGGTTGTTTCATCTATTCTTGACGAAGGCAAACGCTTGGGGCAGTTGCGTACCGATATCGAAACGCCTCATCTTGTTCAGATGGTGATGGGGGCGTTGCGTCTGTTGATCAAACAGTGGCAGATGGATGGTTTTTCTTTTGATTTGGTAGCGTCCGGACGCTCGCTGATGGAGAGTTTGAAACGCCTACTAATGATTCCCGAAAGCAGTGTTTAACTCTTAAATAATTAAAAATATGATTGTTACAAACTGGAAAGACATTCAAGTGAAAGAAACTCCCCACAAGGTGGATGTGCGGCCCCTTTACGACAAGCCGGATGCTCAGGCTGTGCATATTTTGCTTCAGCCGGGCGAGCAGCTCAAACCTCACATCACACCTGTGGATGTGTTTTTCTTTGTTATCGAAGGCACGCCAACCATTCAGGTAGGCGACCAAATGACGGAAGTGCCCGAAAATGCACTTGTTGAAAGCCCAAAGGATATTATTCATTGCCTCTACAATAAATCCGAACGTCAGGCGCGTATTCTGGTGGTGAAAACCCCTAAGCCTGATCGGGGAGCACGTTTGTTGTAAGCAAAAGTTGATAAAGGAATGAACACTCATTCCTATATTTTGCAAATTAAAGTTAGTTAATATTAACAAACATTTTTGAAATATTTTCTACGATGTGGAGGTGGGTCAAAATATGGCGGAAGGTCAGCGGTTGGCAGTATCCTTTTTATGGACTGCGACGGCGGTTTATTCGTGTGGTATTTCTGCTGGCTGCAATTTTGTCGTCAATGCCTTTGACCGTAGCTCAAATTCCCGTTGAGAATAATTTTTTCAGTGCCGTGAAGGCCAATCAGGCCGACAGTTATATTACTTTCAGTCAGGGTTTTGGCAATCTTGAACCTTTAATTTTTGAGGCTTTGGTTGCACCCTATTTTCTTTTGCGTACAGGAGCAGGGGCACGTTATGGTGCTACCATTTCTACGGGAATTCGTTTGCGTATGTTGAATGAAGAATCGGTGCCCATCCGAACGCCGAGTTATATGCCTCAGGTGACGTTTTACCGGCAGATTGCAGCGGAGCATTCGGGTCAGCACTCGGCGCATTATGCTTTTCTGATGCTTGCTCATCACTCCAATGGGCAGGATGGTGCGTTTTATTTGCCCGATGGGCAAATCAATATGAGGGACGGGAATTTTTCGACAAACTACCTTGAAATCGGTGTTTTTCTCAATCGCCGCATTGTGCCGTTTAGCAATACATTAGAGTATTTTAAGACATCGCTTGAATGGCATCCGGGTATTGATATGAGCGAAGGCTTGACTGACCATTATGGCCGTTTTCGCTGGCACAACAGTTTTAAGATTCACAAATTTTCGCTCCGACGCATGAAATCGCTATTTGAATCTTCTGAAGATACTTATGGGGAAATTCCTGCGGTTCAGACTACAATCGGCACAACCTGGATTTTTGGAGAACGCAATGGTGCCGGATTCTTTGATATGAAAGAGCGGTTTGTTTTTTCGCTGAATCTTGCTTACCGCCCGCGTCTGCTCAAAGATGTAAGCCTGTTTGCCCGTTTTTATACAGGAGAGGATTATTATAACCTGTTTTTCTTTCGGAGAATAACCACTCTACAGTTTGGATTACAGGCGTTTGCATTTTAAAACGAGAATATGATATTTTTTGGAAAATGACCTCAAAGCAGAACTTCAATCACGTAAAATCAAATGAAATGAAAACATCAAAACGAATTTATCTCAACGCGCGACGTGAGTTTCTGAAATATGGATATCATGCTGCAAGCCTAAACCGTATTGCGCTCAATTCGGGTGTGGTAAGGCCATCGGTGCATTACCATTTTCGGGGGAAAGCCGCCTTATATGAGTATTTTCTCCGCGAATTGGTTACTGATTTCTTTGATAAACATCAAGATGTTCAGTCTTACTATTATCAGCACAAAGCTGAGTATATCTGGTTTATACTCACCGAAATGCACAATAACAGAGCAATGTTTGTAGAAACTCTCAACCGCATTGACCGCAAAGACTGGAAGAACATTTTCATGGAAATGATTTTGAGCGAACATCAGTATTTGACAATGATATTCAGGTTGACGGGGCAGTCGCTTCTGAGCCTGAATACCAATTTGCCCGATATTGAGCCATCAAAGTTTTTTTCGGGTTGATACTGGTACTGAAATGAAACAAGGCGAATATGTCTAAGCATATTCGCCTTGTTTCGCCGAGAATTGGTTGATAGGTTATGATCTCTGAAAAGTAGCTGTATTCCGATAGTCAAATTTGATGGATGATTTCTTCTTTTGCTGCGGGAAATGCTGCCCCGTTGGTAAAACTACCAACGGGGTTATTTTCCTCGGTTACCTGCATTCTTTCAACGATTAATCAATTCTTAAAAACTCACCTTTTGAATTAAATTCAAGTTCGAGCCCATTGTCAAGCTTAACTTGCTGATTCTTACCTTCTAACTCCCATTTCGTAATGAAATTACCGGAATAATTGGTTGTAACATAATTTAAAATTTCAGTAGGAATGACGCTGTCGGGGAGCTTTGATCTGCCGTCAATTTCGATGATCGAGTATTTATTGTCAAACTCTAATTTAATGCCTTCGGAGAGCGTAATCTCATAGGTTTTGGTGAATCCTTCCTTGTCTTCGACGGCTTGAAGAATAGAGTTTTGTGGAAAATGCGTTGTAATATAGGTTGTAATTTCACTTGGGATGTTAGAAGAAGGGATAATTTCTTCTTTGTTGCAGCTTGTGAGTGAGAAGGCCATCAGCAGGATGGCAGTCATGGTTGACATTCTTAAAACACTTTTACTTTTCATGGTTTTCTATTGTTTTCTTTTGCCTACTCTGTACGGTTTTCGGCTGCTCCGTTTTTTTTTGAATTTGTGAATGTATTGTACTTGCAGGTAACGTAATGGCTAACGCCTTATCTTTCCAATTATTTTCTGTGGTGTTCGATATATATCGTTATTTGTATATATAAAGAAGCCAAAAACTTTTTTTATCTTGAAACAAGGAGGTTGGAAAACTTTAAACCACACAATATCAATGTAATAGAAAATTGAGAAGGAGAAATAGTTACAATTTAAACCAAGTCATATCTCGGCAGAGCAGGATATAAATTTTGTTAAAATTGAAAGCGGTAGAAATTTCAAACGACAGTGAGCAGCAATTATATTGCGAGAGAAATGTCTCTTCTATCCTACAGTAGGGCAATCAATCTTTTATTGCCGAAAAGGGAGTTTATTTGGCGATGCCATCTAAGAGCAGAATATCCTCTTCTTCCATGTTGAAATGCAGTGCTTCGATATTTTGCTTGATATGGTCGGCACTACCCATTCGTGGGATTGCCATCATCATTGGTTTGTGAATCAACCAGTTGAGCATGATTTGGAACACTGTTTTCCCGTATTTTGCAGCTATAGAATCCAAAAGTGGATGTGCTACCGTTGTAGTGTCGCCTTTCAAAAGTGGTCTCCAGGCGGTGATGCTGATGCCGTTTTTCAAGCAAAAGGGGATGATTTCCGATTCCACATTTGGAGTATAAATGCCCTGATTGCGATTAAACAGGTTGTATTCTAACTGGTTGGTGATGATGGGGGCATCGGTATAGAAGCCAATTTCGCGGATAGTTTTCACCGGAAAGTTACTTAAACCGAAATAGCGAATCAATCCGTCGTCAAAAAGTTTTGTAATGGCGCTAATGGTTTGCTCGAGCGGCACTGTGGGGCTTGGCCAGTGAAGCAGGAGCATGTCAATCTGCTCGACCTTCAGTCGGTTTTTGCTCGATTTCACCGAGCGAATCACGTCGGCAAACTGTAAATGTTCTCCCGACACCTTGGTCGTGATGAAATAATCATTTCGGTTGAAGTTGCGAATGGCCTCGCCCACCAAAGTTTCGGTGTGTCCGCCTCCGTAAATGGCAGCCGTATCAATGTGTCGGATGCCCATTCCGATGGCAGTTTCGATGGCATCAATCCATTTTGAATCGTGTTGTTTGTCTGGCGACTGACGCCCGCCCATTTCCCAGGTTCCTAACCCGATGACCGGTAACGAAAGGCTGTTGTGAATGGTAATTTCCGGAATTTTGTTCATAGGTTCATGGTTTTATTCAGGATTTCGAGGTCGGCGGCTGATAGTGGTTGAGGGCGACCGGCTAATTGGGCAAAAAGCTGGATGCGGGCAGTGTTTTCAAGGACTTCCATTCTGTCGAATGCCTGAATCAACGAATTGCCTACCGTCAAGGCGCCATGATTTTTTAACAACACCACTTTTGCTTCTCCGATTTTTGCAGCCACTTTGGCCGCCAGTTCTTCCGAGCCCGGAAGCGCGTAATCGGCAAAAACAGGTTCGCCCAGCACTATCCATGCTTCTGCAGTAAGGCGTGTGTTGATGGCGGAATAGGTTACAGTGTGAGCTGAAGCCATAGGCGGATGAGCATGAATGATGGCTGTCACATCAGGTCTTACGGCATAAATGGCCAGATGCATGGCCACTTCCATGCTCACTTTGATTTCGGGATTCAATGGACGCCCACTCAGACTGAGTTCACATATTTCGGAAGATCCCATCCTTCCTTTGTCGGTCTGAGATGCTGTCATGAGAATTAAATCCTGGTAGCGCAGACTGATATTCCCTCCACAAGCTGTTGTAAGGCCTTGTTTGTAGAGGCGTCGCATAAAATAGGCCATCTCTTTTTTAACGGTATAGAGGCCCGAAATGTCTTTTAACTTGCTCATTATGGTTGTTTTTTATGAAGTTAAAATCTTCTGGATTGCTTGTTGTTCTGCCGGAATAATTCCTTTTTCCGTAATCAACCCGGTGATGAGTTCAAAAGGCGTGACATCAAAAGCGGGATTGATGGCTTGTGATCCTTTGCTCACAACCCTGATTTTGTGTAGGTTGCCCCATTGATCAGGGCCTTCCTGCATCAATACTTCGTCGGGATGACGGTGCTCAATCACGATATGGCTGCCATCGGGGCATTGTGCATCAAAAGTGGAAGTGGGGGCGGCAACATAAAAAGGAATATTAAAATACCTCGCCAGAATGGCTCTGTCGAGTGTCCCGGTTTTATTTGCCACATCGCCATTTAAAGCAATTCGGTCGGCTCCCACCATCACGAGATCAATCTTTTTATGCGCCATGAGGCTGGCCACAGCATTGTCGGGTACAACCAAATGGGGAATGTTTTCGTTGTGTAGCTCCCAGGCGGTGAGCCGTGCTCCCTGACTGCGTGGGCGCGTTTCGCTAACATAAACAAACACCTCTTTGCCGTTGTTTCGGGATTTGAAGATGGGCGACAACGCGGTGCCGTAATCCACAAAAGCTAGCCAGCCGGCATTGCAATGTGTCAACACACGGGTCTGATTACCAAATAGTTCACTTCCAAAAGTCCCGATTGCGCGACTGTCGGCAATGTCGTTGTCAGCTACCAACTGAGCTTCTGCAACTGCATTGGCCGTCGAAATGCGCCCTGCCTCAAAAACGCGTTCGACCGCATAAAAAAGGTTACGGGCAGTGGGTCGGGTTGATTCAATATCGAGTCGGGCTTGTTTGACAAAAGACTCGGGATTGGAATCCGGAGCCTGCAGGAAAGCTTGAGCCATGGCATAGCCTGCTGCAGCTCCAATGGCGCCGGCGCCACGAACCGTCATGTTGCGGATGGCTTCGCAACTGGCCCGGACATCGTGGCATTGATGAATCTCAAACGACCAGGGGAGTTTGTTCTGGTCAATCATCATCAAACTGCTGCCTTCCATCCACACTGTGAGATAGTCGTGTCCGTTAACCTTCATTTTTTCCCAGGTTAATAGAATTTAAAATGTGAACTGCGATGGACGACATGGCTGTTACCCCTGTTAGCAGGCTGTTTTCGTCAATGTCGAAAGTTGGGCTGTGAAGCCCCGAGGCGGTTTCTGGTGCGATACCAGCTGTCCCGAGCCGGAAAAAACAGGCCGGTACATGCTGCCCGTACCAACCGAAATCTTCAGCCGTCATGCGGGCTTCAATTTCTTGAACGTTCTGTTTTCCAATCATTTCGGTAGAGATATCCATTGCCAAGCGCGTGAGGGTATTATCGTTTCTGACCACCGGATAACCATGGCCAATCGTTACTTCAGCCGTGGTTCCGGATGCGGCTGCCGTGTGAATGGCTATGTTTTTAATTTTTTCGTGGGCCTGAAGGCGCCAGTTTTCGTCGAAAGTGCGGAAAGTGCCCGAAATCACGACCTCCGAAGGGAGGATATTGTGTGCGCCTTCAGTGGTAATATTTCCAAAAGAGAGCACGCTGGGAATCAGAGGCGAGTTCATGCGGCTCACAAGCTGTTGAAGGGCGACGATGACGTGGCCGGCAGCCAGAATAGTGTCGTTTGACAGGTGTGGCATGGCAGCATGGCCGCCTTTGCCGGTGATGCGGATGGTAATCTCATCACTTGAAGCCATGAAAGCACCGCTGCGAAAACCCAGGGAACCGGCTGCCATTGAAGGCAGGACGTGGAGGCCTACAATGGCGTCCACCGTGGGATGCTGCAATATCCCGGCATTGATCATGCCGATGGCACCACCGGGCAGCTTTTCTTCGGCAGGCTGAAAGATTAGTTTGACAGTACCCTCAAATTCATGACGTAACTGTTGAAGAATGTGCGCGGTAGAAAGTAAAATGGCGGTGTGCGCATCGTGACCGCAGGCATGCATCACGCCAGGATTACAAGAGCGATAACTCTTGTCGGAGCGCTCGGTGATGGGCAGGGCGTCCATATCGGCACGCAGACCAACACATCCGGCAGGGGCATTTCGACCTTCGATAAGACCAACCACGCCGTAGCCTGAAACATTTTGTTGATGGGGAATGCCCCAGGCATTGAGCTGCTTTGCCACAAAAGCGGAGGTTTCTTTTTCGTGAAAACTCAGCTCGGGATATTGATGAAGATGACGACGAAACTCAACCGTTTCGGGATAGGTCGCTGTGGCTAAGGTTTTAATCTGCTTCAGAAGGGTTTTCATAGGTTTTGCGGTGGATTTTCCCTCACAAAGATAGGCTAAAAAACAGGCTTTTTACAGTTGAAGTCGAATGTTGCCCGACATTGAGTTAGCCTGACTACCTTTGTCCACTGATTTTAAATGGATTGGTCATTCACCGTGCTTTTGTGTACTTTTGCAGCATGGAAACGAAACGACAGTTAAAAATTGCGTCACTCCTTTACCGCGAGTTGAGCATCATTCTTCAGCAAGAGCTGAAAACGCTTTCGGCAGGGGCGTTTGTTACCGTCACCAAAGTTACGGTTACACCCGACTTGTCGGCTGCAAAAGTGTATCTGAGTATTTTCGGCAAATCCGAAAAAAAGGAAATTCTCGAAGGCTATCGCCTGCACAGCCGCGAAATCAGAGGACTTTTGGGAAATAAAGTCAGACATCAGTTGCGTGTGATCCCGGAATTGTTTTTCTATGTGGACGATTCGCTGGATTATATCGAGAAAATAGACAACCTCCTCAAAGGCGAATAATCACGATTCACATGCAGTACGATCCCATCAAACGGAGCCTCGGAAAGGTGTTTAACAGTTCTCTCTTCCTGCGAAAAATGTTTTACAACATGCTGGATGTGTTGCTTTTACGTGCATGGCATATTCACAAACAGTTGAGAAAATTTCGGTTTTCGGAGGACGGCCCTCATGCTATTTTAGATGCCGGATCAGGTTTCGGACAGTATGTTTATTATTTGTCGAAACGCTTCCCGGAGGCAGAAATTCTCGGGCTTGATGTGAAAGAGGAACAAGTGGAAGATTGTAACCTTTTTTTTGGGAAACTAAGCAAATCCAATGTTCGCTTTCAATTGGCTGACCTCACGGCCATTGATTTTGACAATCGTTTCGATTTGGTGCTGTGTGTGGATGTGATGGAACATATCGAAGACGACCGCAAGGTGCTTTCCAACTATTACCGGGCTTTGAAGCCGGGTGGAGCATTGCTCATTTCGACGCCTTCTGACCAGGGAGGCTCGGATGTTCATCACGATCACCATCATGGTGAAGGCGCGGTAGGTTTCATTGACGAACACGTACGCGATGGTTATGCCCTTACCGATTTGGAAGAAAAACTGAAAACCGCCGGCTTCGGACATACCGAAATCCGTTATCAGTATGGCTCTCCCGGAAAACTCTCGTGGCGGCTTTCGATGAAATATCCCATATTGTTGCTCAACACGAGCCGTTTGTTTTTTGCATTACTGCCGTTTTATTATTTGGTGGTATTTCCTTTTTGCCTCATTTTGAATGCCTTGGATCTTGCTGTCGAACATAAAACGGGGACAGGCCTGATCGCCTTTGCCCGGAAATAGCCCTTTGGCGTGAATATCTCATTTTATATCGCCAAACGCTATTTGATGGCCAAAAAAAGCCACAACCTTATCAATGTCATCTCATTGATTTCGGTGGTAGGGGTTGGTGTGGGTGCTTTCGCTCTGATCGTGGTGCTTTCGGTTTTCAATGGTTTTGGGCTTGTTATCGGCAAGTTGATACATTCTACCACACCCGACCTGTTGATTGAGCCAACGCAGGGGAGGTGGATTGAGATTGAAAATCTCCCGTCGGAAGGGATTAAAAATCTGCAAGGTGTCAAAGCCTGGGTCGAAGCCATTGAAGAAGATGCGCTTTTTCGTTTCGATGATAAACAGCATATTGGTCGCCTCAAAGCGGTGAGCGAAGCTTATGCGGCAACGGGTATTCTCGACAGCCTGCTGCAGGAAGGGAGTCCGGAGCTGGAACGTTTTGGGCAGCCTTATGCGGTGGCCGGAGCCGGCGTGGCCTGGTTTCTTGGGCTTCATCCGGCGGCCGAACCTCAGTTCTTACAGATTTATGTCATTGGTAATCAGCCTGTAAACACCATAGGCGCTGACCCGGGATTTGCAATGGAAACCATCCCCTTAGGAGGAATTTTTACGGCACACCAGGAAGTGGACGAACAATGGGTATTGGTCCCGCTGCATTTTGCCCAACAACTGATAGGGCTGGAGTATAAAATCAATCGCATAGAAGTATTTGCCGACCATCTGAAATCAGTGGATAAACTGCAAAAACAAATTATTGAACTGCTTGGGCCTGAGTTCATCGTCAAAAATCAGTTTGAGCAAAAAGAAACGATCTACAAAATCCTGAAAAGTGAGAAATGGGCCATTTTCATCATTCTGGCTTTCATTCTTTTCATGGCTACTTTTAATGTAATCGGCTCGCTCACAATGCTGATTGTTGATAAACAACGCGACAGCGATACACTGAAAAAACTGGGGGCTTCAAATGACCTCATCCGTAAAATATTTCTTTACGAAGGCTTGTTGATTTCGGTTGCCGGCGGAATCATCGGACTTATCCTGGGAATTTTCGTCGTGTGGCTTCAGCAATATTTTGGATTAATCCGACTTGGCGACGGAAGCGGATCTTTTGTCATTGATGCATACCCTGTTGATCTTCAAGGCCTTGATGTATTACTTGTAATGACAACCGTGCTGATCATCGGCGGGATTTCATCTTTTTTCACGGTTGACCGCCTGAGCCGGAAGTTTAAAAACTTTCAGCCCACAAACTAAGGCCGGAGAGTTTGGGGAAATAAAAGTCGGGTCAGCAACACAAAATCGTTTATCGACAACTGCTCGGCACGTTTGTCGAGAAACGGATGAGCGGTGGTTTCAGGTTTCAAATACTCGCGTAGCGCGTTGCGCAAGGTTTTGCGGCGTTGATTGAAACCTTTCTTCACCACTTGTGTAAACATCGCTTCGTTGCAATCCAAATGTTCGACAGTGTTGCGTTTCAGGCGGATGACCGCCGATTTCACCTTGGGAGGCGGGTTAAAAACCTTTTCGCCAACCGTGAAATGGTATTCAATATCGTACCAGGCCTGAAGCAGGACACTTAAAATACCATAAGTTTTACTTCCCGGCTTTGCGGCAATACGCTCAGCCACCTCCTTCTGAATCATGCAAACCACCTCGGCAACATATTCTTTGTGATCGAGTACGTGAAAAAAAATCTGACTACTGATATTGTATGGGAAATTACCGATAAGAGTCAAGGGCGCAGGAAAGGCGCTCAGATTGCTTTGAAGAAAATCTTCGTGCCGGATCACATTTTCTAAGGATGGAAAGTGAAGTTTCAGGTAAACAATGGATTCGATATCAATTTCGATAATATGTAAATGATCCGGAAATTGTTCTGCCAAAAACGTGGTCAATATCCCCGTGCCGGCGCCAATCTCAACGATGCTCGATGGATTGCCGCTCACAAGAGCCACAATGTTACGGGCAATATTTTTGTCGGTGAGAAAATGCTGTCCGAGGTGTTTCTTGGGTCTGACCATTTAGGATTGGGGAATATCGTTTCGCAATTGTCTGAATTTCTGCCGCGCCCTTACACTGAAAACACTTGAAGGATATTTCTCGATGATCCATTCATAGCGTTTGAGTGCGATTTCGGGTTCGTGTTTTTCTTCGTTTAGCAATGCGCTTCTATAGAGGGCATCATCGGCCAAATAATGCTCGGGGAAAGAAGTGAAAAGTTGAACCAGTAATTGTTCAGCTTCTGTTGATTGTCCCTGAAGGAGCAGGAGCTCAGCTTGTTTGAGTAAAATATGAGGCTTGAGGGCATTGTTGCGACAATTAATGGAAAGCGAATCGAGGAAGTGAAGCGCTGCAGGGATGTTTTTTTGGAAGGTCAAAAGGTCAGCTCTGGCAAAGGCGCGCAGGCTGAGGCCCGTGCTGTCTTCGGCAAGGGCATCGCTGATGAGCAGCGACAATTGCAAGGCATCGTTGGCAATCAGTTTGGATGTGGCGGCTTTGAGCACATCGAGCTGGGTTTGAGCCCAACTGAATTCGCCTATAAAATAACGCAGACGGGCATTGCGAAAACGGGCTTCGTGACCAATAGGCTCATTTTTCAAGGCTTTGTCAACCTGGCTATAAAGCAGCGTTGCTTCCCAAACATCATCCGTAAAAAGCAATATATCAGCCAGTTGCATCTTAACCTCAGCAAGATTGAGAGGGCTTAGAGGCAATTGAAGTGTCTTTTGAAGCAATGCAATGGCTTCGGGCGCCTGATTGAGATAATACGCTTCGATGGAAGCTTGAATAAAGGCCAGCCGATAAGTGGACGTATTGAAACCCGATAGTTCAAAAATCTGATTCACATCGTTGGCAATGCGGCTTAAAAGAGGGAGTTGCGGATTGGCGCGCGAGGTTTCTATCCTATAGCGTGCCTGAATGCTTCCAAGTTCGGCCTCGCGAAAAAGTAAACCAGATCGTCCTTTTTGAAGAAGATAAGTATAGCCGTCAAGAGCGGTTTCAGAAATATCGTTATTAAGGCAAATCTCGCTGATATCCAATATTGTACGTTCCATGTCACCAAAGCGACGATCCATCGCTTTGGCCTGAATCAGCGCCATTGCATAGTCTTTTTCCTGCAATGAATACCAGATCAATAGCTCACCGAAAGCCGCTCGATCGGGGTTTTGTTGTGCTTTTTGAAGAATCTTTTCGCGTGCAATCTGCCCGAGATTGTTGTCAACATCCATATAGGAAAGCGACTGAATGCGGCTTTTCACCATCTCAATCTGTTCAGGGTTGGTTGCCAAAAAGCGCAGATAGGCATCCATCATGGCCGGATAGTCGCCGGTGAGCTGGTACAAAAACGCTTTTTCGAGACTGAAATCGTAATTTATTTCCGGGAGACTTGCTCCATATACATAAGTTTCCAAAGCCTGTTCGTTCAGCCCTCTGGTTCTGAACGAGTTGGCGGCAATCATAATTAGATTACGGTCGGGAGGAATACTTCTGATAAGCTTGGAATAGTCTGCGTTGGCCTCCTGAATTTGCCCTTTCAGTTGTTTCACATAGGCCAAATCAATGGCAGCCTGAAAGTTATTTTGATTTTTGAACGCTTTACGGGCAAGGCGGGACGCATCATCATATTGCATGAGCTGAATCATACACTCAAAAAGGGAAGTGTAATACTGGGTGGCCTGATATTTTTGATAAAGCCGTTCGAAAATAGGTAAAGCCTTGTCCCACTGCCGATTGTTGAAAAAACTCCAGGCCAATTGTTCGTCCACGTAACGCTGGTCTTGAGCCGGCGGACGAACCGGCGATATTTGCTGAGCCATTGCGGTGCTGCCCATCAAAGTAAAAAGAAAAAACAGCAGCACAAAACCGGAGAGCCTGCCCAACTGTTTAATGACTTTTTGCACGGTCGTATTCTAAAGTTTCGAGTAACAAAACCTGGGCGTTGTAGCGCGAAAACAGATAATCGGTTTGCTCGCCTAGGGCAGAAGTTAACTCGCTGAGTTGGAAAACAAAGGGAACCTGCCTGCTTTGTTCCACCTTATAATTATAAGGACTGCGAACAAATTCGGTGGCTTCGCTTTGGGCATTTTTCAATTGTTGGCTGATGTCGAGAAGTTGCGTTTCGAGACCATTGAGAAATTCCTCTGCTTTGTGCAGCGATTGGATGGCTGCCGGATTGTTGTCCCAATAGCCCGAATTGATTTGCAAGCGTGCACGCTCTAAGACAGTGTTGATGTTGCTTGCCGGAAGCAATTCGATCTGCTGACTGAAACTGCTCAGTACCTTATTCAGGGAGTCAACGGTTCTGACTTCTGCCTGCAATTTTACATCGGGCTGACGGCAGGCGCTGAGGCCTGAGAGGAGGAGTGCAAAGAAAGCAATACTAAATCTTTTCAAAACCGGTGTATTGATGTAAAACCTGAGGAATATTGATTCCTTCTTCGGTCTGATTATTTTCGAGCAATGCGGCCACAATGCGTGGTAGGGCTAAGGCGCTGCCGTTTAGAGTGTGGGCCTGTTGAATCTGACCGTTCTTATCTTTGATGCGCAGTTTCATGCGGTTAGCCTGAAAACCTTCGAAATTGGACACCGAGCTTACCTCGAGCCACATCTGCTGTGCCGCCGAATACACCTCGAAATCGTAGGTGAGTGCCGAGGCAAAGCTCATGTCGCCGCCACAGAGTTTAACCACCCGATAGGGAAGTTCGAGCCGGTCGAGCAATTGGGCCACATGTGCCCGCATCTCTTCAAGTACTTCATACGAAGTGTCAGGATGGGCTATCTGAACTATCTCTACTTTGTCGAACTGGTGCAATCTGTTCAGGCCGCGCACATGCTTGCCCCAGGAGCCGGCTTCGCGCCGGAAACAATTGGAATAGGCAACATTTTTTACGGGCAGCTCGTTTTCCTGAAGTATTCTGTCGCGATAAATGTTGGTTACCGGGACTTCGGCTGTGGGGATAAGATAGAGATTGTCGAGACCCACAGTGTACATTTGTGCCTCTTTGTCAGGCAGTTGACCTGTTCCATATGCCGAAGCTTCGTTCACAAGCAGGGGAGGCTGCACCTCCTGATAGCCTGCTGCAATGGCCTGATCTAGGAAAAAGTTGATGAGCGCGCGTTGAAGCCGTGCGCCTTTTCCTTTATAGAACGGAAAACCGGCGCCGGTGACTTTGTTACCCAACTCGAAGTCAACAAGGTCGTATTTCGAGATAAGATCCCAGTGGGGGAGGGCATTAGCCGGAAGCTGAGGCATCTGGCCCGAGCTGGCCACAATCAGGTTGTCGGCGGCTGTGCGACCGGCAGGAACCGAAAGATGGGGCGCATTGGGTATTTCGACAAGCCGCACCTGAATCTGTTCTTTTAGCAGTTCGAGTTTTTCGGCCAGAATACGGCTTTTTTCTTTCAGTTCAGCATTTTTCTCTTTTAACACATTGGCTTCCTGTGCCTTGCCGATTTTAAATAAAGACCCAACCTCTTTTGCAATCTGGTTCATGGCGGCCAGGGTATCATCGTTTTCTTTTTGGACGAGCCGCCTTTCGTCGTCCAGACCAAGAATCTCGTCAATAAGGCTGTGGTTGGTGAAGTTTTTTAGATTGAGCCGTTTCAAAGCTTCTTCCTTGAAATCGCGTAAAAATGGAATCGTCAGCATGAGATACGATATTTTGTGCAAAATTACTGTTTTGCTTGGTATGCCCTGTGGTTTTTGGATGGATTTTGCAGAATGAAGCAGAAATGAATCTCCTAACTTTATTCTTATTGGTGTAAAGGTGTGGTTGATTTAAAGTTTTCTGATAGTTTTTCCCGAAAAACATCTTCAAATCTGCTTCTATTCAAGGGCGGTTGAGCCTGTCGAAACCACCCTTCATCTCGATAAGATAGAAACACAGAAAAAATGAAACTTCCACCGGGCTGGGCGGGGAGGCCTTGGGATGAACGGGAGCAGCGCCTGGGTGAATCGCCAAACGGCAGGAAATCTTGCAAGACAGCCGACCCCAAGGAGGCTGTTTGTAAGGCGACATGCTTGAAAGATGGTTTTCAACGGAATTTCACTCTGCCATCATGCCCAATGCAAACATGTTCTGCATGTCGCTTTA
>Ga0226835_1001042_pt1 | contig 18455 bp, 12 predicted proteins | sample LAC_MetaG_1_FD_163627 | JGI IMG/M metagenome (GOLD analysis project Ga0226835, IMG submission 163627) | Anaerobic ammonium oxidizing microbial communities from anammox membrane bioreactor (MBR) in UC Berkley, California, United States -... | ecosystem: Engineered > Bioreactor > Anaerobic >...
GTTCGACGCCGTCTTCCGCCGCGCCCGCGAACTGACCAGCTGACCGCCCGTCGCCCGTCGCCCGACGCCACCACCCGTCGCCCGACGCCACCACCCGTCGCCCGACGCAGCCTCCCCTCGCCGGGAGTGATCCGCCGCCCAAGATCTCCCGACGTTGGGTCGATCTTCGTCGTGTGGCGAGAGGAAGTGTCCCAACGCCGGGTGTGGGTGGGTCAGGTGAGGGCCAGGAGCTCGCCCGCCGCGAAGACCACCGCCACGATTCCGAGCAGGCCGGCGACGCTGAGACGCAGGCCCCGCTCGGTCGCGGCCAAGGCCAGGCGGGCGCCGACGCGGGCGCCGGGCACCACCGCCACGCACAGCGGCAGGGCGTAGACCCAGTTGATGTCGCCCAGCCAGATGTGGGTGAGGGTGCTGGGCACGGCCAGTAGCCCCACGCAGGCCAGCGACGTCCCCACCGCCTGCTTGATCGGTAGGCGCAGCCACTCCGAGAACGCGGGTACGAGTATCACGCCACCGCCCAGGCCCAGGAGGCCGCTCAGGCCCCCGGCGCCCAGCGCCGTGACGACCACCCGGCCCGGGTGGACCTCGGGCCGCTCCGCGGGCGGTCGTCCGACCCGCACGGGGCGACTGGTGCCCGCCGCCATCCGCCACGCCGTGAGGCCGACCAGCGCGGCGGTGGCGACCATCAGCAGGTGCCCGTTCCCCGGCACGCGGTGGGACAGCAGCGAGGCCCCCACCGCCGCGGCCGAGCCGGCCGTACCGACCCCGGCGACCAGCGGCCAGACCACCATGCCCTCCCGGTGGTAGCGGAGCGTGCCGCTCAAGGCCGACGGGAAGATCGCCGGCAGGGTGGAGCCGACCCCCTCGATGGCGGTCGCGCCCAGGATCCGGATGCCGGGCGTGGAGATCGCTCCGCCGCCCACGCCGAACATGCCCGACAGGATCCCGGTCACGTAGCCGAGCGCGAGGGTGAGCAGCACTCTCCAGGTGTCGGCCACGCCGGGAAGGTACCCGGCCACCCCGGCGGATACCCTGAACGGGTGACCTCCGAGCTCTCCCTGCGCGGCGTCTACGTCCCGCTGATCACCCCGTTCGACGCGGCCGGAGAGGTCGCCGTCGACGCCGTCGAGCGGCTCGCCCACGAGTACCTCGACGCCGGCGCGGCCGGGATCGTCGCCCTCGGCACCACCGGGGAGTCAGCGGCGCTCGACGCCGGCGAGAAGCGGGCGGTGATCGACGCCTGCTCCCGCGCCTGCGCCGAGCGCTCGGCGCCCCTGATCGTGGGCGCCGGCACCAACAGCACCCGCACCACGGTGGCAGCCGTGGAGGCCCTGGCCGGGACCCCAGCCGTAGTCGCCGCCCTGGTGGTGGTCCCGTACTACGTGCGGCCCTCCGAGGCGGGAATCGTCGCCCACTTCGAGGCCGTGGCCGCCGCGAGCCCCGTCCCCCTCGTGCTCTACAACATCCCGGCCCGCACCGGCCGCGCGTTGGGGCCCGCCGGCATCCTGCGCCTGGCCTCGAACCCCGGCGTCGCCGGGATCAAGCAGTCGGTGGCCGGCCTCGACCTCGACACCCTCGAGGTCCTGCGCGGTGCGCCCGAGGGCTTCCACGTCCTCGGCGGTGAGGACGCCTTCCTCTACCCGCTGGTGCTGATGGGCGGTTCCGGCGCGGTCGCCGCCTCGGCGCACGTGTGCACCGAGCGGTTCGTGGCCATGATCGAATGCGGCCTCGCGGGCAAGGTCGACGAAGGTCGGACCCTCGCGGGCGCGCTCCTGCCCGTGGTGAAGGCCGGGTTCGCGGAACCCAACCCCGCGGTGTGGAAGGGTGCCCTCCACGCCCAGGGGCGCATACCCACCCCCGACGTGCGCGCCCCGATGACCAACGCCTCGCCGGGCGCGGTGGCCGCGCTGCTCGCCGCGATCGAAGCCGTCGGCTGACGCCGAGGGGCCGGCCCTCGGCCCCGGCCCCTGGTCCCGCCCCGCCGCCCGTCCTGCCCGGCCCCGCCTCACCCACGGCTGGTCCCGGCCGGCGGTCCCGCCCACCCACGGGGAGGAGTGCCAGGGGTCACATTACGAAACGGTACGGTTGCGTTTCGATACCGCTCCGTGTTACGACGTTCTCCATGACCGCTCAGGAGCACGCGTACGAGAGGCGTTGGTGGATCCTCGGGGTCCTCTGCTTCAGCCTGATGGTGATCACCCTCGACAACACGATCCTCAACGTCGCCCTGCCGACGCTGGTGGTGGAGTTGAAGGCGACCAACAGCCAGCTGCAGTGGATGGTCGACTCCTACACGCTCGTCTTCGCGGGTCTGCTCCTCACGGCCGGGCTCCTCGGTGACCGCTTCGGACGGCGAGGGGCGCTCCAGATCGGCCTCCTGGTGTTCGGCGCCGGGTCGTTGCTCTCGGCCTTCGCCGGCTCGGCCAACCACCTCATCCTGACCCGGGCCCTGATGGGGGTCGGCGGGGCGTTCATCATGCCGTCGACGCTGTCGATCCTCACGAACGTGTTCCCGGCGGGAGAGCGGGGGCGGGCCATCGGGATCTGGGCCGGGATCTCGGGCATCGGCATCGCACTGGGGCCCCTCGCCGGCGGGTTCCTGCTCGAGCACTACTACTGGGGCTCGATCTTCCTGGTGAACGTCCCCATCGTGGTCGTGGCCGTGGTCTGCGCGGCGCTGATCATCCCGTCGTCGAAGGACCCGGCCGCGCCGAAGCTCGACCTGGCGGGTGCCTTCCTGTCGATCGCGGGCCTGACCGCGCTCCTCTTCGCCATCATCGAGGCGCCCGGGTGGGGCTGGACGAACCCCACGATCGTGGCCGGGTTCGCGGTCGGCGCGGGCCTGCTCGGTCTCTTCGCCTTCTGGGAGAGCCGCACCGACCACCCGATGCTCGACGTCTCGTTCTTCCGGAATCCGCGCTTCACCGCCGCCAGCGCCGGCATCACGCTGGTGTTCTTCGCCCTGTTCGGGGCGACGTTCCTCTTCACCCAGTACTTCCAGTTCGTGCTGGAGTTCAGCGCGCTCGGTACCGGCGTGCGGCTCCTCCCGATGGCGATGACGATCATGATCGTGGCGCCGCTGTCGGCCCGCTTCGTGGAGCGCGTCGGCACCAAGGCGGTGGTGAGCACCGGCCTCATCCTCGTAGCGGTGGGTCTCGTGCTGATGCTGCAGGTCGGCGTCGACTCCACCTACTTCGACTTCATGTGGCGCATGGTGGTCATGGCGGCCGGCATGGGTCTCGTGATGGCGCCCGCCACCGACTCGATAATGGGTTCCCTGCCCCTGGCCAAGGCCGGCGTGGGCTCGGCCGTCAACGACACCACCCGCCAGGTGGGTGGCGCGCTCGGCGTGGCGATCATCGGGAGCGTCATCTCCTCGGTCTACGCGGGAAGGGTCGGTGACTGGTTCGCGGGGGCCAACATCCCCACGCCCACCCCGGAGGCCGCGAGCAACCTGGCGAGAGGCGTCGACGCCGCCAAGAACCAGCTCGGCGGCGCCCTCGAGGTGGCCAAGCGCCTCGGCGACGTCGGGCTCTCGCAGCAGGCGACCGACCTGGCCCACGTGGCGAAGGTGGCGTTCGTCGACGGGCTCCACGCCGGTGTGATCGTGGGTGCGGTGGCCGCCCTGATCGGAGCGGTGGTGTGCCTGTTGTGGCTGCCGGCCCGGGCCCGCAAGGAGAGCATCGCCGCCCAGGACGCCGAGTACGCGGCCGCCGGCCTCGGGTCGCCGCCGGTGGAGGCCGCGCACCTGAAGGTCGTGGGTGAGGACGCGCCCGACGTCGCGAGGACGCTCACGGCGGGGGCCACCGGGCCCGGTGGGCCGTACGGTCCGACCGGCCGGCCCGAGCGGGAGGAGAGCGCGTGACCGCCGCCGGGGAGGTGGCGACCCGGCCGGCCGGGCGTCCCCGGAGCCCGGAGGTCGACGAGGCGATCTCCGACGCCGTGATCGACGAGCTCGCCGAGCACGGCTGGGACGGGCTGACCGTGGAGGGCGTCGCCGCCCGCGCCGGGGTGGGCAAGGCCACGATCTACCGGCGCCACCCCTCCAAGGTCGATCTCCTCATCGCGGCCGCCGAGCGCCTGGTCGGGCAGCATGAGCTACCTCCCGACACCGGGAGCCTCGACGGCGACGTGCGCGCCCTCGGGCGCTCCTACGTGCGGATGATGACGCGCAGCCGGCTCGGCCCCCTGGTGCCGGCCACGATCGCGGCCACCGTGCGCAGCCCGGAGCTGGCTCGGGTGCAGCGCCGCTTCATGGCCCAGCAGCTCACCGGCCTGTCGCAGGTGATCTCGCGGGCGGTGGACCGTGGGGAGCTGCCCGGCGACGCCGACGTCGACCTGTTCGTCGAGATGCTCCTGGGGACGCTCTTCTACCGGATCTTCGTCTCGAAGCGACCCGTCGACGACCGCGCCGTCGACGCTCTCGCCGACCGCCTCCTCGCCGCGTTCGCCTGAGCCCGCCGCCCTCGCGCCGCGGCTCCGCTCAGCCTCAGCCGCCCGTCGAGCCGGGCTCGGCGAGGTGGGGTGGCCGCCCCGGTGAGGCGACCGGTCAGGCGAGCCCGTCGAACGCGGCGTCGAGGAGCGCGGCCTGCTCCAGGTCGTGGACGGTGGCGCTGCCGGTGGCCGGGCTGGCGCTCGCGGGGCGGCCCAGGTGGTGCAACCTCGACGGGTCGTCGAGGAGGCGGCGCAGCTTGCCGTGCGCGTAGTTCCACCCGCCCATGTTCTCGGGCTCCTCCTGGACCCACCACACCTCGGCCGAGCCCGGGTAGCGGGCCAGACGCGTCGCGATCTCGTCGGCCGGCCACGGGTACAGCTGCTCGATGCGCACCACCGCGACCGGTGCCCCGACCTTGTCGCGGTGGTCCATGAGCTCGTGTCCGAGCTTCCCGGTGCACAGGAGCACCCGGCGGACCGACGCGGGGTCGAGGGTCTCGGAGCGATCGTCGAGGGTGAGGTGGAACGCACCGGACGTGAAGTCGGCGACCGGTGAGCGCGTGTGCGGCATGCGCAGGTACCGCTTGGGCGTGAAGCACACCAACGGCGCCCGGCGGGCGGCCCGGCGCTGGCGTCGCAGCACGTGGAAGTACTGCGACGCCGTGCTCGGGTAGACGACGCGCATGTTGCCCTCGGCGCACAGGGCGAGGAAGCGCTCCATGCGCGCGCTGGAGTGCTCGGGGCCCTGGCCCTCGAAGCCGTGGGGCAGGAGGAGGGTCAGCGAGCTGCGCTGGCCCCACTTGTCCTCGGCGGCCACCACGAACTGGTCGATCACGATCTGCCCGCCGTTCATGAAGTCCCCGAACTGGGCCTCCCACGCCACGAACGCCCTCGGGTCGGCGACGGAGTACCCGTACTCGAAGGCCAGCGCCGCGTACTCGGAGAGGACCGAGTCGTAGAGCATGAACGGCGCCTGGTCGTCGGAGAGGTGGGCCAGCGGTGCGTACTCGGACTCGTCCTCGAAGTCGACGAGGACGCCGTGGCGCTGACTGAACGTGCCCCGGCGGGTGTCCTGGCCGGCGACCCGGACCGGCGTCCCCTCCATGGCCATGGAGCCGAAGGCGAACGCCTCGGCCAGCGACCAGTCGACCTGGTCGCCCTCGAACGCCTTGCCGTGGGCCGCGAGCAGGCGGGCGAGCTTCGGGTGCACGTGGAAGGAGTCGGGCCAGTGGGTGAGGCTCTCCACGATCCGGGCCAGCACGTCGCGATCGACCGAGGTGTCGGGCGGGCTCGCGGCCGCCGCCGAGCCCGCCACCTTCTCGTGCGGCTCGGGCGGGTGGCTCTGGTGGGTCTCCTCGAACGCGGCCTCCAGCCGGGCACGGAAGTCGTCGAGGGCGGCCTCGGCCTCGGCCAGGTCGATGTCGCCCCGGTTCACGAGGGTCTCGGTGTAGAGCTTGCGCACCGAGCGGTGGGCGTCGATCAGCGCGTACATGCGGGGTTGGGTGTACGCGGGCTCGTCGGCCTCGTTGTGGCCGTAGCGGCGGTAGCAGACCATGTCGACGACGACGTCCTTGCGGAACGCCTCCCGGAACGCGAACGCCAGGCGCACCACCCGCACGCACGCCTCGGGGTCGTCGCCGTTCACGTGGAAGATCGGGGCCTGGACCATCTTGGCGACGTCGGTGGCGTACACGGTCGAGCGGCCGAGGTCGGGGGCGGTCGTGAAGCCGAGCTGGTTGTTCACCACGATGTGGACCGTCCCGCCCACGTGGTAGCCCGGCACCTCGGACAGGTTGAACGTCTCGGCCACCACGCCCTGACCGGCGAAGGCGGCGTCGCCGTGGATCAGCACCGGCAGCACCCGCCGCCGCTCGCGGTCGCCGCGGGCGTCCTGGTGGGCCCGGGTCATGCCCGACACCACCGGGTCGACGGCCTCGAGGTGGCTCGGGTTGGAGGCCAGCGTGAGGTGGATCTCGCCGCCTCCGGGGGCCACGTGCTTGCCGGTGGCGCCCACGTGGTACTTGACGTCGCCGGAGCCCTGGGTCGACTCCAGGTCGAGGGCGCCCTCGAACTCGGCGAAGATCTGGGCGTACGACTTGCCCACCGTGTTGGCCAGCACGTTGAGCCGGCCTCGGTGCGCCATGCCCAGGACCGCCTCCTCGATGCCGCGGTCGACGGCGTCGTCGAGCAGGGCGTCGAGCATCGGGATCAGGCTCTCCGCGCCCTCCAGGCTGAAGCGCTTGTGCCCCAGGTACTTGGTGTGCAGGAACCGCTCGAAGGCCTCGGCGGCGTTGAGCCGCTCGAGGATCCGGCGCTGGCCGTCGGGCGGGATCGGGTCGTAGCCGCCCTCCACGTGCTCCTGGATCCACGCCTTCTGGTCGTGCTCCTGGATGTGCATGTACTCGACACCGATCGTGCGGGCGTAGGCGTCCCGCAGGGTTCCGAGGATGTCGCGCAGCGGCATGCGGTCGACGGGCACGGCGAGGTTCCCGGTCGGGAACTCACGGTCGAGGTCCCAGATCGTGAGCCCGTAGTGCTGGATGTCGAGCTCGGGGTGGGTGCGCGGCTCGCGCCGCCCCAGCGGGTCGAGGTTGGCGAGCAGGTGGCCCCGCACCCGGTACATGTTCACGAGCGCGTGGACCTCCACCACCTTCTTGTGGGCCTCCAGCTCGTCGAGGGGGCTCACGTCGGGGTGCCAGCGGGCCGGTTCGTAGGGGATGGCGAGGCTGTGGAACACGTCGTCGTAGAAGCCCTCGCCCCCGATCAGGAGCTGGTCGATCCACCGGAGGAACTCGCCGCTCTCGGCTCCGCCGATGATGCGGTGGTCGTAGGTGTTGGTGAGCGTCACGGTCTTGCCGACGCCCAGGCGGGCGAGAGCCATCGGATCGGCGGCGCGCAGGCCGGCCGGGTGGGTGATCGCGCCGACGCCCACGATGAAGCCCTGGCCCGGCATGAGGCGCGGGACGGAGTGGACGGTGCCGATCATCCCCGGGTTGGTGATGGAGCCCGTGGTCCCGGCGAAGTCGTCGGGGGTGATCTTGCCGGTGCGGACCCGGCGGATCAGGTCCTCGTAGGCCACGAAGAACTGCTCGAAGTCGAGGGTGTCGGCGGCCTTGATGTTGGGGACCAGCAGCGAGCGGGACCCGTCGGGCCGGGTCACGTCGACGGCCAGGCCGAGGTTGACCTGCCCGTGCCGGACGACGGCCGGCCGCCCGTCGACCAGCCCGTAGCCGGAGTTGATGCCGGGGACGTGGGTGAGGGCCCGCACGACGGCGTAGGCGATCAGGTGGGTGAAGCTGACCTTGCCGCCCCCCGTGCGGGCGAGCTGGTTGTTGATGATCTGCCGGTTGACCTCGAGCAGCTTGGCCGGCACCTCGCGCACCGAGGTCGCGGTGGGGACGCCGAGGCTGGCCTCCATGTTCTCGACGATCCGGGCCGCCGCGCCCCGCAGGGGGGCCGGCTCCTCCCCGTCGAGGGTCAGGGGGGCGTCGCCTCCCGCGGCCGCGGCGGGCGCCCGGGCCGGTGCCGGCGGGGTGGGAGCCGTCGGGGCGGCGGGGGAGGGTGCGGCCGGGGCGGCGGGCGCCGACGGCGCCAGGACCTCGCGCACCGGTGGCGGGGGCGGCGGGGAGACGGCCACGGCGGCGGGCCCGGCGGCCGGTGCTGCGGTGCGCCCCGTCCCCCGGGGGACGTAGTCGGCGAAGAAGTCGCGCCACGAGTCCGAGACCGACTCCGGCGCCTCCACGAACTGCCGGTACATCTCCTCCACCAGCCCCGCGTTGGGGCCGAGATCCTCGAAGGTGTCCCCGGCGGCCATCTCAGCTCCTCGTCGTCTCAGTCGTCCTGCTGGCTCGTGTCTCCTCGTCGACCGCGGTGCCCGTGGGGTCAGTGCCGCAGCAGCTCGGCCACCTGGAAGGCCAGGTCGAGCGACTGGCGGGCGTTGAGCCGGGGGTCGCACATCGTCTCGTAGCGCTTCTCGAGCTCGTCGTCGTTCACCGCCTCGCTCCCCCCGAGGCACTCGGTGACGTCCTCACCGGTCAGCTCCACGTGCACGCCGCCCGGCCACACGCCGGCCGACCCGCACAGGCCGAAGAAGCTGCGGATCTCCCGCATCACGTCGTCGAAGTGCCTTGTCTTGTAACCGGAGGAGTGGGCGAAGGTGTTCCCGTGCATCGGGTCGCAGGCCCACACCACGGGGTGGCCGGTGGCCGCGACCGCGTCGAGCAGCGGCGGGAGGTGCTCCTCGATCCGGTCGGCGCCCATGCGGCTCACGAGCATCAGGCGGCCCGGTCGGCGCCGGGGGTTGAGCGCCTCGCAGAGCGCGACGGCGTCGTCGGGGGTGGTCGACGGTCCGAGCTTGACCCCGACGGGGTTCTCGACGCCCGCGAGGAAGTCGACGTGGGCACCGTCGAGCTGGCGGGTCCGGTCGCCGATCCAGAGCAGGTGGGCCGAGCAGTCGTACCAGTCGCCGGTGAGGCTGTCGCAGCGGGTCAGCGCCTCCTCGTAGCCCAGCACCAGCGCCTCGTGCGAGGTGTAGAAGTCGACCTGGCGGAGCTGGAGCTCGGCCTCGAGGTCGATGCCGCACGCGGCCATGAAGCGGAGCGCCCGGTCGATCTCCGCGGCGAGCAGCTCGTAACGGCGGCCCTCCCGGCTGGTCGCCACGAACTGCTGGTTCCACTGGTGCACGCGGGACAGGTCGGCGAACCCGCCCTTGGTGAACGCCCGCAGCAGGTTCAGGGTGCTGGCCGACTGGTGGTAGGCCCGCAGGAGGCGGCCGGGGTCGGGGACCCGCGCGTCGGCCTCGAAGGCGAGGTCGTTGACCATGTCGCCCCGGAAGGAGGGCAGCTCCACGCCGTCGCGCACCTCGGAGGGCGACGAGCGGGGCTTCGCGAACTGGCCGGCGATGCGCCCCAGCTTCACGGTGGGAACCCCGCTCCCGTAGGTGAGGGCGATCGCCATCTGGAGGATGACCTTGAGCTTGTCGCGGATGGCGTCGGCGGAGAAGGCCTCGAAGCTCTCGGCGCAGTCGCCGGCGTGGAGGACGAACCCCCGGCCCTCGGCCACCTCCCCCAGCACCTCGGTGAGGTCGCGGGCCTCTCCGGCGAACACCAGCGGAGGCTGGCGGCGCAGCTCGTCGAGGGCCGCCTCGAGCGCGGCGGGGTCGGGCCAGTCGGGCTGCTGGGCGGCCGGCCGGCCGCGCCAGCGCGCCGGGGTCCAGGAGGTGTCGGGGGAGGGGAGGCTCACGTGAGGGTCACCACGGGGTCGTTCGGTGCTCGTCGGACGTCCGGTCGGCGCGCGCCGGATCAAAGGTAGGGGCCCGGGGCGCGGTCAGGGCCCCCGCTCGGCTGACCCTGCTCGATCATCCGGCGCCGGCGCATCTCGTCGAGCTGCTGCTGGGCCATCGTCTGCTGGGTGAACAGGGTGGCCTGGATCCCGTGGAAGAGCCCTTCGAGCCAGCCGACGAGCTGGGCCTGGGCGAGCCGCAGCTCGCCCTCGCTGGGGGTGTCGGAGGTGAGCGGGAGGGCGACCTCCTGCAGCTCGCGCTGGAGGTCGGGGGAGAGGACCTCGCGCAGCTCGCTCAGCGAGCTCTCGTGGATGGAGCGCAGCGCCCGGCGCCCGGCGTCGTCGAGCGGAGCCCGTCGGACCTCGTCGAGCATGGTGCGGACCATCGACGCGATCCGGATCAGCTTGGTGGGACGGGTGACCTGCTCGGGGTTCTCGTGGTCGCCGGCCGGGCCTCCGGAGTCGCCGTCGGCGGTGGGCGCGCCGTCTCCGGCGTTGGTGACGGCCCCGCCCACGATCTCCGGGCGCAGGGCGGCGGCGGCCCCGGGGCTACCGCCCGCGGGCCGGTCGGCGGAGTTGTCGGGCGATTCGGCCACGCTTCCACGATAGGGGTTCGGACCCGACCCCGGCTCATCGCTTTGCCGGCCGGTGCCCCGCCGCGTGCCGTACCCGGCCCACCAGCTCGGGGTGGCGGGGGGTCAGGTGCCGGTCGGGGGAGTGCGGCCCTCGGCCTCGCCGCGGGGTCCCGGCACGCCGTGGAACTCGTAGGGCTCGGCGTCGCGGCCGACCTGGCAGACCCAGCACTCGCCCGAGACGCCGGAGGTGACCAGCCCGAGGACGGCCTCGGCGATCTGGCTGGGAGGCATGAGCGGGAAGCCGATCTCGGCGAAGAGCTTCTTCACGTCGTCGGTGAGGATCCGGGTATCGGTCATGCTCGGGTTCACGGCGTTGACCCGGATGCCGAGGGGCTCCAGCGTGGGCGCCACGCTGCGGACCAGCCCGACCACCGCGTGCTTGGTGGCGTCGTAGATGAAGTCGGGCGGGAACGGGATGAGGCCGGCGAGCGAGCTGGTGGCCACGATGGCGCCGCCACCCCGGCGGCGCATCGCCCGACTGGCGGCCCGGAGGCCGTACACCACGCCGTCGAGGTTCACCCGGCGGATGCGCTCGTACTCCTCGTCGGTCAGGGCGGCGGGGTCGGCGACCGCGATCGCCACGCCGGCGTTGAGGAACGCGACGTCGATCCCGCCGAGGTGCTCCTCGGCGGTGGCGAACGCGGCGTCGACCGCGGCGGAGTCGCCCATGTCGCCCTCGATCGGGAGCCCGCCGATGCGGCCGGCCACCGCGGCCGCGCCGTCACCGTCGATGTCGACGGCCGCCACCGCGGCGCCCTCGGCGGCGAAGAGCTCGGCGGTCGCCTCGCCGATCCCGGACGCGGCCCCCGTGACCAGCGCCACCTTCCCGTCGAGCTGACCCATGGGTCCGTCCCCTCTCGTCGACCGGTGCCCCGGCGGCGTGCCGGGGAGGGGATCATCGGAGCACCGCTGACGCGCCGTCCGCAAGCACACCTACGCTCCGGGGCATGTTCGACGCGTTGCTCGCCCGGGGGACGATCGGGCCGTTGGAGCTGGCCAACCGCGTGGTGCTCCCGGCGATGGACATGAACCACTGCGACGACGGCGTGATCACCGACCGGGAGATCGACCACTACCGGGCCCGCGCCGCGGGCGGCGCGGCGATGGTCATCACCGGCAGCGGCGCGGTGGCCTACCCGGTGGGTGCCGCCAGCCGCCGCCAGCCCGGCCTGTCCGACGACCGCTTCGTGCCCGGCCTGGCCCGCCTCGCCGGGGCGGTGCACGAGGCGGGCAGCCTGCTGTGCGTCCAGCTCACCCACCACGGCAAGACGGCGAGGGTCGACATCGCCGAGGGGCGCCCGGTGCTCGTGCCCTCCGAGCCGGTAGGTCGCGCCGACATGTCGGCCCTGCGCGACTGCACTCCCGACGAGATCATGCGCCTCGCCGCGACCACCGGTGGGAGGTATCCCACCTACCGGGAGGCGACCGACGACGACCTCGCCGAGGTGGTCGAGCGCTTCGCGTCGGCCGCCGCCCGGGTCCGGGCCGCCGGCGCCGACGCCGTCGAGGTCCACGCCTCCCACGGCTACGTGATCTCCACGTTCCTGTCACCCGCCGACAACCGGCGCGCCGACCGGTGGGGCGGCTCCCTCGAGAACCGGGCCCGCCTCGCCGTGGAGGTGATCCGGGCCGTCAGGGCCGCGGCCGGCCCGGAGCTGGCCGTCATCGTGCGCGTCGCGGGGCGTGAGATCCCCGACCCACGCGACACCCGGGGTGAAGGCACCCCGGGCGGGGGAGCGGCGGGATCCTGGGGCATCGAGGAGGCGGTGACCGCCGCGGGGCTGTTCGCCGACGCGGGTGCCGACGCCATCCACGTGACGGGCTGGGGCCGCAACTCGTTCTCCAACTTCACCGACGGTCCGCTCCCCGACGCCGTGGGTGCCTACCGCGCCGACGCCCGGGCCGTGAAGGCCGGGGTCGGGGTGCCGGTGATCGCCGTCGGTCGCCTGCTGCCGGAGACGGCCGAGGAGATGGTCGCGGGGGGCGAGTGCGACTTCGTGGCCATGGGGCGCCAGCTCCTCGCCGATCCCGACCTGGTGGCCAAGCTCCGGTCCGGGCGCCGCCGCGAGGTACGACCGTGCATCAACTGCTACGTGTGCGTGGAGCAGAACTTCTACGACGAGTCCCCGCGCTGCGCGGTGAACCCGGCCCTGAGCCACGAGGAGCGGGCCGTGATGCCGCCCGCCCTGCACCCGCGCCACGTGGTGGTGGTCGGGGGTGGGCCGGCCGGGATGGAGGTCGCCCGGGTGGCCGCCGGGCGCGGCCACCGGGTCACGCTGCTGGAGGCCGCGAGCCGCCTGGGCGGTACGGCCTGGTTCTCGCAGCTGACCACCCCGGCCAACGGGCCGTTCGTCGACTGGCAGGCCGGTGAGCTCGCCCGGCTCGGTGTCGACGTCCGGCTCCGTCACGACGCCACCCCGGTGGGGATCGCCGCGCTCCGGCCCGACGTGGTGGTCGTCGCGACCGGCGCGCGGCGGGGTCGCCCCGACCTGCCCGGCGCTCACCTGCCCCACGTCTGGACCGGCGACGACCTCCGGGCCGCCCTGACCGGCTCCGCCCCCGGCGCCGGACCGCCGCCGGGGCGTCGCGCCGCCGGTGCGGGCGGGATCCGGGGTGCGGCCACCGCCGGGTTGCTCAAGGCGGCCCGGGCCCTGCGTCTCGTCGACGACGCGTCGCGGGTCCGGTCGCTGTCGCGGCTGTGGCTCCCGCTGGGCCGAGAGGTCGTGGTCCTGGGAGGTGGCCTGGTCGGCCTGGAGCTGGCCGAGCTCCTCGCCGAGCGGCGCCGCTCCGTCACCGTGCTCGAGCCCGGCCCGGCGGCCGGCCTCCCGATGGCCGCCCCGCGGCGGTGGACGGCCGTCCGCCGGGCCGGGGGGCACGGCGTGGAGATCGTCCGCGAGGCGCGGGTGCGCTGGATCACCCCCACCCACGTCGTCTACGAGGTTGCGGGGGAGGAGCGCCGGGCGCCGGCCGACTCCGTGGTGGTGGCGTCCGAGGTGCGGGCCGCGGCGCCGCTCGCCGGCCAGCTCCGAGCGCGGGGCCTGGAGGTCGTGGTGGTGGGCGACGCCGGCGAGGTCGGCTACATCGAGGGCGCCGTCCACTCGGCGTGGCGGGCCGCCCGCGCGATCTGACCCCCGCCGCCGACCGGTGCGGGCCACCGGCGCCCGGCGGTCAGGGCGCGGCGGCCCCGGGGGTCACGAACCCCGACTCGTAGGCGATCATCACCAGCTGGGCCCGGTCGCGGGCGTCGAGCTTGGTGAGCAGGCGGCTGACGTGGGTCTTGGCCGTCGCGTACGAGATGAACATCGTCTCGGCGATCTCCGCGTTCGACCGGCCGGCGGCCACCGCGGCCAGGACCTCCCGTTCCCGGTCGGTGAGGTCGGCGAGACCGGGGTGGGGCTCCGGCACCGCCGCGCCCGGCGCTCCGCCCGGGTCGCCCGCGCCGCCGTCGGACGCGGTGAAGTGCTCGATCAGGCGCCGGGTCACCTTCGGGGCGAGCAGGGCGTCGCCGGTGGCGACGACGCGGATCGCGGCCAGCAGGTCGACGGGCAGGGTGTCTTTGAGCATGAACCCGCTGGCGCCGGCGCGCAGGGCCTCGAACACGTACTCGTCGTGGTCGAAGGTGGTGAGGATCAGCACGCGGGTGCCGGCCGTCGCGCGTGAGGACGCGATGCGGCGGGTGGCCTCGATGCCGTCCATGACGGGCATCCGCACGTCCATGAGCACCACGTCGGGGAGCTCGCGCTCGACGAGGGCCACCGCCTCCGCGCCGTCGCACGCCTCGCCCACCACCTCCAGGTCGGGAGCGGATTCGAGCAGCACCACGAACGCGCCGCGCACCAGCGCCTGGTCGTCGGCGACGGCCACGCGGATCACGCCGGCCCCCCGTAGGGGAGTCGCGCCGCCACCCGGAACCCGCCCCCGGGGTTGGGGCCGGCGTCGAGCGTCCCCCCGTAGACGGCCACTCGCTCGCGCATGCCGACCAGGCCGTTCCCGCCGCCGGGGCCGGCCTGCGCACGGCCGTCGACCCCGCGCCCGTCGTCGACCACCTCGACGACCACCGCGCCGGGCTCGTAGCGCACGGCGACGCAGGCCCGGGCCGGCCCGGCGTGCCTCAGCACGTTCGTCAGCGCCTCCTGGAGGATGCGGTACGCGGTCAGGTCGACCCCACGCGGGAGCTCGACCCGGGGGCCGTCGAACGAGACCGACACCGGTACTCCCGCTCCCTCCACGTCGTGCACGAGCCGGTCGAGCTGGTCGAGCCCGGGCGCGGGTGCGTACGCGGTCGCGCCGAGCGGCGGGGCGGCGCCGTCGCCGCCGGACGACTCGCGCAGCACGGCGAGCATGCGGCGGATCTCGGTCAGCGCCGAGCGACTCACGCCCGAGATGGCGTGCAGCGCGCTCCTCGCCTGCTCCGGCTCGGTGTCGATGACGTGCTCGCCCATCGAGGCCTGGACCGCGATCACCCCCATGGAGTGGGCGACGACGTCGTGGAGCTCGCGCGCGATGTTGAGCCGCTCGTCGGCGACGGCCCGCCGGGCCTCCTCCTGCCTCTCGCGCTCGACGGCCGCGGCCCGTTCCTCCAGCGCGGCGACCCGGGCCTGGCGGATCCGGAGGTTCGCGCCCGCCACGAACATCGCCGCGAACAGGGCTGCGTTGCCGATCAGGTTCTCGGCGTCGAACACGGGCGAGTCGACCGCCACCAGGAGGACGAGGGCCAGGCCGATGGCGGTCACGGCTACGGCGACGTCGCGGGCCGGGCCCGCCGCACCTACCGTGAACGCGGCGACGAAGAGGAAGTAGGGCGTGAAGCCCTGGTTGTAGCCGAGCGCGACGAGCAGCGAGACGGCGGTCGCGGCGGTCAGCAGGACGGCGAGCGGAGCCCGGCGCCGCGCGGCGAACGGGACGCTCGCCGCCAGGACCAGGAGCACCGAGAAGGCGTCGCGGGCCCGGAAGTCGGCCGGGGGGACGTCGCCGCGCCCCGTGGTGGTGACCAGGCCGACGACCACGAACGTGGCCGCCAGCGCGCTGTCGAGGAGCCACGGGTCCAGCCCTCGGACCCACGACGCCCTCCCGCGCGGGCCGGTGTCGGGGGTCGCCGCCACCGCTCAAAGGTACCGGGCCCCGGTGAGGATCGCATCGGTCCCGGGCCCGATCGGCGGCCGGTCGCGTACATCCGCGGACGTACCCGGCCCGTCGTGAAGCGGCCGCGCGAATGGGTCTCGGGGTCGCCGGGAAGCGCCCCGCGGCCGACGACCCGGCCCGCCCGGCTCCCGCATGCTGCGGGAGACGGTCCCGAACCTCGAGGCCGGCAGGAACGGCGGTCCGTACGGACCGGCACGACGAAGGGAAGCGCCATGGACATGGTCACGATCGGCTCGATCACGGAGGCGCCGGGCGCCGCGGGCGCCGCGCTCCCCGAGGCCCCGACCGCGGCACCGGGCGCCGCCGGCGCGGGGGACACGGCTCCGCCTCGGGCTCCGGCCGCCCGCACCGTCGACGCCGTGAAGGTCTACGGGCGCGACGAGACCGAGGTCCGGGCCCTCGACGGTGTGACCGTCGACTTCGAGGCGGGGCGCTTCACCGCCGTCATGGGGCCGTCGGGCTCGGGCAAGTCGACCCTCCTGCACGCCGTCGCCGGTCTCGACGGCCTCACGTCGGGCCGGGTGTTCGTCGGCGACACCGACCTCGGAGCGCTCGGGGAGCGCCGGCTGACGCGGCTGCGCCGTGACCGGATCGGCTTCGTGTTCCAGCAGTTCAACCTGATCCCCACCCTCACCGCACTCGAGAACATCGTGCTGCCCCTACGCCTGGCCGGCCGGCGGCCCGACCCGGCGTGGGTCGGGGAGGTGGTGTCGAGGTTCGGCCTCGACGGGCGGACCGGCCACCGGCCGCCGGAGCTCTCCGGTGGTCAGCAGCAACGGGTCGCGGTGGCCCGGGCGCTGGCGAACCGGCCCGAGATCGTCCTCGCCGACGAGCCCACCGGGAACCTCGACTCTCGCCGCGGGGCGGAGATCCTCTCGTTCCTGCGCCAGGCCGTCCGCGAGCTGGACCAGACGGTGGTGATGGTCACCCACGACCCGGTCGCGGCCTCCTACGCGGACCGGGCGGTCTTCCTCGCCGACGGCCGGATCGTCGACGAGCTGCGCGACCCCACGTCCGACTCCGTCCTCGACGCCATGCGCGTCCTCGGGGGGTGATCCCGGTGTTCAAGCTGACCGTGCAGAGCGTCTGGGCCCGCCGGGGCCGATTCCTCCTCACCGCGGCCGCGGTGGTCCTCGGCGTGGCGTTCATGGCCGGCACGTCGGTGCTGACCGGCACCCTCCGCCGGGCCTACGACGGCATCGCGACCACGAACCTCGCCGCCACCGATGCCGTGGTGCGCGCGGCGGGCTCCGTCGACGGCGACGCGGGCCGGGTGCGGGGCACCCTCGACGCGTCGATCGTCGACGTGGTGCGGCGGGTCGACGGGGTGGCGGCCGCCGAGGGCAGCGTCTCGGCCGGTGCCCGCCTCGTGGGTCGCGACGGGAAGCTGGCCGACGGCGGGGCGCACCAGGCCGTCCCGATCGGGATGGCCTGGATCCCGACGGCGGAGCTCAACCCGCTCCACCTCGTCGCCGGCCGCGCCCCCCGAGCCGGCACCGAGGTCGTGATCGACCGGGCGTCGGCGCGCGACGCCGGGTTCGGAACCGGCGACCGGGTGACCGTCCTCACCTCGTCGGGCGCGGCCCGCTACACGGTGTCCGGCGTCGCGACCTTCGGGTCGGACGACGACGCCGGCGGGGCCGGGGTGGTGGCGTTCGCACCCGACGCCGCGGCGCGCCTCCTCGGGGTCCCGGGCCGCGTCGACGCGGTCCGGGTGGCGGCGGCGCCGGGCGTCTCGCAGGCGGAGGTCGCCCGACGCGTCGGGTCGGCCCTCGCCGCCGGCGGGCGCCACCGGGCCGCCGAGGTGGTGACCGGCCGCGCCGCCGTCGAGGAGGAGCTCGGTACCGGCCGCTCGGGCGTCCCGTTCATGGAGACCCTCCTCCCCGTGTTCGCGCTCGTCGCGCTCTTCGTCGGCGCCTTCGTGATCTACAACGCGTTCTCGATCACGGGGGCGCAGCGCGTCCGGGAGACGGCCGTGCTCCGGGCCGTCGGCGCGAGCCGCGGGCAGGTCCGGCGCACGGTCCTCGTCGAGGCCGGGATCCTCGGCGCCGTCGCCTCGGTCGCCGGCGCAGCGCTCGGCGTGGCCCTCGCCCACGGGCTCGCCGCGCTGCTCCGGGCCTTCGGGGTGGAGCTGCCGGGCGGTCCGATGGTCGTCGGCGCGCGCCCGCTCGCCGTGGCGGCCGCCACGGGCACGGTCGTCACCGTGGTCGCCGCGTACCTGCCGGCCCGGAGGGCGTCGAAGGTCGCGCCGGTCGCGGCGATGAGGGACGTGGCCGTCGACCGCACGGGCGGTTCGATCCGGCGCGCCGCACTCGGGGCCGTTCTGACCGGCCTCGGTGTCGTGGCCCTGGTGTCCGGGGCCCGGGCCGGCGCCGCCGGGCCGGTCGGCCTGGGCGCGCTGTCGCTGTTCGCCGGCGTGGTGGTGCTCGGCCCGGTGGTGGCCCCGCGCTTCATGCGGGCCGCCGGCCGTCCGGTGGCCGGGATGCGGGGCGTCGCCGGAGAGCTGGCCCGCGAGAACGCGGCCCGCAACCCGCGGCGCACGGCGGCTACGGCCTCGGCGCTGACGATCGGCGTCGCGCTGGTCGTGCTGATCTCGGTGTTCGCGGCGTCGGCCCGGGCGTCGATGGACGCCAACATCGACCGGAACCTGCGCAGCGACTGGATCATCACGCCGTTGCAGCACCAGGACGGGCTCGGACCGTCGGTGGCCGGGACCATCGACGCGCTGCCCGAGACGGGGTCGGTCACGACGTTCCGCTACGTGCCTGCCCGCCTCGACGGCGCGACCGTGTCGGTGGCCGGCATCGACCCCGAGCGGGTGGAGAAGCACCTCGACGTCGGCGCGCGCGCCGGGTCGGTTCGCGCCCTGGGCGCCGCCGGCATCGGGGTGGGGCACCGGGTCGCGACCGAGAGGGGCCTGCGGGTCGGTGACCGCGTGACGCTGCGCTTCGCCGAGACGGGGGC
>Ga0226835_1001045_pt1 | contig 18383 bp, 13 predicted proteins | sample LAC_MetaG_1_FD_163627 | JGI IMG/M metagenome (GOLD analysis project Ga0226835, IMG submission 163627) | Anaerobic ammonium oxidizing microbial communities from anammox membrane bioreactor (MBR) in UC Berkley, California, United States -... | ecosystem: Engineered > Bioreactor > Anaerobic >...
GCATTGATCTATTACGATGAAAACGTCAAGGATATTTGCGTCGTGGACCTGGACTCGTTAAACGGCGTAACGGTTGACGACCATCTGACACGGAAAAATGTTTTGCGCGATGGCGTTCGGATTGGTCTGGGCAAGTCTAACCTGATCTTTCGCGACACTGGATATATCCATCCCGGATGATATTGCTCTACGAAGGAGCCGAATAATGGTCATTTGCCCAAACTGCCGGGCTGAAAATCGGTCGGGAGCAAAATTTTGTAAGAATTGCGCAACCCGGTTACCCACCTCGACGGCGGTTACTCGTCCATTGGATTTAGAAACCATGCAACTCGACAAGGTAAATTCACCCGCATCTACACAAAACTCCCAAACCACGCGCCGCCTGGCGCAGAACCCCAGAACAGATACGCGGCCTCTACCGCCTGCCAGCGCATTTGATCGTCGCCCTCTTGGGGCAGTTTTTGGAGATAATTTTCTCTACGAAAATGTGATCTTTAGCGATGATCGCCAGCATCGGTACCTCGTCCACCAGATTGACGTCCCAGAAGATTTGCAGATACGCCTCTGTCCAAATGCTTCCTGCGGAGCGATATTTCTGCCGCGCAATGCTGTACCGGAAAAGTTCTGCACCGATTGCGGCGCGACCCTGGAAAAGGGTGGCAAAGACCTGGCGCTGATCGAGGCGCGCACCCCCATCCCTGATAATATTGTTCGCCTGGCGGCAAAAGGTCTCTCACATGGCGCAGTACGTGCGCCCCTGGCAGCTTTCGTGGAACGTCTGGCGGGGCAACCGCGCCATTGTGTGGTTGTTCCGAGAGTGGGTGCGCTGGAAGGCGTCCCCGATTCCATGCAGGCGCTCAACTGGGGCGTTGGGTTGGCGCGTGGACTGGATTATTTGCACGATAATGGCGTGAGTTTTGCCGGTCACATTGACTCCAGCGCTCTAGGGATAATCAATGGGCGCGCCGTATGGGCAAACTTCACGACATGTAATCACCATCCAGAAGGCTATGTGACCGAACGCAAATCGGACGCCGAGGCGCTGGCGCGGCTAATCTTCTCTTGGCTGACCGGTCAGGAGCGGCTGGAACACGATCCAAATCTGGCGCCGGCGATTAACCAGGCGTTTGAACGCGTCTACACGCCCCCCGGCATCGCCTCCGCCGGCGAACTGGCGGAATTACTCAGCCAGGCTTTGGAGGAAATGACCTCTGCCAAAACGCTGGATTATTACATGGGACGGCGAACCCATGTGGGGATGGTGCGCAATCTGAACGAAGATAGCCTGTTGACGGTGGAGATCAACCGCATTCACCAGTCTGTCAGCCAGCCTTTGGGGATTTATGTTGTCGCCGACGGTATGGGAGGGCATGCCGCCGGAGAGATTGCCAGCGGCGCAATTATTAATGCGATTTCTCAGAAAGCATTTAAAGAGCTGATGCCGGCTCAGTTTACGAAAAATGCAGCTCTGGATCGGCAGAAATGGCTGCGAGAAGCGGTTGAAGAAGCCAATACCGAGGTGTTCAAATTGCGCCGCTCGGCTGGCACAGATATGGGCTCCACACTGGTATCTGCGCTGCTGGAAGGCAACAAGGCATACATTGCTCATATTGGCGACAGTCGCGCCTACTTGATCAATTCACAGGGCATTCAACGCCTGACCACCGATCATTCTCTCGTGGAGCGATTGATTGCGACAAACCAGATCACGCGCGAGGAAGCCCGCCATCACCCCCAACGCAATGTGATCTACCGCACTATCGGCGATAAACCGAAGATAGATGTTGAAGTGGCTACACATACCCTCAAAGTCGGCGATTATCTGCTTTTATGCTCGGACGGTTTGAGCGGTATGGTAGAAGACGAGGCGATTTACAAAATTGTCATGAACACCCCTTCTCCTCAAGCAGCTTGTGATGCGCTGATCGAGGCGGCCAACGCTGCCGGCGGCGATGATAACATTTCCGTAGTGGTTGTGAAGATTGTAGAAGCATAACATGTCCGGCGAGTTGACGCTGATTGCCACGCCGCACCGCAGGGTATATCCTGCAATGGATATTGCCCAGCAAGCTTATATCTTGCTGGAAATTACGCCGTCTGCAAACGCGCCAGCGGCGCAAAACCAACCCGTCAATGTTTGTCTGGTCTTAGATCGCAGCGGCTCCATGAGCGGCGAAAAACTGAACGCCATGAAACAAGCCGCACGATTGGTGGTAGATCAATTGGGGGCGCAAGATCTGCTCTCTGTGGTGATCTTCGACGACGCCCAGCCGGCGGAACTGGTTGTACCTGGCGCGCCGGTTATAGATCGGCAGGCCATTCAGCGCAAGATTGAGGCCATCGAGGAGCGCGGTGGCACACACATGTCCACCGGCATGCGCCTGGGACTGCAAGAATTGCAACGCGGCCGCAGTCCGGAGCGGGTGAGCAGCATGATACTGCTCACGGATGGGCAAACCTGGGAAGATCAGCAAGAATGCCGCGACCTCGCAGATCAATGCCGCGCGGCGGGCGTATCTATTCAGGCGTTTGGGCTGGGTGTGGGCGCGGAAAACAACTGGGATCCACGCCTGCTAGAGGAGTTAGCCCAGCGTTCTGGCGGCGAATGGATGCCGGTCGAATCGCCGGATCAAGTCAGCGCAGCGTTTCAAAAGACGCTGTGCGCCATACAAGGCGCAGTGGTCGCCAATGCGAACCTTACCATGCGCATGGTGTCGGGGGTGACGCCGCGCGCTGTCTGGCGCACAGCACCCTTGATCAGCCGGCTGGATCATCATGCCGTGGGAACGAATGACATTCAGGTCTTCCTTGGCGAAATTCGACAAGGAACGGGACAAGCGCTGCTGGCTGATCTGCTTCTCCCGCCGCGGGCAGCAGGAATCTACCGACTGATCCAGGCGGATGTCACCTATGATGTTCCCGGCTCAGGTCTAAAGGGTCAGCGGGCTGCCATAGATGTGACACTGGATTTTGTCAATGACGCGACGCAGACCGGTCAAGTGGATGAGCGCATCATGAACCTGATCGAAAAAGTCGTTGCCCATCGGTTACAAACCCAAGCGTTGGACGACGCCGCGGCCGGCAACGCTTCCCGAGCGACCCAGCGATTACGAGCAGCCGCCACACGTCTGTTGGAACTTGGCGAGGTGGAACTGGCGCGCCAGGCAGACCAGCAAGCGGATTTGATCGAAAAGGGCGGTCATCTGGATCCGGCGGCGGCTCAAAAGATGCGTTATGCGACCAAACGGTTAACCGAGATTGAGTGAGAGCTGAACTGGATATCGTTTGATACTCCAAGGAGGATTAAATGTCTGTAATTACTTGCCCCAGTTGTAATACCCCAGCGCCGCCAGGAGCGGTGTTTTGTGATCATTGCGGCTATGATTTGCGCACCGTAGCGCCGATGGGCGGGCAGCAGGTTCCCCCTACCTACATGATTCCTTCTGCTGAAGCCAATGAAATTATCTGTCCCAATTGCCAGCACGCCAACATTGCCGGATCCGTTTTTTGTGAAAACTGCGGATCACAGTTGGCGCAAGCAGCCGCGCCGTCACCCGCGCCGGGTCCATCGGGGCTAAAACCGGCTGTTTCGGCGGCGCAACCTCCCGCTGCTGCAGCGCCAGCGCCAGCAGAGAGTATGGTCGTCGGACGGCTCGTGATTCAGGATAGTCAGGTCACTTTGCCCATTCCGCCGGGCAAGCAAGTGATTATCATCGGGCGGGAAGATCCGGTGAGCGGCGTGTTTCCCGATATTGACCTGGATCCACACGGCGGGCATGAGGCTGGCGTGGGGCGCAGACATGCCCAATTGATGGTCAAGGAAGGGCAAGTATATATTGAAGACCTGGACAGCGTGAACGGTACAGCAGTGAACCGTCAGCGCATCGCCGCCCGTCAACCACAGCCGTTGAAATCGGGCGATGAGCTTCGATTGGGCAAGATGGCGCTTATTTACTACTCTAAGTAACCCATGCGAACCTGCCCTGAATGCCATGCGTTTGTCAGCGACATGGCGAATTTTTGCGATAGTTGCGGCCATCCGCTTCAGAACCAGCCGAAGGCCCCCTCTGCTGCGCCGGCGCCGCCCAAACTGCCTTCTGCTCCCGTTTCCGCCTCGGCGGGCGCGCGAGCAGGCGTTTGTTCCGCTTGTGGATTTCAGAATATCCCCGGGGAAATGTTTTGTCAGAACTGCGGGGTGCAGCTTGCGCCAGTGGCAAGCGCGCCTCCGCCTCCGCCCCGTCCGATCACAAGCAACCCAGAGTCTCAGCCGCAGCAGATTGTATCTCCAATGCCGCGCGGGGTTTGTGCAGAATGCGGCTACCCTGCCTCTCAGACAGACGTTTTCTGCCAGAACTGCGGCATCAAATTACCCGACGCGGTTCAGGCAGCGCCGAACAACACGGCCATAGATGCTCCTCCTCTCGCTAACTTTGCACAGACGCCCTCTTCTCCGATTGAAACACTGCAAGGCGCCCTTGAACCACAGCAGCCGCCCGCGCCTTCCACACCATATATCGAAGCCGTCCTGGTACTGCGCGAGTCGGGGGTCTGGCTCCAATTGCCAAAAGATAAGACCGACATCATCATTGGTCGCTCCGACGCGGCGCGAGGCATTTACCCAGACATTGATTTGACCCCCCACGGCGGCGACGCGCATGGCGTCTCTCGACGGCACGCCCACCTGATTGTGGAGGCGGATGGCATTTATTTAGAAGATTTAAACAGCACAAATTTCACTTTTATTAACCGACGGCGTTTAGAACCCGGACAACGCTACCCGCTCCGACATGGAGATGAAATCCGGGTGGGGCTTTTAGCCCTGGAATATCGAGAAATTTAACCATTACATACCCCTTCATGGAGGCCACTATGCTCAAACTCGAGGCTGCAGCGCTGACGGACGCCGGGCGCCAGAGATCTATGAACGAAGATCGCGTATGGTCGCAAATTTATGCAGCCTCGGAAGGCGAGGCGGTGGGACTGTTCATTGTGTGCGACGGCATCGGCGGCTATTTAGGCGGGGAGGTTGCCAGTCATTGGGCGGTCGAAACTGTGAAACGAGAGTTGAACGACCTGTTCTGCCCGCCGGATCCACGCGCCACGGTGCAACTCTCGAAAACCGAACTGGATGCAGCGCTGCGCGGCAGTGAATCCACACGTTTATCCGGCTTGCGTAAACTGGAAAATAGAGTGCGTCAGGCAGTGCAAAAGGCGAACCTGGTGGTATATCAATACGCAAAACAGAAACCGGATAAAGCCGGCGACGCTGGAACGACGATCACCATGGGATTGGTGCTGGGCGACCGGGCGGTGATCGCCAATGTGGGCGATAGCCGGGCGTATATGATACGCGATGGGCAATTGCACCAGATCACGCAGGATCATTCGCTGGTGGCGACGCTGGTGGCTGCGGGTCAAATTCAACCTCGCGAGGTCTTCACTCACCCGCAGCGGAACTTGATCTACCGCTCTCTGGGGCATAAACGGGACGTGCAGGTGGATACCTTTGTGCAAATGGTCAACCAGGGCGATACGCTGATTTTCTGCTCGGATGGGTTATGGGAAATGGTGCAGGACGATCAGAAGATCGTTCGTCTGACCCTGGAGGCGAAATCGGCTGCACAAGCCTGCCGCGACCTGGTGGATGCAGCCAACGCCGCCGGCGGGGAAGACAATATTGGTGTGATTGTCGTTAAAGTCACATAAATCTACTGCTTTCCGAATGGCATGACCTATCAGCCTGGGGCGATTTTACATCATCGCTATCGCATCGTTAAGCTGCTCGGTCAGGGCGGCTTTGGCGCGTTGTACCGCGCTTGGGATACAACGCTCGGACGCCCCTGCGCCCTCAAGGAAAACCTGGACGTTGCTCCAGAGGCGCAGCGTCAGTTTCTGCGCGAGGCGAAAATCCTGGCCAACCTTGTGCATCCTCATTTGCCCCGCGTGACGGATTATTTCATTGACAACGCCAAGCAGTATCTGGTGATGGATTATGTCGAGGGGCAAGACTTACAAGAGATGCTCGACGACCGCGGCGCTCCCCTACCAGAGGATAAAGCCGTGCATTGGATCTGCCAGATTTGCGACGCGCTAACTCATTTGCATTCTCAAAAGCCGCCCATCATCCACCGCGATATTAAGCCTGCCAATATCAAAATCACGCCCGATGGGACAGCCGTGCTGGTAGATTTCGGCATCGCCAAAGTTTACGACCCCAGCCTGAAAACAACGCAGGGCGCACAGGCAGTAACGCCGGGTTTTTCGCCGCATGAGCAGTACGGCAAGGGCGTCACCGACGCCCGCACCGATATTTACGCGCTGGGCGCAACCCTTTATACCATACTGACCGGCGTCGAACCGCCGGAAAGCATTCAGCGTGTGACGCGCGATCCGCTCATTCCGGCGCGGCAACTCAACCCCAACCTGAGCTTGCGCACCTCTTCGGCTTTGATGCGCGCCCTGCAAATGGATCCAACTCAGCGCTTTCAAAGCGCGGCGGATTTCAAAGCCGCGCTGAAACCGGCTACACGTCTGCCGCAATCATTCCCCTTACATGCATCTACATCCATGCCTGGCGCACAGGCGGTCGCCGCGCCGCAAACGCTCGGCGCCTCCTGGGCAGTTATTGCTCTGGTGGTGGGCCTGGCATCTTTCGTTGTGATTTTATTGATTGCATTGCTCAGCAGCGGGCGCAACCCTTCAGCGCGCCCCAGCATCTCTCTGGCAACGATTGAAAAAACGACCCCTTCCCCTTATACCGCTATCGTGACTGGTTCACCTGCAGCCGAGGTTACTGCATCGTTGGTTGCCACGCTCGCGCCGCTAGAGTACACGGTCCAGAGCGGCGACACCTGTTCGGAGATCGCGCAAACCTTCGCCGTTTCTCTGGCCGAAATTACCGCCCTGAATGATCTGCCGGCAGATTGTGGGGTGATTTACGCCGGACAGAAACTGCTCATTCCCCGATCTTCCAGCTCTATGGTGAAAACCCCTTCTGCCGAAACGATTGTAACGCCTCCAACGCCCATTTCCATCCAGGTCGCTGCCGAAGACGACATGGAATTGGTCTTCGTCCCCGCGGGTGAATTTTGGATGGGGTCGCCCGATTCAGACCCTGCAGCGGGCAGGGAAGAGAAGCCACTGCATGCGGTTTATCTGCGGGCGTATTGGATAGACCGTACCGAGGTAACCAATGCCATGTACGCCCGTTGCGTCGCCGCAGGCGTTTGCCGTCGGCCAGAGAAGGTTCAATCCAACTCCCGCCCCTCGTACTATGACAATCCGGCGTTTGCTGATTATCCGGTAATTTACGTGTCGTGGAATGACGCCAACAACTATTGCAAGTGGGCAAATCGGCGTCTGCCCAGCGAAGCCGAATGGGAAAAAGCCGCCCGCGGGACGGACGGGCGCTCCTATCCCTGGGGCGAGGCCACGCCCGCGGCGCGCCTGGCGAATTTCAACCGCCAGGTTGGAGATGCCAGCCGCGTGGGCAGTTATCCGGCCGGATCCAGCCCATACGGCGCGCTCGATATGGCCGGCAATGTTGCTGAATGGGTGCAAGATTGGTATGGCGAAAATTATTACACCTTGTCTGTATATACTAACCCGCTTGGGCCGGCGGAAGGGGAGTTTCGGGTGCTGCGCGGCGGCTCCTGGTATAACCTGGCGCCGGCAATGCGCGTCGCCTTTCGCTTATGGAACTACCCCGACTTGCGCTCAGATACGGTCGGTTTCCGCTGCGCGCGGTAGTGGTTTCGGGTTGGCGGTTACAGGTCAGTTGTTAGCGCAAGCCTTGCGGAAATTTATGTGCGCGTTTAGCGCCGCTTCCGCCAGGTTTGGTGTAGAATATTGATGCGGGCTTCTTAGCATGGCTTCATAGTCGCCAAAGGAGAATTCAATGAACTCGACCTTATGTCCCCATTGCGGAGCGCAAAACGCTGCTCAAGCACGATTTTGCGCTAATTGCGGAAAACCGCTGGCGCCAGTTGCCAAACCAGATGTGGGCAATGTATGTCCGCGCTGCCAGACGCCCATTCGTTCCACCGCCCGTTTTTGTCCCAATTGTGGTTATGACATCGGTCAGCAGTTCGCCGCAACGCCGGCCCCGGTAGCCGTCGCGGCTCCAGCGCAGCAACCTGCGCACGCCGGGGCGGTCAGCGCACCAGTCACCCCTCCTGCGACAACCTTGCTCAGCGACATGCCCGGTACGAACACACTCATTGTGCGCTGGATGGGCGGCAACACGCAGCGTTATCCAATCACTGTTCCCACGCTGCGCGTCGGACGCGCTCCAGATAACGATGTGGTGATTAATCATCCGGCGGTCTCCAGCCATCACCTCACTTTGTTCATTTCCAGCGGCACCATGACCGTTACGGATCTAAAAAGCACCAATGGGACGCAGCTCAACGGTCAGCGCATCCCGCCTAACTCGCCGCAACCGATCAACTTTGGCGATGTGATTCGCATTGGAGACCTGACCGGAAACTGGGTCACCCTCGGGTTAGAGAGCGCCGCCGGCGAAGCCTTGCGTACGCTTTCTCTGGGTAAGCTGGATCTCTCCAACCTGACCTCCATCACCATTGGCCGGGACCCCAGCGCATATTTGCCCCTGAACCACCCGACGGTCTCTTTCCACCATGCTCAAATCTATAAACAGAACGCCAATCTGTTTATCAAGGATTTAGACAGCACCAACGGGACGTTTGTCAACGGCCAACGCATTCGCCAATCCCCCTTGAACAGCGGCGATGAAATTCAGATCGGGCCATTCAAACTGGTTTACGATGCGCAGAATCAAAGCCTGGCGCAGTCTATGCGTCTGGGTCATCGCATTGACGCCATTAAACTGGGGCGAGAAGTGGCTAACCACAAGATGATCTTGCGCGATGTCTCGATGACCATCAACCCAGGCGAGTTTGTCGCGCTGGTGGGTGGCAGTGGCGCAGGCAAAAGCACCCTGATGAAAGCCATGAACGGTTACGAACCTGCCAACCATGGTCAGATGTTGTTAGACGCGGAGCCGCTGTATTCCAAATTGGATCTTTACCGCACTCAAATGGGCTATGTGCCGCAAGATGACATCATTCACCGCACATTGCCGGTGCGAGTTGCGCTGTGGTACGCCGCCAAATTGCGCTTGCCGGATGCGCGCCCGAAAGAAATCGAAGCGCGCATTCAGGAGGCGCTGCGAGCGGTGGACATGATCGAGCATGCCGATAAACCTGTGCGCGTGCTCAGCGGCGGGCAGCGCAAGCGGGTGAGCATCGCGGTTGAACTTCTGGCAAGACCTACGCTGTTCTTCCTGGATGAGCCTACCTCTGGCCTCGACCCGGGTTTGGAAAAGAAGATGATGTACGACCTGAACCGTCTGGCGGATGAAGGTCGCACAGTGGTATTGGTGACCCACGCCACGGCGAACATTGAGCAGTGCGATCACGTGGCTTTTCTGTCTCAAGGGCGACTCTCTTATTATGGGCCGCCAAACGAGGCGCTGCAATTCTTCAATGTGCGCGATTTTTCAGACATTTACCTGAAGCTTTCTCAAGAAATTGACGGCGCAAAGGGCAAGCCGCCTCCGCCGGAATTGCAACCTTACTACAACCCCAAACCCGGCGCTCCAACCAAAACGACAGCCGGCGTGTTGTGGGCAGAGCATTATAAGCGCTCGCCGCAGTTTCAAAAATTCGTCGCCGACCGGCAAAGCCGATTGGCGGGCAAAGGGCAAGCAGCGCTGGCAGCCGCCGCTCCGCCGCCGCGCAGCCGCTCGCGAGACTCGTTCCTGCGGCAGACTTTTATTCTGGCGCGGCGCCAGTTTGACCTGATCCGTTTCGACTGGCGCACTTTGTTCATCTTGCTGCTGATGATGCCGCTGATCGCTTTCCTGTTCATGTCGGTAAGCGAAAAACAAGATCTCACTGGCCGACCGGGCACCGCCGAACAGATCCGCGTTGAGCTGGAAAAAGAAGTGGACGTCTTGATCAAGGAGTGGGAGAAAAAACCAGCCAGCGAGCGGGGCAAATTGGAAGATTACACCGAGAAGAATTACACGCCAGTGGAAAACGCCCAAACCCTGGTGACCATGTTGGCTCTGGCGCTCACCCAAGGAGGTACATTTATTGCCGCGTATGAGATCGTTAAAGAGCGGGCAATCTATCGCCGCGAACGGGCGGTGAACTTGAGCGCGATTGCCTACGTCTTGTCGAAAATCATCATCCTGGGCATTTTCGCGCTTGTGCAGGTAGCCAGTGTATTAATGATTATCAGTTTAAAGGTGGACACAGACTTACCCGGCGCGATCTTCAAAGACGCCGGGGTGTTTGAAATGTTTATCACTCTATATCTTGCTGTTCTGGCGAGCATCACGTTTGGTCTGTTCGTCTCCGCAATTGTGCCGAATACGGATGTGGTGCTTTATGCTATCCTGGTACAGCTCTTCGTTCAGATTATCTTGGGCGGAACGCTCTTCCCCATTGATAGCAAAGTCGCTTCCGCCACGACCATATCGTATTGGACGACCGACGCCCTGGGTTCAACCATTGACATGAAACAGTTGAATAACGAAAGCTGGTCTTGCGTCGGCGTGGAGACGTTCGACGAGAACACCGGTGCGGCTGTGAATAAGCCTATGTGTTCAAAGGCCGACACAGATCTTTCCCTGGATTATCAACATACCCCCGAACATATCCTGGCTATGTGGCGGGCGTTGATCATTCACGGTATGTTATGGTTCATCGCCACGGTCATCGTGCAGGCGCGCAAGAAGGCAGAATAAGCGCGGCGGGTGTTATTTCACCCGGAAAGAGGCTGCTCTGGTTTTCAATAGCTGTTACTGCGGAAAGCGAAAGCCTTTTCAAGGAGCTGGATTGACTGCTTTTTGTCAGTTATGTGGTCAGAAAATCGTTGGGCGAGGCCAATCGTTTCATCATAAAGCGTGGCCGCCGGGGTTATCAATGCGCGTTTGCCCGGATTGCTTGCAGAATAAACCACGTTGCAGTCAATGCGGAATTCCGATGACCAGCGCCTTACCGCATGGAGTCTGTTCCACTTGCAGCCAATCTCTGCATTTTTGCCTGGCGTGCGGCCAGCCTGTCAAAAATAAATACTACCAGTTCGACGGCGTCGGACCGTATTGCCAGGAATGTTATCAAACGCGGCCGCGCTGCGATGTGTGCAGCGCCCCGCTTACGCATGAATACTGGCAGCTCTCTGATGGCAGGGTGATCTGCGCCAATTGTCATTCCACTGCCATATATGATCCGGCCGCCGCTGCGGCGCTATATTCCGAGATGCGGCAGGTGGTGGATCAGCTCTTGGGGCTGCGCTTGAACATCCCGACCGGCGTGGCTCTGGTAGATCGAAATCAGTTGCGAGAAGTGATCCGCCAGCAGACCAACGCTGTGATGCGAGGTAACCCCGCTTCTTCGACAGCTTTGCCGTTGGTAGCAGAAAACACATTGGGGCTTTACGCTCGCCGCGGGATGCGCCGAGGAATATATATTCAGACTGGTTTGCCGCGTTTGCTCTTTTTGCAGATCGCAGCCCACGAATATGCGCACGCCTGGCAGGCTGAAAATTACCCCATGTTGCGCGACGAGCGCATTCACGAGGGATTTGCTGAGTGGGTGGCTTATCGAGTGATTGGGCGCTATCGCTATACTCGCGGGCAAGAGCGGATGCTCTCCCGCCAGGATATTTACGGTCAAGGGCTGCGCTGGGCGCTGGAAGTGGAGGCCCAAACGGGCATCCACGGCGTCATCAACGCCCTGAGCGCAGAGAATGGCTGATGCGCTGCGCATGGCGTCGGCGTCTCATTAACGGTAGTAGAAAAGAGTAGTGTTATATGGCGATGCCATTGGCTTTGAATTGCTCTCTATCTTCCAGCGTTGTGCCGCTTCAGAAGGGGCCGCGCCTGGTGTATTTATTGGCTGAAATCAGCGGCGGGGACGGCGCAGAGACGTTACCCGGCAACCTGGCTTTCGTCATTGACGCCAGCGAATCCATGCGCATTCGCCTGGTCACCGATCAGCAATTCGCCGACCTGGCGAAGAATGGGCATGTTCGAGAAGTGCTGACCGATGGCGTGCCAGCCTACCAAATTGATTCTCCGTCCGGTGAATGGATGGCGAGCCTTCCGCGACGCATAGACTATGTAGCGGCTGCGTTGGAGGCTGCCAGCGAATATTTGCAACCGGCGGACTATTTTTCGTTGGTGGCGTTTGCGGGTTGGGCGCATACGATGATCCCTTCCATCTCCGGCCGGGAGCGCGACCGCCTGCGCCAGGCGGCGCATGATCTGGAACATCTGCGCCTGGGAGACGAAACGCACATGGCAGAAGGTTTGGGGCTGGGTTTCGCGGAGCTTCAGAAACGCGGCAATCAACGGCACGCAGCCCGCATGATCCTGCTGACAGATGGCCACACCTTGAAAGTGAAGGAATGTTACGAGTGGGCCGACCGGGCGCGCCAACAAGGCTATAAGCTGACCACCATGGGCATTGGGGCGGAATTCAACGAGGACCTGTTGATCCCTTTGGCCGACCTGACCGGAGGGAATGCGTATTACATCGAGACGCCTGACCAGATTCCGCAAGCCTTTCACCAGGAGCTGGGCGCAGTCAGGCGCATCAGCTATCGCAACGTGGAACTCAAGCTGCGCCTGACGCGTGGGGTGGAATTGCGGCGGGTGTATCGCGTCTTGCCGGAGCTGAGTGAATTTGAACCCGGTCCCAACATGGACGGCAGTTACGCGTTGCTCATTGGCGATTACGACCCTGGCGCTCCCGTGGCGCTGCTGATGGAATTGGTGCTTCCAACATGGCAGGAGGGCGCATATCGCCTGGCGCAAGCATTGTTGACCTGGGATGATCCGGCGGAAGAAATCTCGCGCCAGAATACGCGCATGGATATTGTAGTCCAAATGGCGCGATTGGCGACGACGCGGCTGGACGACCGCGTGATGAATATTGTTGAAAAGGTCGGGGCGTACAAAATGGGCTCTCAGGCGCTGGAAACCGCTCAGTCCGCTTCTCACAGCGCCGACCCTGAACGCAAAGATATGGCTACGCTGCGATTGCGGCAGGCGGCCACACGCTTGCTGGACATGGGCGAGAAAACGCTGGCGGATACCATGTTCCAACAGGCTCAGGCGCTGGAGCTGAGCGGTCGCCTCGATTCAGAGGCTACGAAAAAATTTCGCTACGAAACCCGTCGCCTGACTCGGCGCTCATAAAATAGCGTCTGGCGAGTCAAGCGGAAAGTGTAAGGTGAGGAGCTGCCTATGTCGCAAGCGTTAAAGATAAGGAGCATGTGCAATCGGTATGCGGTGCCTGTTATGGAACAGCCCCAACTGATTTATGTGCTAACGGAACTGACGCCCGGCGAAGGGATCGCCAACACGCGTCTTCCGATGAATTTCGCATTGCTCCTGGATCATAGCGGGTCCATGGCGGGGGAAAAGCTGCGCACCATGAAAGAGGCGGTCAAGAACATCATTGACCAGCTTGGCTCAGAGGATATTATTTCCGTCATCACATTTGAATCCAAGACCCAGGTGATTGCGCCAGCCCAACCCGCCAGAGACAAGCTCGAGCTTAAGAGAAAGATTGATCGCATCAAAGACGCCGGCGGTACCAATATGGCGCCTGGTCTGCGCGAGGCGCTCAAACAAGTGGTACAGCAGCACAGAGAAGGGCGAGTAAGCCGAATTGTCCTTCTAACCGATGGAGAAGCGACGGACAACGAGGAAGACTCGCGCCGGGTGGCAGACGAAGCCGGCGCATGGGGCATTCCGATCATCGGTTTGGGGTTCGGCCAGGATTGGAATGAAGAATTCCTCTTCGATCTGGCGGATCGCAGCATTCTGGCTGCGCCAGGCTCGCGGTTGGGGCAGGCGGATTATATCCCGGCGCCCAAAGATGCCAACAGGATCTTTCAAGAAGTATATCAATCCATGCAGGTGGTCGCACAGGAGGTGGAACTGACCATACGCATGGTGCAAGGGCTGGAGGCGCGCCGCGTGTGGCAGGTTACGCCGCTCATCAAAGATTTGGGATATGGCGTTATCCAGGGGCGCGCCATCGTTATCCCGGTGGGGCAGCTAGAAAAGGGTGGGGCGGCTTATTTGGCGGAGATCATGCTGCCGCCGCGGCCCGCCGGGCCGGTGCGCATTGCGCAAGCGGAGGTCTCTTTTTCTATTCCCGGCCAGGGCGCGCAGCGGGATGCGGTGGATCTGGTGTTGCAATTTACACAAGATGCATCGCTCTACAATTCGATGGACGGCCATGTGATGAATGTGGTCGAGAAGGTTCAGGCATTTAAATTGCAAACTCAGGCGTTGGATGAAGCGCAAATGGGTAACGTGGGCAGCGCCACGCGCAAACTGCGCCAGGCGGTGACCATTTTGCTCTCGCAGGGTGAAACCGAGCTGGCAGACCGGATGCAACAGGAAGCAGATCACCTGGAACAATCCGGCGAAATTTCCAGCGAAGGTAAGAAGACGATTATGTTGACCAGCCGCAAGACAGTGCGGCTATCGGAGTGACCGGCGGCGCGCCGCTGGTTTCCTGGCGGTCAAAAGGGCCGCAGAGGCGAGCAACCCATCCATGACCCGCGCATGGCAAATCTACTACAATGCAGCCTTTGGCGCTTTCGGGGCGTTGAGCGCCTGGATGGCGCTTGGCTTGATCAACACGCGCTCCTGGAACGTTCATCTTTCCAATTTATTTGTTGGCGCCGGGATTGGTCTTTTAATCGGCGGCTCGCTGGGGGGCGTCGAGGGGTTGATGGTCAGGCGTTCGCTCTTGCGCGCCCTGCTGGGCGCGGCTGGCGGCGCTCTGGTTGGTATGGTCAGCGGCATGGTGGGTTTATGGCTGGGCGGGTTGATCTTCCTGCTCATTCAGGGCGGTCTGATCGCCCGCGTTTTCGGATGGCTGTTATTCGGATCTTTCCTGGGCGCAGGGTTGGGCGTGGTAGGTTGGAATGCCAAGAGATCGTTATATGGTGTAATTGGCGGCGCGGCTGGCGGGCTGATCGGAGGTCTGTTTTACGAGATCTTCACACATTTGTTTTTGAAGTGGAGCGAACAGGCGCAGATGGTGTTAGGAGCCGCCGGATTAAGTCTGATTGGCGTCACTCTGGGCATGATGATCCCCCTTTCGGTGAGCTTTATCAGCGCATTGCGAGCTGAGCGGGGTCTTGTCGTTTATCTGAATGGCCCGCGTCGGGGCACCGAAGTGGAAGTGGTAGAACGCATTTTGATCGGCTCTTCAGATGCATGTGAGGTTTATGTGCCGGATCGGCGCGTGGAAAAGAGGCAGGCGGAGATTTCTCTCGGCGAGCAAGGGTTCAATGTGCAAAACGTGGGCAGCGTGCAGCCTTTCTGGGTGGATCAACAATTGATCGTTCCGGGGAGGCAAATTCCTCTGCACAATGGCGCAACGCTTCAGATGGGCGAAGCGGCTTTACGGTTTCAATCCTATGAGTGAGATCACATGGATGAGTTGGGTGTGAAACGCGTCGAATTTCTCATTCGTAAGGTCGCCGGTCTTGTCAGCGTTCGCCCTGCAAGATTGCGCCGCGGCGGCGTTGCCGCCAGGCGAAAGCCGTTGAATCCAGGCGTGCTGTGCGCCTGTCTGGCGCTGTTGGTCAGTGTCATGTACGCTGCAATCTCCCCGGTATGGGCGTTGGGAATTGGCCAGGGTGCCGCCAGGGCGCAAACCCCCACGCCGGAGGGTTGGACGGTAACCATCGGTCAGTTTGACGCCTCCAAATACCCTGAGATCACGTTGTACTTGAACGTCGCCGATAGCTCCGGGCGACAGATCACAAATTTGAAGCAGGAAGACTTTTTCGTTTCCGAGGATGGTCAAAGCGTGGCGATTACCAGTTTTGCGGGTTTGAGCGAGAACCGACCAGTGGACATCGTCTTTGTCTTTGATACCACCGCCAGCATGTCGGAAGAGATTGCGGGTGTGGTGCGCACCAGTCTGGCGTTTGCCGACGAATTGGAGCGTAAAGGCCGCGACTACCGTTTGGGTTTGGTGACTTTCTCGGATGTTGTGTTACAGGTAAACCGCCCCGATCATTCGCTCACCGACCGCGCCTCAGAGTTCAAGGAGTGGGCAAGCAAACTGGTCGCAGATGGCGGCGACGGCGAACCAGAGAACGATTACGCGGCCATCCGCCGCGCTTTGGAAATGAATTTCCGCCCTCAGGCGCAAATTGTCTTAATCTTGATTACCGATGCGCCCGTGCATCGCTTTGGCGACCCGCCCGACGGCGGTGTGACATTTGACGACCCCAACCTGGACCTCAAACCCACCCTGGATGGTTTGAAAGCCAAAGGCGCATCTGTTTACGCCATCGCTCCTGCCTTGACCGAATTCACCAACCTGGCCTCCGAGACTGGCGGGCGTTTTTATGACATCCGCCAAAACCCGGATTTTACCAGTTTGATTAACGAGATCGGGCAGACGTTGGCCAACCAGTATCGGATTACTTACCGCAGCCCACGCCCCACCTATGACGGCACGCGCCGCAACGTTCAAGTATTGGTTGGCGGGGCGCAGGCGCGCAAAATGTACGCTGAGCAGCATTTATTGAATGTCCAGTCAAATTGCCTGGTTGGTTTGCTCTGCCTTTTACCTTTGATGTTTGCTCTGGTCGCTCCGGTAACAGTGCGAATCGCATGGCGTTTGATACAACCCGCCCAGGCTGCGCCCGTCTTCAGCGGCGAAAATGCCGCTCAACCGGATGCAGTTGCTTCTGATGTTGCAGACGCTGGGTTCAAAAGCCTGGAACAATCGCCTGCGCCAGAAGAAGATCAAGTGAGCTGCTCCAATTGCGGCCAGGCAGCGCGGCGGGGAGCGCGGTTTTGCAGCCGGTGCGGCGCGCGATTATAAAACGCGGCTCAGCGATCCAAAAAAGCAAGATCAGCGAGGAGGTCATAAAATGGCAACCACAACCTGTCCGAATTGCGGCAAACCGCTTCGCCCTGGCGCAAAGTTTTGCGGGCATTGCGGCGCCACGCTACCCGCGGCTGCGCCCCCATCAGCAACTGCGCAACAAGCAGCGCCGCCTGCCGCAGCGCAGCCGGGCGCGCTCTGCCCGCACTGCGGCAAACCGGTGCGTCCTGGCGCCAAGTTTTGCAGCAATTGCGGCAAAACGATAGATACCACGGGGGAGTTCCCCCGGCCAGCAGCCGCCGAGACGCCTGCGCAACCGTCCGCCGCAAGTGCAGCCATCGGCGCGACAGGTGAGCAGCCGCGGGCAAAGCCAGCCAGCGCTATTCCACCTTCGCCGCCAGCGGCAAAGCCAGCGCGACGCAAGGGCGTCCCTGTGCTGGTGCTGGCAATCCTGGTGGCAGGTTGCGGCGTGGTGGCTGTAGCAGGATATTTTGCCGCCAATCGCCTGGGTTTCTTAGGTAAAAAGACCCCCTCAGCCATCGTTTCGACCATCGCCGCGCCAACCACCACCGAAAGCCCTGCGCCTACGGACACCACCTCCCCCATCTCTACTGGAACGCCCATCACAACACAGGAAACCCCGCCGCCTACACCCACAGTCGTTACTGAAACTGCGACGCAGCCTGCCGCGACGCAGCCTCTGCTGGCTAATACTCCTGAAACGACGCAGGTGATCTCTCCTACTGCCGCGCTCACAACCACCGCCGCGCCTCTTTCTAATCCAACCGTCGTCCTCTTATTTGAAGACACTTTCGATCAAGATCTGGCGACAAACTGGCGCACCTGGGGCAGCCAACGGCCGACCATAGACATTGGGCCGGGCGACCGCTGGCTAAGCCTGAAAGCAGAAGCTTCAACCTCCGCCGGCGCTACAACGCGGCGCGACCTTCCCATTGTGTTGGAAGTCGGCGCAGTCATCGAGTTTGAAGCCCAATTGAATAACCGTTTTCCGCGTTATGTTCTGGTCTTTGACTGGGATCCAGAGGGAAGGAATCGCGGACCGGAGCTTTTAGAGCCCGGCGTGATCCATCTGGAAATTCGACAGGAGCAATTGAGGCTCCAGACCCCAATCACCGAGGAGGTCTGTGTCCAGCCGATCAACGCTCTGGAAAAGCATGTTTATCGTTTACAGGTCGCCCTGAATCAGGGGCTGGATTTATACCTGGACGACGCTCCAGCGCCCGTTTGCCAGATCGCCTCTATCGGTCTGGGACCATTGCCGGGTAGCATCACTTTTTCTGGCCTGGGTTGGGTGACGCGGGTAAAGGTCCTTGCGCCGGTAAAACCATGAACACAAGGCGTTGTCCACATTGTAATCAGGAGCATCGGCAAGGCGCCCGCTTCTGCCCAACGACGGGGAAACCGCTCCAACTGGCAGGAAGTTCTCCCTCGCCAGTGGAAGGCTTTGCTGGCCTCACC
>Ga0226835_1001046_pt1 | contig 18305 bp, 16 predicted proteins | sample LAC_MetaG_1_FD_163627 | JGI IMG/M metagenome (GOLD analysis project Ga0226835, IMG submission 163627) | Anaerobic ammonium oxidizing microbial communities from anammox membrane bioreactor (MBR) in UC Berkley, California, United States -... | ecosystem: Engineered > Bioreactor > Anaerobic >...
CTTTACTTTACAAGCAGTGTTTCCCCGCTTACCCTGCTCATGTCATAGAGTTCGTTAGCGAACAATCTGCGGCGTTACGGTTGGAGTTGGAGTAATTAATGGAAACTGAATCGTTGGCAATTGAAAAACCGGGGGGATGCGCACACAGTCGGCTGCGGTTATATCCTCAAAGACCGCGCTACGGCTCAGAACTTGTCCGCTGCGATCGGTCGCAACGAACTGATAGTGTATGCTGGCAGAAGGAAATGAGCCTGCACCTTGAAGTTCGCCGACTTCGATTTTCAAGATATAAAGACCCTCCCCGAGGGGGGACATCGGCATACCCGAATCCCAGCCGCTGTCTCCGCTGCCGTCTAATTCTCTCCAGCGGGTAAAGACCAGCATACCCTGGACATTCTCCACCGGTGTGACTTTGACCTGGAAGGTGATCTGATTCTTGCCGCACATTCCGTTGAAGACCTGCGCGGGGAAGGAAGAATTGGAGAAAAGCCAGGTGATCATTGTAGCGATGGACGTGGGTGTAGAAGTAAAGGTCGGAGTGGAGGTAGCGGTTGATGTAGGGGTGAAGGTCGGAAGGGGCGATGAGGTTAGGAGCAGCAACGATCACATGCACTTTTGCGTATTCACTCCAGATTCCACCTTTGCTCAACGAGCGCACTTTCAAAGAATAGTCCCCCGGCGCAGGTGGCACCCAGTTTACGCGGAAGGTAACAAGGGATTTTCCCGCTTGCGAACTGACAGGATTGGCTTGCACCTGATCGTTGACACTGAACTCACTCTGCTGCACCCCTTCAGGGTTGCTGCCATGAAATACAACTTCGTAAGGCGCGAGGGGGAGAACACTGCCATCGCGTGGCGCGTCCAGCCACGCCTGCGATAGGCCGGTCTGCGGAGGAGGAGTGGTCTGAGACAAATTGCAGGCTGCCGCCAGCCAGGTCAGGCACAGTAAAATGAACACGGTTAGGTTTCTCATTTTCATGTTTCCTATGTATCTGCTTGCTTTCACGGATCGTTTGCCCCTCAAAGGGTACAAAAACAGTTCGGCGCTTGGGATGACCGTAATTTCTGTCGGTCTTTCCCCATGTCACGGAGCGCAGGCGTTGCTCGGTTCCGTTGCGAACCAGGTAGCCACATCATCGCTGCAAGGCACCAGTTGAGAGTCCGGTCCAGGGGCAATCTGTCCCGGCAACCCGGGCGGCGTGCTCAGGCAATAGAGTTGCGCGGTTATCCAGATGCGTCCCGATTGATAAAGGCAGTTCCAATCATTCGGCGGCAAGCCGCCATACAGGCCGCCAACATCGTCCAGGGTCAAGCCGAGTTCCTTCAGTTCGTTCAGAAGCGCCAGGATGTGCTGCGGAATCAGGTAATCATAGGTGGGCTGCAAATGTACAGGTATGGTGACCGATTGACCCGGTCCCAGCGACGGAATCGGGATACTCTCGTTCTGGAAAGGCGAACCGCTGATCTCTCCTGTGATGGGTACAGCGAGAGAGATGTAGCCTGTTTGCGTCGCAGATGAAGAAGGAAGGAATTCTTGATCCCCGATTTGAACTCCTTTAGGCTTTTTGAAGTATCTATAGGAGTAGTATAGGGTTTCGCCGTCCAGATACGGATTGACCTCCTTCACCTTTAAACGCACCACATAGGCCGGGCGATTCTCGTACTGATACAGGGGCGTATCTTTTAAAATATTGGTCACCTTGATCGTAACCAGTGCCGGTTGTGTGATTCCTTCCAATACAGCCTCCGTTTCAACTCCTGGAGGCAAACACAGGGGAGATTTACCAATAACTTTCGCCTGCTCCTCGCTCACACAGCCCGGCTGACCCTGGCTCTTCTCAAAAGATTCAAATGCCTCATCCAGAACGTCATGCACGGCGCTCTTGCACACATCCGAACAGGGAACTCCGGCCTCCGAGGCTGCAAGTTCGACCATATAATCAATACCGGCATTTTTTAATTCATCGAACGTAGGCAGGGAGGGCGGAATGCCGGTAAAGTAGGTCATGCCGATTTCCAGCCCCGTCATCAACCCGCTTTTACAGGTCTGGCCGCATTCAATCCCCAACGTATTGATGACCTCTGCAATAACATCAACGATACTGGCTTTCAATTCGTTGAATAATTCAGTGATCGAATTCCAGAATTCCTCCAGTGCATCCCCAATTGCTTCAATTCCCTCTTCGAGCCACGATTTATCCTCTTCTTTGTAAGGCGCCGGGCAGACAGGCCAGTGGTTAATCATCGCCTGATAAAGTTGATCGTAATAATTTTTAACAAGGGATGTAACGAGGCTGTCACTTACGGTAGAGGGGAACGATTCTCGAACCGAATTCCAGATGGTGTTGTAATCCAGGTTCTGGATATACACGCATCCCCACAGGTTCGGATCGCCCCACTTAATAGGTGAAAATGAGGTGATTTCAACCCGATAGGTATCGGGCAGATGGTCGAGAATCACCGGCTCAACGGTGGTTTCGCCGGGCTGGTAGCGAATTACCACTGGATTCGACGGCTGGCCGACAGGCTGGTTGCCCTTCATTGGGATCATGCGGGCATAGAGTGTGCGGGGTTCCCCGGTCGAGGAAAGGTTCAAGAGCGAAGAAACCCCCGTCTGAAGCTGATCAAAATAGGGAGTTAAGTTCTCAACACAGGTTGATGGTGCAGGCGAATACTGTTCCAGATGGGCAAAATCCACTGTAAAACTTCCTCCCGTCTCACCCTCCACACAGCCGGAAGCCAACAGACCCCGCGGACGGGGATGGAAGTGGCTGTCAAAGGGCATGGAGGCAATCTGCCACAGAGCGTTAGTCGTGCCGGGAACATTGCTCACCCAGTAAAATTCGTGAACCTGATTGGAATTATCCGAGGCGATAATGCCATAATGTGAGCGGAAGGTGGAGGCAACATCGCCGGTGCAACCGGTGCCCAGGTTGCAAATTTTCAGGTCGGTAAAATTCAGGTCAATGTGCTGCCTGCCCAGTGCAATGAGCGTATCATTTTGCCAGCCCCAAACCTCTACATCGAGTGTTTCCACCGGCTTCGGTGAGGAAACGATGAGCCCTTCCAGAAAATCTGACAAATCAAGCGCTTTTCCGTCAGGAGCCAGAAATTGATTGGGCGGGTTCGGGAACCGATCATAAGGTTGTTGATTGACCGAGAAGTAGAAATAAGCCCATTGAACTTCTTGCGGTAAAGTCAGTGTTTTGCCGTCAAAAGACGAGCCTTCTGCCGCCTGACAATCTGCGTCGTTAAATTCGACCTGAATCGGATTGCTGGGCGCTTCTCCGCCGCCATTAAAAGCAGAGACATAGTACTGCAGGGGGCCCTTCTGGTCGGGGTCGGTGTATTGAAAAATTCCCGTGCCCGGGCTGCTGCCCGATTCATCAATGCGCTTAAAAGCGGAACTGCCGGGTCCGGCGCGATAAACGAAGAAACCGGTTTCATCTTCTGAATTGTCGGCAATATAGAGTTTAACGGTACAGCCATCAACGCTGGCGCTTAAGGTGGGAGAGGCAGTCAGCTTTTGGGAAGCAAAAAGGTTACGTTCCATCCAGAGTGCAAATCGGTTGGGTCTATTTTCTGGCGCTGGAGGGGCTTCTGGCGGCGGCACAACCCCGGCAGAGCCTGTCTCAGGAAACTGCAGAGGTATGCCGGGAATCAACGCGGAATTTCCCTTTTCATCTACCCGGGATAAGTCGAGAAAATTGAAACCTGCCGCCGGGTCGACATAAATGTATACCAGATTGGAGAAAACAATTTTCCCCGTACCGGTTGTAGCGCGAACCAGCAAAGTATGGTTGCCGGATTTACCCGGCATCCATTGCCATTGGGCGCTGGTTTGCGCCTGACCGTCTTTCCAGGTCGGGGTTTTTGTACTGATCAGGCGGCCATCAGCCCATAGTTCGATAGCCTTAATTTCGTTCTGAGAGATGATCAGCGCGCCAACCGGGACGAACGCATCTGCTGGCCAACGGCTCTCCTGCGAGGGATGGAGTATCGTCACCATGACGGAACGTTCGCTTGAAGAAAGTTGTGTTTCGGCATCCGGCAGCCGGAAAATACACCAGATTACAGAAAAGGCAATCACTGCCAAGATTAAGAATATCAACCCAAAGAGGAAAAAGCGCCTGTTCTTCATTTTTTTTTATTTTTCGCATGGAACGATCCAATGCCAAGAATCGAAAACCTTCATGCACCAAGGTTTGTCAAATGCCCCCCTCCGCCAAGATCATATGCACGCGAAAGCGCTGATTCAAATTCTCAAGGAGAACGGATACGCTGTATGCCCGACATAAAGCTGACCGAAGAGGAACTTTTTACCGGATTGTTGCCGTATTATTTTGAACATTGATAGAGAAATAGTTGATCATAAAAGTATATACCAAAATTTGGAAAGCCAATTATCGAAGTCGTCTCTGATGTTGTCACTTGAACGGTGGGTGAAATGACAAAAAATCACGCGACCAGGTATATATTACCCCAGAGGAAAGAGGTAGATGTACATGCCGTTGCGGACACAGAAAGCAGCGAATAGACCCGGTAGACTTTTGAAGCCTCGCGTGGTTTTCGATCGAGTCCGCCAGCATCCAATGGCTCGTTCGGTGACATTATTCATTGTTGGAACATCCTGTTCCTGCAAAAACAGGATGTACTGATACCAGTTTTCACACAATCTCAAGACCAACAGGCGCAGTCTGTCCACGGCATTTCTTTCTGGCGTGCGTGGGCCTTTTGGAAGGACAATCCGTTTCCATAACCGATGAACACATGAGGGCCATTGTCGGGCAGGTTTCGGAGGATCCTCCGAACAGCGTCAATCGTGTCCTGCCATGCTTCGCCTGACAGGCCTTCGTATTCCTGGAGCGCTAACAACATGAAAGCGGCATACCTGTCGTCGAAGTTCCAGTTCATGCGCCACAACGGGATAGCTGGATAGAACTTCGGTCGCCATCCCTTCCACCCCATATTGGGTTGCCAACGGGAGGAACCAGTCCATCAACCTCTTTGGGTTGGCCTCTTCCACCTAGCCAACTCGACCGGCTGACCATCACCCATGTCCAGTATCCCCCTCAAGCTTTTCTCTTTGCCTTTGACCCTGGCATAAAAGCCGGCTACACCTGCAACGCGCACCTTCCCCTTATGGGGGCATTGGCTTGGCCGTTTTTCGGCTGTGGCCTTGACTTCTGGAAGGCGAAACGTCACAATGGCCATGGGCAGGTTTCCCTTTCTATGTGAAGTGGTTGCGGGGGTCTCTGGGAATAGCCGTGGTTAAGGCCATTGTGGTCAAGCGAGGCCGAACCTGCGGTAGCCTTCCAGGTCGAGGAAGATGCGTTGAAACCAGTGCTAAGGATGAACAAGCCATAGCAGCGCCGTTTGAGTACCTTGAGCTTGTTATTCAGTCCCTCGATAAAACCGCTGTTGGCACGGGCGACAAAGAAGGCGGTAATCGCCTCCCACCAGGTTGCCAGGGTTTTCAGGAAAGCATCAAAACAGGTCAAACCACTCTGGCGTACTTGTTGGATCCAAGCGGCTAACCGGTGCTTGGCCTTGATCTGGGTGAGAGGTCGATCAAAAATGGCGGTGAGCTGCTGTTGCAGCACGTAAGCCCGTTTCAAATCTGGCGAATAGCCAAACAACCGGCGCAGCACCTGTTGATAGTCAGCAGACAAATCCTCGGGAGACTTGCGCAGCGCCCACATCGCGCCTTTGAGCTGGCGGTAGTCTTCTTTAGAGAGGATTTATTTCAAACGCCGCAGTTCCTGCTTACGCAGCTGGTGCACGCCGTCTCGATAGACCCTGGCCTCATGAAAACGATCGATCACCAACCGGGCATCGGGCAGTACTTCCGCTACGGCAGCGGTTTTGCCCTCATACATATCGCAATACACAGTGTGGATGGTGCCTTTGAGCCGTTCGGGGATGGATCGTAAGAATTCCACGGCGGCATCTTTCTCTCGATTGGGCAACACCCCCAGGATGCGCAAGCCACCGTCTGCCTGGCGTGCGGTAACAATCACCAGGTAATGACCCTGCCCCTTTTGGGAGGCAATTTCTTCCAACCCCAACGTCCCCAGTTGACTGAACCGTGACCAGTCCACCGCTGGCGCAATCCGCCGTTCCAGCACCCCTAACACGCTGTCGTAACTCAACCCTACCTTCGTGTTTTGTAATGGGGTGTGGGTAACGATCGGCATTGCCGTGGATGCGATGAATGAGATGATATTGAGCATCGATGAGTTACCCGGCGAGGATGCGGAGCAACTGAAGGCATGGCTTGAGCCTATCCTGGATGCCGTTGATGCGGATGTGGTGGTCAGCGATGATGCGGATGCGTTCAAGAAGGTGAGTGACGAGACTGGCCGCTGACATCAAGCGTGCAAGAGCCATGTGGGCAGAAACACAGATGAATTGGTAGATGAGCTCGCAGCGCTGATCGGTACGGGACAGGAGCATTCGCTTGAAGCTATTCAAGTTTCGTCCGAACAAGCAGGGAGTGACTTGGCTTTGCTCAAAGAGCTGATCCATTCCCGCCGACCAGAAGACCAATCTCGCCTTGAAGAAATGTACCTGCGTTATGCCAATGCGCGTAAACCAGGCAAAGGCAAGAAGTACGACGTTGTCTATCGCATGCGCAATCTGCTGATGGACCGCTGGAACCTGTGGCCGCGCCTGACTTTCTTTTGGAGTTGGAAGGATGAGGATGGAAATGAGATAATAGACAGCGCCAACAATTATTGTGAACGCTCCATTGGCTGGTGGATCAAAGAGCGCTACCGCTCGATACGTGGCTACAAACAAGTGCGTTCTACACTTGGTATGAGCCGCCTGATCGCCTTTGCTGGAAACCATCTGGCTCATGGTTTGCGCTTGGCCGACTTGATGGCTTAACCCCAGTGAATTGCCAGGGGATAGTCACTTATCCTGCTTATCCACGAATATTTTACCAATTCTGGAACGATCACACCATGCCATTTCCCAATGAGTCAAAATTCTTGCAGAATTGGGAGATAAAAGTAGCGTAAGCCATGTTTTCCCACACAGATTCAGACACACCTTTGCCATCCAGTTTTTGAGGAATGGGGGAAATATTTACTCACTTCAAAAAATTCTGGGACATTCCACTCTGGACATAGTCAAAAGATATCTGGCGATTGCTCAATACGATGTCGATCATGACCATATTGTCGCATCACCAATGAAGTGCTGGGATCTGGTTTGAGTTTCAGGGGAAGGAATCGCCGGTTTCATTGTTCGGGTTTCCGTGAGGTCGGCGGTTCAAACCAGCCGTATACGTGCATATCTACTGCACAAACGTTCCCGCCATTGGTTACCACCCTCAAAAAATGGGTTGCCTGCATAATCAAGACTGGGGACTGGAAATGATAGGCATGTGAAGGGTCTTTGCGGCGAATAATAGCAGGTGATAGGGGAAGAATGAAGACGCTTATGCTTGATAACTCAACGGGCGACGGATGTACTCACCATCGCCCTGTCCATCTCGCCGGAAGAGTACCCCTAGGGCACAATCTGTGTGCCGGTTTGCCCGGCAAGGGCGCGCAACATATTTTCAGGGTTGGTGATCAGCGCGCGCTTCCCGCCGTTTTCTATGTACTGGATTACAGCCTGAATCTTGGGCTCCATACTCCCTTTACCAAACTGCCCCTCGGCGAGATACTGCCTGGCTTCAGATACTGTCATTCGGTCGAGCCAGCACATATCCGGGCGGTTGAAATTTAACGCCACCTTTTCCACCTCGGTGGAGATGAGGAACAAGTCGGCCTGGATGGTATAGGCCAAAAGAGAAGAGGCTAGGTCTTTATCGATCACGGCCTCCACACCGACCAGGTTTCCCTGCGTATCCTCCACTACCGGGATGCCCCCACCGCCCACACCCACTACGGTAAAACCCGCCTGAATCAGCGCCAGGATGGCCTCCTGTTGCACGATGCGAATGGGCCGGGGTGATGGTACCACCCGGCGCCAGCCGCGGCCGGCATCTTCAACAACCGCCCAGCCGTCTTTATCACGATGACGCAAGGCTGTGGCTTCGTCCATGAACGAGCCGATGGGTTTGGTGGGATGAGTAAATGCCGGATCACTGGCGTCTACCAGGGTCTGCGTGACCACGGTGACGGCGCGGTTGGACATACCCCGCCGTTTAAATTCGTTCTCCAGGGCCATTTGAAACATATAACCAATCGAACCCTGTGTGTTCGAGACACAGTAATCCAACGGAATACCATGTAATTCTCCAGCTGCAATTTCAGACCGACGAAGGATGAACCCCACCTGCGGACCGTTCCCGTGAGTTACGATCACGTCCCAGCCGCTGGCCACCATTTCGGCCACGTAGGGCATGGTCAGACAGGCCGCCGCGTACTGGTCGGGCAGGGTCTCGCGGCCTTTTTCACGGATCAGGGCGTTGCCGCCCACGGCCACCACGGCAAGTTGTCGTTTTCGTTCAGTCATACCTTCTCCTGGTTAACATTAATTTGCTCCGAAAGCGCAAGGATGGCACCGGTAAAGCAGGTCAGCGGGGCGCGAGTGATACCGGCTCCTACCTGGCCGACACCCGCATTGCGGTGCGCGATACCCGTATTGATTACCGGGGCGATGCCCGTATCGACCACACGACGAGCGTCTATACCGGCGGGAGAACCGCTAAAATTCAACTGAGGAAGGGTGAAACTGCGGTGGCTCCCCAGGGTGATGTGGAACATTTCGCGGGTGTAGGCCAGGGCGTCCTGCGGAGTTCCACCGACGAACTGGACGATGGCCGGGGCAGCAGCCATGGCGAAGCCGCCGATGCCCGCAGTCTCGGCGATGGCGCTGTCACCGAGGTCAGGGGCGGCATCTTCTTTCGTGTAGCCAGTAAAAAATAAACCATTCACTACCGGAGCCGGAGCAGTAAACCAAGCGTCACCGGTACCGCTGACCCGGATGCCAAATTCAACGCCGTTGCGTGCCATGGCTGTGACCAGGCTAGAACCGACAACGCCGTGAGCGGCGTCGAGCATGGCCTTGCATGCTGCCATGGAAAGGTTAAGGAAGAAGTGATCATTGGCGGCCATGAACTCCAGCACTCTGGAAATATCGGCAGGGGCGAGACCGCTGCGGACCAGGGGGGCGGCCAGGCGTTTGAATAGTAAAGATGAGGCAGCGGCGTTGCGGTTGTGGCACTCATCACCCATATGCAACGCCTGGGCGATGAATGGCTTGAGTTCCAACCCGCCAAGCTCTTGTAAAGCGCGGTCGATGGCTGGCGCAAGCACATCGGCCATCCAGCGTAAACGCCTGAGCACATCCCTGTCGTATGCGCCAAACCGAAGTACCTTTCCCAAGCCTTCGTTCAGGTTGCTGTATGCGGTATTTCCTCCAGCAGTGTTCTTCACCACCCAGACCGGCATCGAAGGGCTGATGATGCCAGCCATCGGGCCAACTGCATCGTAATGGTGGCAGGGGGCGAATCGGAGACTCCCATTTTCAGCCAGGCGGCGGGCGCTATCGGGGTCTGAAGCCCATCCTTCCAGTAGTGCCGCCCCGATAATTGCTCCTTGCATGGGCCCGCACATGCGTTCCCACGGAATCGGCGGCCCGGCATGCAAGATAAGGTTCTCTTTCATACCAGGGATCACTTCGCGCGCCGGTTTGACGCCAGTCACCACAGGGGAAGAGGCGAAAAAGCGCTCCAGAGCGGTTTGATTGGCTCGTTCAACCGCCGGGTGGTTCACCAGCCAGGCCAGCGCCATACCAGCGGCACGGTCACCTTCGGCGGGCGGGGTCCAGTCCAGATGTAGAGCGGTTCCTCCGGCTGCCTGGATGGAATTGGCAAACGATGAAAGCCCAACGTTGATCACCTGCAACGGTTTTTGGAAAAGATTGGAGATCATAGCTTTCCTCCTGCGTGCTTAACGATCATAGCAGCCAACCGGGTAGCCTGAGCATTACTTTCAGCGAGCAGAACACCTGACTCGCGTAGAAGGGTCTCCTGGCGTTCAAGGTTTTGAGGGTCTCCGCGGGTGCCGCATACCGAACTCACGAAGATAATTTCCCGCCCGGCCTGGCGGGCGGTTTGGCCAGCCTGGTGAATGGCCGGGAGTAATTCTCCGGCCGGGTCGGGATGAGACCCATAACCCAGAACGATGTCCAAAAGAATCACGGCAGTTTCGGGGTCGGCAGCCTCTTGAAGGATGCGCTCGTTTCGCAGACGGAAGTCGATCATGGGGTGCGGGCGGCCACGGGTGAAAAGGTCATCGCCCATGTCAATAGCGGTGTGTTCTCGGCTCCACCATACATCAGGCAGGCGGTATTGAGGCTGAAGGGGAATGTTGGAATACACCGGGCCGATGAGGTCTTGCAGTAAGAGCAGGCTTTCGGCGCAGAGTGTGCCTCCGCTAAACAGGCCGCGGATATACCTCTGGCGGGGGGCAAGCTGACTGGCGGTACGGAGGGCCTGTTCTTCCAGCCCGGGCGGAAGCATATCCTGGGGGGGAGCAGGCGGTTGCCCCTCTGCCAGCTGGCAGGCCACAAAAGCAGCTTCTTCCAGCGTGCGGGCGGCGTAAAGCCCAGGCCGTTGAATGGTTGCAGGATCTGCCCCAATAAAATCTACCACTACCTCTTTACCACTTGCAACGGCCAGTTTCAGCACCTTTTGGGCTACTTCGGGTTCAGGGGGCTTAGAGACGAGCACGATGACCCGAGTCTCCGGGTCTGCGGCCAGGGCCGCGATGCCCTGTAACATGGTGATCCCTCCAATGTGGCGATTCAGGTCATGACTGCCTGTGCCGATACCCTGAGAGATCCCCATCCCGCGGCGGTCGATTAGAGAGGTCACCTGCTGCAAGCCCGTACCTGCGGCGGCTACCACGCCAATATTCCCTGGACGTAACACATTGGCAAACCCCAACGGAATGCCCCGAATCACCGCAGTGCCACAATCCGGGCCCATCACCAGCAAATCGTGGTCGCGGGCGTATTGCTTGAGGGTTAGTTCATCCTCCATGCTCACGTTGTCGCTGAAGAGCATTACGTTCAGCCCCAGACGCAATGCCTTAAGGGCTTCAGCTGCGGCATACTCGCCGGGTGTGGAGATGAGTGCAAGGTTGGCTCCAGGAAGCACTTCAAGGGCCATCCATACACTACGCGGAGTCATCTCGTCGTGTTCACTGACAGCTTTAGTTTCTGGCCTCTGCTGGAGGAGCTTTTCGGCCTGCGACAGCGCAGAAAGAGCCGCCGTTTCATCGGTGCTTTCGACTACCAGGAGTAAATGGTTAGGGTTGGCCGGAAGGCTCTCATCCAGCAGGCCGGCTTCCAGTAAAAGGTTTAGATTGTTTTCGGTGGCCATAACGGCCGAAGCCTGAAGAACCCCCGGCAGATTTTTGACCTTTTCGGTAAACTGCATCAGAGAGACCGAATCGCGATATAAATTTGGAATGGTCTTTTTAACAATCGTCATGGAATGATTCCTTTATAAACAAGTTGGCCAGAAGATCAGGGGGAAAGATGGGTGCCTGGCCCCATGGAATAAGACCCGCCAGCAGGCCGATCAACATATCGCGCCCAGAGGTGTGACCGCCAGAAAGGACAGCACGGGCGGCATGGAGAACCTGTTCTCCTGGCGCGCCTATGAAAAGGAGGCGCACGAGCTCGAAGAGACGGCGGGAGAATTGCCCCCGTGCGGCGTGGAACAAGTAGGTGTAACTGATCTCCCCGGTTTGCTCGTGGGCAGTGTAGCAAATAACCCGGCCAAGTTGAAGGGTAAAATCTCGCCGATGAGGATGGTGCACAGAGTTGCCCCAGAGCCCAGCCAGGAAACCAACCAGGAAATCATCTCCGGAGGGGGTAAGACCCGGCCCAAGGCCCACCAGTTGTTGAATGGATTTTTCTGGAATAGCGCGGCCAAGGCGGGTGGCATGGATCAGGTCATGCATAACTTCACCGGCGCGATGGTTCAGGGCAGATTCGGTGGTGAGATGTACACCTGTGAGCATACCCGGGTGCAATCCGGCAGGTTCGCGGAGAGAATGTTCCTCCAGAAGATTTAAAATTAACTTGAGGGCCTCTGACTGGATGGATGCTTCACCGGTATCGGGTAGGTAGCTAAAGTTGCAACACCAGGTCTTTGCAGTATGCAGGTCTACTTGTAAAGGAAGGGCATCCCATCGGACTTGCCATTCCCAGCAGACCACGCGCTGGCCGGGGGTGGCGCCTGTTTCGAGGAAGTTTAATCCCGGGGGACCGTTCAGTCGGGCACCCTGGGGCAGGTCATCTTCACTGGCTGTCACCAGAGTGATGAGAGCGCCATCCTCCTGCCGAATGTTGATGGCATGATGGAAAACGCTATGCACCCACCCTTTGAAGGGGTGAGAGGGGAAGGCGTATCCGAGAACCAGGGCGCAGACGAGCATTGTTTTCTTCTCGCGGAGTGGGGTGAGGCAGCCCCCAGAGCCTGGACTGCCTCATCCATGAGGGTGCTTTTCTTACAGAATGTTTTTTTCCGTTTCACTCCTCAATCTGGTTGACTGAACTTTCTCCCTTTGGAGCGAAGCGCATCATAATTATGAACAACAGGGCCATTGCCAGATACCCGATGACTGGCCCCCAGGCGGCATTGAAGCCAGCAGAACCTACCACCGGCACCAGGCGGAGCTCGTTACTGTGAATGAAACCAAACCAGGTACAGGCGGCCCCGAACAGAGAGTATCCGATGGCGCCTTTCCAGTTCCGGTCGATAGAATAGGCAGCAATGGCGCCCAGGATCATCCCTACCAGGATTGGCCCGGCGCCCAGCACAGCCATGCCGGCATAAGAAACGCCTGCTCCTGCCAGCTGATCCATGCCGAGCTGTGCGGCACTGGTACCGGCAGCGCTGAGGGCGTTATCGACCTGAGTCTGAACGTAATTGGCGATCCACGGTACCAGCGCAATGGCTACCGCCGGCGCATGGCGGCGCGGGCTGGCGTTGAACGCCTGTGAAGTGATGAGCAAACCGATGTAGACCAGGATGGGCAGAATGGCCACCACCGGGATGAGGGCTGAGAGAATGCCCAGCAAACCCAGAACGCCCAATAGAAGCATGACCACTCCCGTGAGCCAGGAGTAACCAACGCGCGAGCCGACGGATTTCCAACCCGGGTGCCCAATGTAAATGAGGGTGGGAAAAGGACTGCCGAAGAGCGAGGCAACCAGGGTACCGCCAGCAGCGGCCAGCATGGCTTCACGGGTATCGTACTTGTCGCCACCGGCCATGGCACTTTCGACGTTGTTAAGCGATTCAAGGAAGAGGTAGATTGCCAGAGGGATGGCTGTCACCAGGTAGGGAGTGATTTTTGGAAGTCCCGCCAGGAGAAGCTGGATTTGCGGGATGGGAATGGCAATCGTAGCGCTGGCCACCGCTGCCGAGAGGGCATCGGCTTTCATGTAACCTGAGGCCCAACCGACGATGACCCCCACGATGACCGCCAGCAGCCCGGCGGGGATCTTGAAGGGGAACTCCACATTGGCCAGCCAGCCGACGAAGATGATGCCGAGCGAGACCATGCTCAACCAGGCCACATTCCAGGCGTTGAAAGCTGCACCCATGGCAATGAAGGTGATGGCTACCCCGGCCAGCGTTCCCAGCATGGCCGCCCGCGGGGTGAGCTTTTGCATAGTGGGGCCGACGAACGCGCCGATGGTGGCCACCACGGCATGCACAAAGCACCAGGCCACTCCCACACTCCAGGCGAGGTTCAAGTCGCCCGTATTGAGTTTAATAGGAAGCATGATGGCGAAGGTCACCAGGAAGTAATGCGGCACCGAGATGCCGTAAGGCACCGCAGTGACATCATCGCGGCCCTCTTTTTTAGCCAGCTTAAAGGCCATCCAGGCGTAGTAGATGTTGCCCACCGCCAGTGAAAGCACCAGCCCGGGTACGATTTTGCCGAATAAAATTTCTTTGGGAAAGCCGATGACGAACTGCATCAGGCTGACGGCCACGAGTGTGTTGGTGATGCTATTGGTGCACAGGCCGAAGAAGCCGTTCAGGTCACCGGCGACCCACCATTTGGGTTTTTTCTGTACTGCAACTGCTGTGGTCATGAAAAGAGTCCTCCTTGGGGTTTATTGAGTAGATTCGGTTGGTTTTACCGGAGATGATTCTTTTATGAGTGCGGCATCGTTACTGCGGATAATTGTTCCCTCCTCTTCTATGGGATGAAGGTTTTCGACGGGCAGATAGCTGAAACTGAAGCACAGGGCGGCCATGAGCAGATACCCCAGCGCCACTGCCGGTGAGACACCGATACCTACCTGCGGCCCATGAATGAAGCCGAAATACGAAAGGATGGCCCCGGCCAGAGCGTAAGCAGCAGCCATTTTGGGTTTATGATCGATCAAGAAGACGGCAATGGCGCCAATGATCAGCCCAGCCAGGATTGCTCCACCACCCAGGGTGGCCATTCCTTTGTAAAGCACGCCGTTGTTTTCAAGATTTGCCAGCCCAACCTGTTCCACTGTCAGTCTGGCCGAGGTCAAAACGCCATCGATCTGCCCCTGGCCCCAGCTGGCGATGTGCGGGATGAGCGCTAGCACGATTGCCGGAGCGTGCTGGCGTGGGGTGGCCTGGAAAGCCTGCGCACCGATGAGCGCGCCGATGTAGAGTAGAATGGGCAAAATGGCCACCAGCGGGATGATGCTCAGTAGCACTGGAATCAATCCCAGGAGCGAGACGATGACTACCAGGATGCCCGTGGCCAGTGAGTAACCTGAGCGGCCTCCTACGGCCTTCCAACCGGGGTGACCAATATAGACCGCGTTGGGGAAACACGAACCCAGCAAAGTGCCGGCAATGCTCCCCAGGCCATCGACGAGGATGACCTCACGAACAGAGTAGTCGTCACCGGCGGCGGCGGCACTTTCGACGTTGTCCATGGCTTCGATGAAGTCGTAAATGCCAAAGGGAATGGCGGTGACCAGGAGCGGTGCGATGTTGCTGAACCCACGAATCAGATGGTCGATGGCCGGAAGCGGTAAACCGGGTTGTATTTCGCTCAGCGCGGTTTGAAGAGCACTAAAGTTCATCACTCCCGACGCCCACGCAATGGCTGTACCGACGATGATTGTCACCAGCCCTGCTGGCAGACGGAAAGGGAACTTGACCCCCGCAAACCACCCGCCAAAGACGATTGCCAGCCCAAGCAGGCCAATGTAGGGGGTCATGAAGATTTGCTCGAAGGGACGCAGGGCGATGAAGGCAATCGAAACCCCCGCCAGGGTGCCTAGGAGTGCGGCCCGCGGGGTGAGCTTGCGGATATAAGGTGCGATAAACGCACCGCTGACGTTGATAAGCCCTTCGATAAAGGCCCATGCCAGTCCCACTTCCCAGGCGAGGATAGGATCGCCGGTTTGAATCTTTACCGGCAGCATAATCACCAGAACCACAATGAACATGTGGGGGACGCTTGGGCCGGCAGGCATGGCGGTGACATCAGTGCGGCCCGTTTTGAAGGCCAGGCGGCGTGCCATAAAGAAGTAATAGAGATTGCTGATGACCAGCATCACGCCTACCGCAGGAACGATGCGCCCGAAGACCACTGCCGGTGGCATTTGCACCACTCCCAGAAGCAAGCCGGAGAGGACCAGCAGGTTGGTCAGGCTGTTGATGCCCAATCCAAAGAACGCATTCCAGTCACCCGGAACCCAGAGGGGTAACCTGAAATTTTTGTTTGCAGCGCCTACCATGGGTCTGCCTCCATTTGGGCGAGGACAGCTCCCCGCCAGTTCACGATCAGGGGAATGAAGAGTCTGTACTTACCTTCAGATCTTCTACGCAGAAGCTGCCTGAAGGGCCTCGATGACGCAATCTGAAGTGGAAACCCAGCCAAAGATGCCTCCCTGGGCTTTGATCATCTCCAGCGCTACGCGTTTGAACTCGGGAAAATAAGAGCCGGTGCAGTCTGATGGGACGATGCACTCAAAGCCACGGTCGTTAGCCTCACGCACTGTGGTATGGACGCAGACCTCAGTGGTTACACCGCACACAATGAGGGTTTTAATTTCACGGTTACGCAGGATGCCGAGCAGGTCGGTATCGTAAAAGGCGCCCTTGCCAGGTTTATCGACGACCGGTTCACCGGGAATGGGGTAGAGCTCGGGGATGAGGTCGTGCCCCAGCTCACCGCGCACGAGGATGCGCCCCATTGGACCGGGGTCACCGATTTTGGTTTTCAACCTTCCACGGGCCAGTTTGGTTGGGGGGCAGTCGGTCAGGTCAGGACGGTGACCTTCACGGGTGTGGATGACTAATATCCCTGCCTTGCGGGCGGCCTCCAGCACGTGACGGCATGGCTCGATAGTGCTGCGCAGGAGCGAGACGTCGTTCCCAAGCATCTCACCGAAACCGCCACGTTCGACAAAATCACGCTGCATATCGATCATCACAAGCGCGGTCGATTTTAGCTCGAACTCGAGTGGATACGGTTCGGCTTCAAAAAAAACTTTTTTCATGGATTCACCTCCTGTTTAAATGGATGAATTGGAAAGGTCGGCATTCCGACTGCCGACCCCTAATCCCATGTAAGCGCGGGCGAGAGCCTCTTTCACAGCCATTTCAACCTGCTTGCGGCCTTCGAAGATGTTCATCTGCATGGCTTCGCGGGCACAACCGGGTTCTCTGGCATGGATACACTCCAGGATGCGTAGATGTTGTTCGCAGGTAAGCTGCAGCCGTTCGGGGTTGGTAATGTCATAAATACGGACAAAGTGGAGGCGCTCGTCGATACTTTTAATCTGCCGGGCCAGTAATGCGTTGCCCGTAGCGGCAGCAAGCGTCTCGTGGAATTCCTCGTCGCAGATTGAAGGGTCAACAGTATGGCCGACGGGTTGTTCTTTTAAGGTCTCCCAGGTTTGCTGGAGTGTTTGCCGGATTTCTTCAGGCATTCCCTGACGGGCGAGTTTCTCGACGACGTACAACTCCAGCGCGATACGCAGTTCGTAGAGCTCGTCAATTTCCTTAAGGTCGGGTTGTTTGATGGTGTAACGGCGGTGGGGGTCTTTCTCGACCAGGCCATTTTCTACCAGCATACGCAGGGCTTCACGAATGGGACTGCGGCTGACCCCGAATTCCTCACACAAGCTTTCTTCGGTAATACGGTAGCCGGGTGGATATTCCCAGCGGATGATGCGCTCTTTGAGAGCGGTGAATATCTCGGCACTGAGAATGGAGGGGTTGGAGTTTTTGGTCATGGGAAGGTTAATTGAATAGAAAAAGATTGATGCATACAATATTGTATACAATTTTGTATGCAAGTCAAGTATGAAATGGGGTCGGGTGCGCGTAAGTGTGAGGGTATCAACAAAACGTAGGGGCCGAAAGCAAAATTAAGGCTGCCCGGCAAATTTACCAGGCAGCCTTAAAACCAGCAGGAACAGGGCCCGAAAAGGCTTTGTTACTTCAAATACCCCAGCCACTTTTCCTGATAGGCGATCATGGTGTCGAGCATTTCCTCGATGCCGCGATACTGTCCGACAACAGGATCGACCAGAAGCGCCTGTAGCGCCAGAGCTTTGGATTTTTGCAGAACGGCCTCAGCAGTAAGATCGTGGACAGCTACCTGGTTCATTAACAGCCCGGCGAACCCGTGAGGTAGCGATCCCATGGGGATGCCGTGGACTCCATCTTTATCTACCGTGGCGGGCACTTCCACCACAATCCAATCGGGCAGGTTGGCGATCAGCCCGCGATTGGGAATATTCACCGCCTCTTCCACGTAGCCCGAATTGGTGAGGATGCCCTCGATGATCGGCACCACACGTTCGCTTAACTGCAGTTCGATCTTCGGCTCGACATGCGCCAGGTATTCCTTGTAGAAGCGGTAAAAGTCCAGAATGCCACGGTGGTCGGTGATGTCGTACGCCCACTGGATATATTCGCCGAAATGGCTGTCGGAAGTAATGGGCATGAGGCCGAACTTTTCCAGAATCACCTGGAAGACTCTCCGTTCAGGCCAGGCCTCAGTGGCAATACCGGTAAAATCATCGGTCTCATCAGGCCATTTCCCCGTTTCTTTGAAGTACTTGTGCACGGCATCCAGGGAGGGCATGTTGCCGAAGAAGGTGGGCGCTTTGGCGCGGATGTCGGGGTAGGCATCCTGGCCGCTGTCTTTATACCGTGCCGAGAGCACCACGCTAAAGTGGTTCAACCCGGCGGCGCGCACTTCCAGAGCCTCATAGGGAACCCCGAGGATACGCGGCAGGAAGTTGCGCAGGGAGGCGATCTCGTGGCACAGGCCGATGAACTTGAGGTCGGGGAAGGCGCGTGTCAC
>Ga0226835_1001047_pt1 | contig 18270 bp, 17 predicted proteins | sample LAC_MetaG_1_FD_163627 | JGI IMG/M metagenome (GOLD analysis project Ga0226835, IMG submission 163627) | Anaerobic ammonium oxidizing microbial communities from anammox membrane bioreactor (MBR) in UC Berkley, California, United States -... | ecosystem: Engineered > Bioreactor > Anaerobic >...
ACAAAGCCGGGTCCAAACAATTCCTCATCCGCGTTCGTCAACGGCAATTCATACGCCGCGCACGGCAAATGTTTTTCCAAAATGTACGGATTGTCGGGATAAATCAACGCGTGTTCGACAGGTTTCGCAAACAATACTTCAGGGTGGCGCATGAAAAATTGATTGAGCGGGTCATCCATGCCGACGAGAATCGAAAGCGCGTCGCGCGTCCCGCGCCCCGAACGCCCAACTTGCTGCCACAACGACGCGATGGTGCCGGGAAAACCGACAACCACCGTCGCGTCGAGATGCCCCACATCAATCCCCAATTCCAACGCGTTCGTCGCCGTCACGCCCAACAATTTTCCCGAAAACAAATCGCGTTCAATCGCGCGCCGTTCGTCGGCGAGATAGCCCGCGCGGTACGATTTCACCTTGTCCACAAGTTCGGGCGCGGTGCGTTTCAAATTGTCGCGCGCGTACAACAATACGAGTTCCGCCAATTTTCGCGCGCGCACAAACGTAATGTTTCGCATCTTTTCGCGCACGAGTTCGGAAAACAAATGCGCGGCTTCGGAATTGGGGCTGCGGCGCGTCGTGCGCGTCTTGTCAATGAACGGCGGATTCCACAACGCAAACTCGCGCTGCCCGCGCGGCGCGCCGTCTTCCGCAATCACTTTGGCGCGACGTCCCGACAAACGATGCACATGCTCGCCCGGATTCGCAATCGTCGCCGAACAAAAAATAAATTGCGGATTCGCGGAATAGTATTCGCAGATGCGTCGCAAACGTCGCAAGACGCACGCAACTTGCGAACCGAATACGCCGCGATAAATGTGCGCTTCGTCAATGACGACATATTTCAGATTCGCAATGAAATCCGCCCACATGGAATGATTGGGCAAGATGCCGAGCGAGAGCATGTCGGGGTTCGTGAGGATGATGTTGCCGCGCCGCCGCAGTTTTGTGCGCGCCTCGCGTTTCGTGTCGCCATCATACGTGTCGAAAACGATTTGTCTGTTTGTTTCCAAAACGTTTGTGAGTTCATCCAACGCGCGCAGTTGGTCTTGCGCCAACGCTTTGGTCGGAAACAGATACAGCGCGCGCGATTGCGGCGCGGCGAGAATCGCTTCGAGGACGGGGACGTTGTAGCACAATGTTTTGCCCGACGACGTGCTTGTTGCCACCACAACATCATAGCCCTCGCGCGCGGCATTTATCGCGTGCGCTTGATGCGAGAAAAATTTTTCGATGCCGCTTTGTTTCAACGCGTCTTGTAACGCGGGATGCAGCGCTTGATCCAGACGCGCGTATTTCGCCGCGCGCGGAGCAATGTGTTCGAGATGAACAATTTGGTTGGCGTAGTGTTTGTCAGAACGGAGGGAGGCGAGAAATTGAGTGGGGGACACGGGGGTTGTGATTTTGGATTTATGATTTATGATTTGTGATTTGTGATTTATGATTTGTGATTGGCGATTGGTAAAGAGATGAAAAACCGCCATCGGAAGGGAATGGCGGAAGAGTTTCAACGTTTTAACCAGAGAATTGATACCATTTTTTCGACGCTTTCGAATTCTTTATCGCCTGTGACAATCGTCGCCCCAAGCTCTATCGCCAACGCAATCGCAAACGCATCCGCATAGGAAACGTTGTGTCCACTTTTGATGTGAGCGGCGCGTTCAACTCGTTCTTGACTCACGTGCGCGAATTGCAGCGGCAGCTTGGCGATTTTTGATTTCCATAGATTGAATCGTTCTGTACCCTGTTCGCGTTCAGCATAATAAAGAACTTCGCCCCAGTTGATGAGACTCAAGCACAATAATATCTCTTCATTTTGCGAGCGTGTAATCAAGTTGGCGACGACTGGCGCGCCCTTTTCGTTTTGCAGGAGAGCGAACACCGCGAACGCGTCGAGAACGTAAATGGCTCTGCTCGCGCTTGCGCTCGCGGGCGCGTTCGGCGCGGAGGGATTTGGCGAAGGAGGGGTACTGGGTGTACTCATCTTGAAGTTCCTTAATTAACGCATGAATGTCAATTTGTTTATCTGGAACGACAGGCAGCTCTTGCTCAATGTGTGGCAAAAGGATCTTTTCGAGTTTTTCCACACGCTGCTCAAGCGCTTGATGGTCTGCCAGCATGACGGGGGTAATTGTAACTTGATTCATTCCTTGCTCCTTACCATGCACAGCATAACATATTCACCATCAAAATCAAAGCGAACTATTACCTTAAAATTCACGCGCGTTATCCGTACACACAATCATAACTCATAAACATCTGCCCCAACCCATCCAACCCCGCCGCGTCAAAATACAGCGCGTGCAGTTTGAAATTTACCGCCGGCTCTAGCAGCGCGCCGTCCACAATCGTCGCAAAGGGATTGCCGCCGAGAATGCGATTGACGGATGTGAGATATAAACGATTCAGCACGCCAGCTTGCAACAACAGATGCAAAATTTTCGGACCCGCGCCCGAATAGATTACGCGATACCCCAATTCGTACGCGCGCTGCGCGAATAATTTTCCCTCTACGCGATTTTCGCCCGCCACAATCACTTGGCCCGCTTTGGCGTTGATTTCGCGCACGCGTTCGGGATTCGGATGCGCCGTCGTAAAAAAAATGGCTTGGCGTCCGTCGCGCGTCAAGACATCGGGAATTGGAAAATCCAAACTGCCGCTGATGATGGCAATATCGGGCTGCGGTTTCAAACCGCGTGCCATGCGCCACGCGCGCAAATCGGCAAAACGCGCGTCGTCCGTTTGCAAAATTTCTTGGGCGCGGCCAGCCGCCCAATCGCGCAAATAGCGTCCGCTGCTAATAATCAAATCCGCTTGTGCCGCGAGTTCTTGGTACAAACGCCAATCGCGTTCGTTCGCGATATTTTGCGGCACCATCAAACCCGAACCGTCGGGGCGCGCAATCGCGATGCGCCCATCCAAACTCGTCACAAAATTAGCGTAAAGGTACGGCGCGGGTGCGTTGGCGAATTGTCGCACGTCGTGCGCGAGATATAAACCGCTTAACGCGCGCGCGGCGTGCGGCGGCGGATAGAGTTGCAAAATGGGCTGTTCCATTTTTTGCTTGGCGCGGTCGGCAAAATTATTCCGCTTGCCGCAAACGGTCGTTCAATTGTTCGCGCGCGTCGCGCGCTTGAAAGACGCCGTACATAGTTTGCGTAACCATTTTCGAGCCGCTTTGATTGACGCCGCGCATGGTCGCGCACATGTGCTGTCCCGTTACAATCACGGCGACGCCGCGCGGGTTCAGCAGCGTTTGTATAAAATCGGCGATTTCGCGCGTCATTTTTTCTTGGACTTGTAAGCGCCGCGCGTACATGGCGACGATGCGCGGAATTTTCGACAGACCGATAATTTTGCCGTCGGGAATGTACGCCACATGCGCTTTGCCAAAAAAGGGCAACATGTGATGTTCGCACAAACTGAAAAAATCAATATCCTTGACGACCACCATATCGTCGTAGGCGCTCGCAAACAACGCGCCGTTGACGAGCGCCGCCGGGTCCATCGCATAGCCGCCGAGCAATTCGTCGTACGCGCGCGCGACGCGCTCCGGCGTTTTTCGCAACCCTTCGCGCGTCGGGTCTTCGCCCACATTGACCAGAATCGTACGCACCGCCGCCGCAATCGCGCGCTGCGCTTTTTGTTTGGCGTTTTCCGGTCGGCCCGCGAGGCGGCGCGGCGACACGCGGTCGGGGCTTGCAAGCCATGCGGCATCGTCATAGCCGCGCGCGCCGCGCGCCGAAAATTCAGCGGCGGGCGTCGGCGTTTGGAATGGCTTTTGGACGAATCGCTGAACTTGGGCGCTCATTTCCGGCGCCGCGCGCATCGCGTCGCGCGCCGCGCCCAAGCGCTCGGTCAGTTCCGTCAACGTCGGACCGTCCGGCGGAATGACATACGCGGGATTAACGTCCGCCAGCGCGCGCGCCATAAACGCGCGTTCAAAAATTTTCGGGTCGGGAATCTTTAATACGTCGTCGTCAATAATTTCTTGGTCATACAAAACCAAATCCAAATCAATCGAGCGCGGCGCGTTTTTATCCGCCGTCCGCACGCGACCCAATTCGCTTTCGATGGCGCGCAAAGCGTTTCGCAACGCATGAGGCGCCAATTCCGTCATCAATCGCGCCGCGCCATTGTAAAAGCGCGGCGCATCCGGCGCGCCGTCCAGCGCGGGCGTGTCATAGACAGGCGAGACGGCAAGCAGCGTTCCCAACTGCCGCAAACATTCCACCGCGCGCGGATAATACGTCTCGCGTTCGATATTCGAACCGATAAAAATATAGGCGTCGTTCATGTGTTTCATTGTCCGTTCCGGCGCGCTCATTGCGGCGTATCTGTTTGTGCCAAACCAAAATCCGCGCGGGTGCGCGTAATCGTTATGCCGACCGACCGCGCAAAACGCAGCGCGCCGGGTTTCTCCAGACTGACCTGCACGCGCTGTGCGCGCGGTTCGCGCAAACAAATCGCGGCAATCTGTTCCACCAAACGCTCGACTAAAAAATGATTTGATTTTTCGACGTACTCGATAATCTGTTTGGTGACGGTGCGATAATTGAGCGTGTCTTGAATGGCGTCGCTGGCGGCGGCGGGACGCGTATCCGTCCACAACACGATATTGACCAGAACGTCTTGTTTATTTTTGCGTTCCGACTCGTTGATGCCGATGATGCAGCGCAGCAACAAATCGCGAATCTCGATGCGGTCAGGTTCCATTTTTTTAGAATTTTGCGACGGAACATTTTTCCGTCATTGTTTAGTGGCGAAAAAACGCGCGGCGTTACGTCACGCGGTCCGCCAAATACTCGATTAAATCAATCTTGCTTACGATGCCCGTTACCCGGTCCGCTTCGCACACGACCGCGACCTTGCCGTGCCGAAAAATATCAGACAGCGCGGCGAGCGACGCTTCGGGGCCAATGACTTCGGCGGATTCGCGGTCAATAATATCCTCAATCGTTTCCGCCGCGTCGTGCTGGTGGTCCGCGCCGAGCAAATGATTCAACAAATCCACTTCGGTAATCATGCCCGCGTAACGTCCGTCGCTTTCGACCACCGGCAATTGCGAAATATTGAATTGTTTCATGCGCGCAATTACGTCCATCTTGCGGTCGTGTTTGTGCGCCGTGACGATCGCCATCTTTTTGTGCGTCAATAATTCTTCGACGCGTCCTTCAGTCAGCGGCGCGTCGAGCAAACGATTTTCGCGCATCCAATCGTCGTTGAAAATTTTCGACAAATAGCGCGAACCCGAATCGGGCAGCAGCACGACGACCGTCTTGTCGGGACCCAAATTTTTTGCCACGTGCAGCGCGCCGCACACCGCCGAACCGGCGGAACCGCCGCAAAACAATCCTTCCTCGCGCACCAACCGCCGCGTCATCAAAAACGATTCGCGGTCGCCCGTTTGCACTACATCGTCCACGTACTGCAAATCCAATGTCGTCGGCAAAAAATCTTCGCCGATGCCTTCGATTTTGTACACTTTGGGAAACACGCCGTCGGGAATTTTTCCGCCCGCTTTGAACGTGTCGTACAGCAATGAACCAAACGGGTCAACGCCGATGACTTGGACTTGAGGGTTTTGTTCTTTCAAGAATTTTCCCGTTCCCGAAATCGTGCCGCCCGTACCCATGCCGCACACAAAATAATCAATCTTGCCTTGCGTCTGTTTCCAAATTTCGGGTCCCGTTGATTCGTAATGCGCTTGCGGATTCGCGGGATTCCAATACTGGTCCGCGAGAATTGTGTTTGGCGTTTCTTCGGACAAGCGTTTGGAAACGGAATAGTATGAACTTGGGTCGTCGGGTTCGACGGCGGTTGGCGTAATCACGACGCGCGCGCCGAACGCGCGCAAGAGCCGAATTTTTTCTTCGCTCATTTTATCGGGCATCACGAAAATACATTTGTAGCCCTTGATTGCCGCCGCAATCGCCAGCCCAACGCCCGTATTCCCGCTTGTGCCTTCGACGATGGTGCCGCCCGGTTTCAATTTCCCTTCGCGTTCCGCGCGTTCAATCATCCCCAAACCAATGCGGTCTTTGACCGAGCCGCCCGGATTCATAAATTCCAATTTCGCATACACTTGCGCGCGCAGCCCGCGCGTCACTTTGTTCAATTTCACAAGCGGCGTGTTGCCAATCGCTTGCACCACATCGTCATAGACACGCAGTGAATCATTCGTCATTCCATTGTTAGCAGACATTCGCGACTCCTTATGATGACGGCAGACCGCCGACAGCAGAACGTAATGAGGTGTCCGTCGTCATTCGTCTTTCGTCATTCGTCTTTCGTCTCTAGTCAGTATAGCACGCGCAAAATGGCGGGTCAAAACATTTTCTAAAAAACAATCGCGGCACCCCTCACCGCGATTCCTTTAACGTCAACTCGTACACGGCGCGCCGTTCGCGGCCGCTTGCCCGCGCAATTCGCTTCACCGCTTCTGTGCGCGGCACTCCTTTTTTCAATAACGCGCGCAGCTCTTTTTTCACGCGCGCATCATCCCACTCCTTTTCTGTAATCTGTAATCTGTATTCTGTATTCTGTAATCTGTGTCCTGTAATCTGTCCTTCAATCACCAACGTAAACTCCCCGCGCGGTTCATTCTTTTCAAAATGTTCTCGCACCTCCCCAATCGTCCCGCGCCGAAATTCCTCAAACATTTTCGTCAATTCGCGCGCCACACAAATTTTTCTGTTCGCGCCAAAAATTTTTTCCAAATCGTTCAACGCGTCGCGCAAACGATGCGGCGTCTCGAATGCCACAATTGTATCGCGCTCGTTCACCAATTCGCGCAAAAATTTTCGTCGCGCTTGCGGTTCACGCGGCAAGAATCCGACGTAATAAAACGCGTGCGCGGAAATACCCGAAGCCACCAGCGCCATCAACACCGCGCTCGCGCCGGGAATCGGCGACACGCGATGTCCGCGCGCAAGCGCTTGGCGCACGAGTTCGTACCCCGGGTCATTGATGCCCGGCGTCCCCGCTTCCGAAATCACCGCGACATCATTTTTTTCTAACGCGTCGAGAATGTGATTGATTTTGTTTTGTGTGCTGTGTTCAAAAAAAGAGGTGACGGGCGTGTGAATGTCAAAATGATTGAGTAGCTGTTTCGCCGTGCGCGTATCTTCCGCCGCAATCCAAGCCGCCGCGCGCAGAGTTTCCAATGCGCGCGGCGAAATGTCTTCGAGGTTGCCGATGGGCGTAGCGACGAGAAACAGCGTATTCAAGGGTTGAAGGTTAAAGGTTGCAAGTTGAAGGTTGAAAGTTGAAGGTTGAAGGTTCTGCGCGCAAGGTTCAATCTTCAACCTGCAACGATTCATAAACCATAGAGTTCGCTATATTTCTTTTTCAAATACGCGAGATACGAACGCGTTTGCAGCGGTTCGCCCGTGATTTGCAGCGCCAATTCGTTGAGCGTAAATTTGCGGCCGTGTTGATAAATTTTGGTTTGTAGCCACGCGCGCAGCGTTTGAAAATCGCCGCGCGCAAATTGGGCGTCGAGGTCGCCCAATTCCTTGCGCGCCTGCTCGAATAATTGCGCCGAGAAAAAGGTGCCGAGCGAGTACGTGGGGAAATAGCCGTACAAGCCCATGGACCAGTGAACGTCTTGGAGCGCGCCGCGCGCCACGTCGGGCGGCGTGATGCCGAGATACGACGACATGGCTTCATCCCACCACGTCGGCAGTTCGGACACGCGCAATTTATTTTCGAGCAAAAGATTTTCCGCCTCAAAGCGCAGCATGATGTGCAGGGAATAGGTCACTTCGTCGGCTTCGACGCGGATGAACGAGGGCTGCGCTTTGTTGACCGCGCGATACATTTTTTCCGCGTCCATGTCCGCCGCGTTCTTGCGAAAAGTCTTTTTGAATTTCGGAAAAAAGAATTCCCAGAACGCGCGCGAACGTCCGACCAAATTTTCCCACAAGCGCGATTGCGATTCGTGGACGCCGAGCGAGGCGCCGCCCGATAGCGCGGTGCGCTCGAATTTGTCCGGCGAACCCTGTTCATACAACGCGTGACCGCCTTCGTGTAACGCGCTGTACAAACACGAACTAAAAAGATTCGGCAGGACGCGATTGGTCACGCGCACATCGTGATTGGAAAAAGAGATGCAGAACGGATGCGGCGCGTGATCCATGCGCCCGCGTTCAAAATCATAGCCAATCGCGCGCAGCGCGTCGTGCGCGAGCGCCCACTGTTTCGCGCCGTCATACGTGCGATGTAAAACCGCATCGTCCACCCGTTGGGTCTCGGCTTGGATCGCTTGGACGAGCGGCACCAATTCTTGACGCACCGCGTCAAAAATTTTCGCCACTTGACTGGTGGGCATATCCGGCTCGTAATCGTCGAGCAACGCGTCGTACTGGCGCGTCGTATAGCCGATGTATTCGGCTTGACGCTGTTTTAATTCCAACATGCGCGCGAGATGCGGCTCGAACGCGTGCCAATCGTTCGCCGCGCGCGCTTGCGCCCATGCCGTCGTCGCGAGGCCGCTCGCGTGCGACAATTCGCCGACGAACGCGGCGGGCAAACGGAGCGCTTTGGCGTAATCGCGTTTGAGCACGCGCAAGAGCGCGGCTGTATCGTCGGCGTACGGCAAATCCGCCATTTCCGCGCTGAGGTCGTCAATCAAATGCCCGACGCGTTCGGACGTAAATTTTTCGTGAAGCAAGCGCGAAAGCAAGCTCGATTGCAAAGCGCGCGCGGGCGCGCCGCCAGGCGGCATAAAAGTTTGTTGGTCCCAGCCGAGGACCGCTTCCGCTTTGGCGAGGTCTGCGACTTCGGCGAGGAGCGTTTCAAGTTCTTGGAGTTTATCCATACGTTCATATCATCCATTTCGTGAAAATAGTTGTTGACGTTTCACTTCATATAATAACACGCTTGCGGCGCACGCCAGATTTAGCGAATCCAATTGGCCGGACATGGGAATGCGCGTCGGCTGTCCCGCGTGCAGCAGCGCGTCGGGCAATCCTGCGCCTTCATTGCCCAAGACGAGCGCGAGCGGCGGACGCAGCGCGACGCGCCAAAATTCTTGCGCCGCGCTATCGCTGGTTGTGATCAACTGTACCGTCCGGGCGCGCGCCCAGTCCAAAAATTCTTGCGCCGTGTCCACGCGCACGCACGGCAGCGTAAATAACGCGCCGCGACTCGCTTTGACGACGGCTGGCGCATAGAGGTCGGCGCTCGCGCCAATGAGGATAACGCCGCGCGCGTTTACCGCGTCCGCCGTGCGTAAAATCGCGCCGAGATTGCCGGGATTGCCGATTTGATACAGCGCCACAAAGAGCGCGTCTGCGTCCACGCGCAATGCGTTCAAGGCACGCGGCGTCATTTCCACCGTCGCCGCGAGCCCCGATGGATTTTCGCGTTCGGCAAAAGATTCAAAGACGGCGCGCGCGACGCGCACGACGCGCGCGCCCTGACGTTCTTGCGTCTGGACGAAAGCGCGCGCGATAGCGCTCGTGAGCAAATCGGGCGCGACGAGAATTAGTTTGAGCGGCGCGTGATTTTGCGCGGCGCACAGGACGGGTTGAATGCCTTCGACCAAAAATTCACCGCGCGCGTCGCGTTCTTTTTTACGCGCCAACGCGCGCAACTCTTTGATGAGAGGATTCGAGAGGGAGGTAATCAAGGCGGCGTTTGTCCCGCTTTATCCAAGCCGCGCTGCCATTGGGTTTCGCGCTCGCCGCGCATCAATACTTGGTCGTAGAAATTGTTATAGCCGAGCGCGTCCAATTTTTGCTTGAATTGTTCCAACGCTGATTTGTCGTCCGCTTCCCAAATTTCGAGTAGCGCGCCCGGCGTGGACAGCGTATAGCCGACGATGGGCGTCACGTTCACGCTCTGCGCGGCGCGTCGCACACGCGCCGCAAAGCCCGCTTGTTCTTCTTCGGGCAAGGTATGCCACGCAGGTTTAAAGTGCGTGATGAGAATGAGAGCGAAACGTTTCACGAAAGGATTGGGGGGAGGGATGAACCTACGGTTTCACGCCTCACCTGTAAGTTGGCGAACTCGGTACGCAAGGGCGGACGCTACGCTGCCCCTTTTGATTCCGGCATTTTCGGCGCGTGAATTGGGTGTTTGTGTTGACCGACCAAGACCGCCAACATGCCGCCGCGCTGCGCGACATTGACGACCTGTTTTTGCGACGCGCGGCCCAGCACCGCCAAACCGTATTTGGTCGGCGCGAAACCATAGACCACGTAAAACGGCGAAACGGTCGGCTCGCCGCTTTCGGTTACCACCGGAAATTCATAGACGGGAATGTGCGCGAGGCGCTGCACCACCCACGCGGAGGGTTCATTCACCGCGCGTTCGATGGCGGCATCCCAATCGCGCGGCAAGGTGGAGGGCCCAATCAAAACATCTTCGCCGCCGTACGCGCGGTTCGGTTTGATGACTAGGATTTCGCGATTCGCGCGCGTAAATTCGAGCAGCTCGACCAATTCGCCTACCGGGTCTGTAGTGCGCGCGGCGCGCAGGATGCGCGTCCATAGGACATGGCGGCGAAAGACATTGCGTTCGTCCATCGTAAAGTGCGCGGCAAAACGCGGGTCGGTCAATACTTCAAAACAAGATTTGTGGTCGAAATCGCCCGCCATCGAGCTGACCATTTGATTTTGGCGCAAGAGCTGTTTCATTGGGCGCACGTTCATGCCTTCGGCTTCCATCTCGACCAATTCGCTGGTTTCATAATCGCGATAGACGACGTCAATCAAATGATTTTCGTAAAAGACTTCGCCGCCGCGCAGATACAATTCTTCGGGGTCGGCGTGATAAATTTCAATGTCGCGCGCGCGATAGTATTGCAGCAGCGATTCTTGTTCGTTGGGGCCATCGCCGGCGTATTTGGGATCCACGAAACAGATGGCGCGCCCTTTGCGGCCGATGATTTCGGCGTGGTCGAGCATTTCTTGAATAAAAATGTCGCGCAAGTCGGCGGTCGGTTTGAGCGCCAAATCGGGCGCGACCGATTCCATCATCGGTACGACGGTTTCCATGATGATTTCTTCCACCGTCGGCACAAGATGAATGCCGCCCGCGCCGACGAGATTGGCTTCGATGAACGCGAGCGAATCTTTGGCAAACGCGCCCGACAAATCCGCGACTGCATCGAGCCGTCCGAAAACGGTGTGAAATTGATTGTGACTCGCGCCCCATGTATCCCAGAGCCATTTCGCTTCGCCGTCGCCCAACGGGACAACTTCGCGCACCTGAAAATCTTTGAGATACAATTCGGGCATGCGCTTGAGCGCGCCGAGCAGCGTTTGCGAAACGTAATGCAGATAATTCAGCTGTTCGGCAAACATGGCGAGCGGGCGCATGATGACGTTGATCACTTCGATCTTGCCGTCGCGGTAATAGACCAGCTCTTTGCGCCGCGCTTGGTCGTACAGCTCTTGACCGAGCTGCTTGAGCGTTTCGGGCGGCAGGGACGCGAAAATTTGGCGGAGAAACAAATCGAGCGAAACTCCGCGCAAGCCGTGTTCGTCGGGATTAAAGGGTAAAGACATTCCGTGCCGCGTTGACGTTATTATAACGCGGTGTGGAATGGGGGTAAAGAGGGGGAGCGCGCGGCAAGCCGCAACTGTTTTTGGAAACGCTCGAGTCTACTCTTTAGAGCCCGCGAGCAATTTTTGGAGGGTCTCGTAGCCGCGTTTCGGCGTCCCGTCCGCGCGCAGCAAACCAAAATGATCCGCCGCGTCGTCGCCCGCGCGGTCTTGAAATTCGTACCACACAATCGTCGGCGTCAAATCCCATAGTTCGGTAAAAACCGCTTGCAGCCACTGTGCCGCGTCCGCTTCGGATTGCGGCGGCGCGTTGCTCCACCAGGTGACATCCGTCGGCGCGCCGATTTCGGTGAGCCACAACGGGATGGCTTGGTCGCCGAATTGATTCATCACCGCGCGCGTTGCGGCAATTTTTGCGCGCAACGTTGCGATGCCGCTGTTGGGCAAGAGATACGGATGAATCGCCATGACGTCAAAGAAACCGCGCGCGCCGGCGCGATATGCGTTTTCCAAAAAATCGCCCGCCAATTGAACGTCGCCGCCGCCCGCGACGCCGTTGCCGCTCAGACCGCCAAACACAATCACCGCATCCGGGTCGGCGTATTTCGCGGCGAGATACGCTTCTTGCAACAGCGCGACATAGCGCGCGGGATTGGGCTGCGGTTTCCAAAAAGTTTGGGTGTTGGGCTGGTTCCAAATTTGCCACACGCGCACATCGTTTTTGAAATGTTTGACGACTGCGTAAGCGTAACGCGCAAAATCATAAGCGTTCGTGGGTTCGGAATACAAACGCACGCGCCAGTCGTTTGAAGTTTGCGCGGAGGACGCCCACCAACTCGCATAATCCAATACGCCTAAAATTCCAAGTTGGCGCGCGCGCGCAATGTTCACGATGGCGTCGTAATCGTCAAACTGCCATTCGTCGCGCGTCGGATTGAGCAGGTCCCAATTAAAATCCATTCGCACGAATTGAATGTTGGCGTCGTGGATTATTTTTGCTGCGCGCGCAACGTCGTTCAGCGTTGGAAAGTACGGCGCATAACGGCGCTCCAACGGCGCGGCGATGCCATATTGCCACGCGGGCAAACGCGGCGCTTGGAACGCGACGATGCGCCGTTCGACGCGCGCATCCTGTCCGTTCGCGTCGGTCACAATTAGCGCGGCGTTGTACGCGGCGGCATTATGATACACAAACGGCGGAGGCGTTGATTCGATGCTGTCCGTTTTACCGTCGCCGTCAAAATCCCATTCATACGCATAGGGTGGCGTTCCGCCGGAAATTTCCGCGCGGAACGCGACGGTAAAGGGCGCGTGTCCCGAAACGTATCGAAAAGTTGTTTCGGCGTCGGGAAGAATTTTTGCCGTGAGCGGCGGCGGGGTCGGCGTGGGGAGAGGCGTTGCGGTCGGAATTGGCGTTGGCGTTGGCGTTGGCGTTGGCGTTGCGGCGCACGCGGCTAAAAGCGCGAGACAAATCAAGACGAACCAACGCGTCATTACCATTCCCCATGCACTTCACGCGTCAAGCGCTCGAAAAATTCCGTCATGTACGCGTGTCGTTCCGCCGCGATGTTTTGCGCGGTCGCGGTGTAAAAACGCGCGTGTAAATGTTTTAGTTTTACATGATATTCGTCAACGGGCGTATGCGACGAATTGTGTTGGCGCCGCGTCGCCACCGCGTTTTCTTTTGGTTCGCTGTATAATTTTTGATTGGTTAAACCAGCCACCGCGTACGCGCGCGCGACGCCGATGGCGCCAAGCGAATCTAGTTTGTCGGCGTCGAACAAAATTTTCGCTTCGAGCGATTGTGGCTGTGCGGTTCCGCGAAAGCGATGCGAACGAATCGCTTCCGCCACGCGCGCGCTAAAATTTTCGTCTGCGCCGTTTTGCCGCAACAGGGCTTGGGCGTCGCGCGCGGACATCTCTGCGTGATCCAAATGTTCGCCGCCGTGATCTTCGGCGTGCCGCGCAATGTCATGCAGTAACGCCGCCGCGCGCGCCACTTGGACGTCCGCGCCTTCGGCGCGCGCCAAATGTTCCGCCATTTTCGTGACGCGCAAAATATGGTCAAAATCGTGCGCGCTGTCGGCGTCGGCATACAACGCGCGCGCTTGGTCGAGCGTGAGATAGGATTGGGACATGCGGGGATTATAGCAGATTGTCCATTCCTTTACCTGTGCTATAATTTTGACGTGCAAAATAATCCGGTCGCGACAAAACTGCGCGCGCAAATTGTGGTGCGCGGTATCGTGCAAGGCGTCAATTTTCGGTGGTTCACGCAGCGCCGCGCCGCCGTTTTGCATTTGACCGGATATGTTTGCAATAGGCCGGATGGCTCGGTGTATATCGTGGCGGAAGGCGCGCGCGACGAGCTCGAGAGTTTGATGCAAGAGCTGCGCGTGGGACCCTCTGCCGCCGTCGTCGAAAGCGTGCAGGTGGAATGGCACGCGCCATCCGGGGAGTTTGACCGCTTTGAAGTTAGACCTTGAATCGCGTCCACTGCCCAATGCCGCGCGCGTGATACCGCCCCAAGCTATTGTTTGGCAAGGCAAGCCCGAACGCGCCGCGTGGCTCGTTTTGTTTGGCGCGTTTTTTGTTTGTATCGCGCTCAGCGCCCTCGTGCCGACATTGGGTTATCAGTTCGTCCGTTTTTCCGCCGACACCCAGACGGCTTCGCTGCAAGCAATCGGCGTCACCAAAGAAGGGGATACGCCGGTGCGCGTGAATGTGCCGAACGCGACGCTGCCGATTGCGATCAAGGAACCCGCGCCCGTTTCCGAAAATTACACCATCGTCACCGACAAGACCGATTCCTCGCGCGGTTTCCTGACTTTTTTCGATTACAGCACTGCGACCATTCTGCCGAATACGCGTTTGACGCTGCTCGAAATGCGTCGCCCGCGTTTTGGTTGGAGCGACCAACCGAATTTGGTTACGGTGGAGCAAGCCATTGGGACGGTGCGTTACACCATTCCGCCGACGTGGAAGCATGAAGGCAATCCCGACGGACGTCCGCTGCAATTTCTCGTCCGCACGCCCAATTTTGACGCGTGGCTCAATCCCGGCGGCAGTTATCTGGTGAATGTGACGGACGCGAGTTCCGAAATCGTTGTGCGCGAAGGCAACGCGATTGTTCAATCGCGTGATGGCAGTCGTCAGCGCTCGGTCGGCTTGAGCCAACGCATTGTGGCGCAAAGCGGCGCGCCGTTGGGCGACCTTTTGCCAGCCGCCAAAGATTTGCTGCAAAACGGCGCTTTTACACAGACGATTACGTGCGACCCGAATGAAATTGGGCCGTGGCGCTGTTACAGCGACCAGGGCGGCGACGGCGGCAATGTCAACGGTTCGATTGGCATTGTCAATGCCGGCGACCGACGCGCCGTCCAAATCAAGCGCGTGGGGTCAAAGCAAAACAGCGCTATCACGGGCATCCGCCAAATTTTGGACCGCGACGTTTCCGATTTTCGTACGCTCAATTTGTCGGCGGACGTGCGCGTGGACAATCAAGACCTTTCCGGCGGCGGGTATCAAAGCACCGAGTATCCGCTTATTTTGCATCTGACGTACAAAGACGTGAACGGCGACCAGCATGAATACTTTCACGGTTTTTACGCGCAGAACGACGCCAACAATCCGCACGAAAACGCGGACCTCATTCCACGCGCGCAGTGGATTCCATTCGATTCCAGCAATTTGTTAGCGAGTCTGCCGTTCAAACCGTTTCGCATCGTCTCGGCGGAAATCTATGCGTCGGGTTGGGACTATGAAAGTTATGTCTCGAATGTGCGTCTGACGGCGGAATAAAAAAAGGTCATGCCAAGCGACAAAAAAATTTCGAGATTGGATCTCGAAATTTTTTTTATTTCGCCAGCGCTTGCTTGATTTCGTCCAGCGCGCGCGGATTTTCCAACGCGCTCACGTCGCCGGGGTCATTGCCGAGATAGACGGCGCGCACGACGCGGCGCATAATTTTGGCGTTGCGCGTGCGCGGCAAATCATTTACAAAATAAAGCGCTTTGGGCAGCAGCGCTTTGCCCAATTCATTCTCCAGCAAGGCGCGCAGTTCCGTTTGCAAAATTTCCGGGTCGGCGTGATGCGGTTTCAACATCACGAAACAGACTATGCTCTCGCCCTTGAGTTCATCCGGCGCTCCAATCGCCGCGCTTTCTTGGACCGCCGGATGGCGCGCCAGCGCCGATTCCACTTCGGCGGGGCCCAAACGTTTGCCCGCGACTTTGATCACGTCGTCGCTGCGGCCGAGAATGTACCACAAGCCATCGTCGTCAATGGCGCAAAAATCGCCGTGCATCCACACATTGGGAAAACGCGACCAGTACGTTTCGAGATAACGCTGCGGGTCGCGCCAAAAGCCGCGCGTCATGCCCAACCACGGTTTGCGGATGACGAGTTCGCCGACGCGCCCGCGCACCGAATTTCCATTTTCGTCCACCACATCCGCGTCCATGCCGGGCAGGGGGCCGGCGAACGAACCGGGTTTTTCGGGCGTGAGAAAATTGCCCATGAGGATGCCGCCCGAAATTTCGGTGCCGCCAGAATAATTGATAATCGGTAGTTGTCCGCCGCCAACGGTATTAAAGAGCCACAACCACGGCGTCGGGTTCCACGGTTCGCCGGTGGACGCGAACGCGCGCAAAGATTGCAGCGAATATTTTTTTACCGGTTCGTCGCCGTATTTCATTAACGCGCGCACAAACGTCGGCGAGAGACCGAGCAAAGAAACGCTGTGCCGTTCCACCATTGCCCAAACGCGATTGGGCGCGGGATAATCGGGCGCGCCGTCGTACAAAAACATGGTCGCGCCGAGCAGCAGCGCGCCGTACACTTGCCAGGGCCCCATCATCCAACCCATATCGGTCATCCAAAATAACGTATCGCTTGGTTTCACGTCAAGCCCGTGATACATGTCTTGCGCGGCTTTGACGGGAAAACCGCAGTGCGTGTGCACCGCGCCTTTGGGTTTGCCTGTCGTGCCGCTGGTATAAATGAGCATCAATAAATCTTCGGCGGCGGTTTTTTCTGTTTCTGCGCTGCCCTGCCATTCAGCGCCCAGCGTCACAATTTCATCCCACCAATAATCGCGCCCTTTATGCATTTCGATTTTGTTTTGCGCGCGCGGCAAAACAATCACATGTTCAATGCTGGGCGTTTGCGCGACGGCTTGGTCAGCCGTTTGTTTCAGCGGCACGACTTGGCCCCGGCGCAGCGCGCCGTCGGCGGTGAATAGCGCTTTGGCGTTCGCATCGTTCAAGCGCACTGCCGCCGCGCCCGCGCCATAGCCGCTAAACAGGGGCAAAAAGACCGCGCCGATTTTGGCAATCGCCAAAACCGCAATCACGATTTCGGGCGTCATGGGCATATACACGCCAATCGCGTCGCCCTTTTTCAAACCGAGCGCGCGCAAACCGTTTGCAATTTGCGCGGTCTGCCGCTGCAATTGTTTGTACGTCAGCGTGCGTGTGACGCCTTCTTCGCCTTCCCATTTCACCGCAAGCTGATTTTCTTTGTCCGTTCCGATATATTTGTCCAAACAATTGTGGATGATATTCATTTTGCCGCCGACGCACCATTGGGGAAATTGGACGTTGCTCAAATCAACGCTTTGCGCATACGGTTCGTAAAATTGGACATCCAATTCGCGGAGCATCATGTCCCAAAACCACGCGACATCTTGCGTGGACGCGTCTTGAAAGCCCGCGAGCGTTTTGAAACCGAGCCGCGTATAGTGACGATACAAATTGCTTTGCGCGATTTGCGCGGGCGAGGGACGCCACGCGATCGCGCCGCCAAATTCAAATTCCGCCATACTTGCCTCCGTTCAAGATTATCGTGAGGAATGTAAAGAATGTCAATGCGTCGTCGAAACAAAAAGCGGACCGAACAAAATTTTGTTCCGTCCGCTTGATTTTTTATCGGCGTTTTTACTTTGCCAATTTTCTTTTCAAGAACGCTTGCAGTACGAGCGCGTTGTTGTGTTCCGTATCGTGGGCGCTGTACAAAAGCGTCACAGTCCCTTTGCGCGCGGCTTGCAAAATGGGCTGCCATGCTTCGGGATGTTTGTTCAACTCGGCGACGTATTTGCGCTTGAACGCGCTCCATTTGGCGGGGTCGTGTCCGAACCATTCGCGCAGTTCAGCGCTCGGCGCGACGTCTTGAAGCCACGCTTTGGCGTCGAGTTTTTCTTTTTTCAAACCGCGCGGCCACAAGCGTTCGACCAAAAAACGCGTGCCGTCGCTCGCCGCGGGCGGCTCGTAGACGCGTTTGGTTTGAATCATTTCCACGCGCCTTTCTTGAGTCCGGCGACGACTTGGGCGTGGTCGGCGTCGGTGGGCGGCGGCGTGACGACGTGAAAAAGGATGAGCCGCGTGTCCGCCCGAATCCCGCGCCGTTCGCCCGCCGGAATGAATGCAATCGAACCGGGTTCCAGTTTTTCTTCGCGGTCGCCGGCAATGAGCGCGCCGGTCCCTTCCAACACCACCAGCGTTAGGTCCACGCCGGGCTGATGCGCGGGGATGAATTGCCCCGGCTCGAAACACGCTTCGATTACGCGCGCTCGTTCGTTCTCGGCAAGTTTGACGGCGTTAAATTTGTCGGGATTGAACGCCGCCGCTTGCTTGTAGGATTGCACAAACACTGCCATTTGATTGCTCCGTTAAATAGGCCCTCACCCCCAGCCCCTCTCCCAATGGGAGAGGGGAGAGGTTTGGACGATAGTCACTCATTCCGGGATATTTTCTCGATGGGC
>Ga0226835_1001049_pt1 | contig 18268 bp, 14 predicted proteins | sample LAC_MetaG_1_FD_163627 | JGI IMG/M metagenome (GOLD analysis project Ga0226835, IMG submission 163627) | Anaerobic ammonium oxidizing microbial communities from anammox membrane bioreactor (MBR) in UC Berkley, California, United States -... | ecosystem: Engineered > Bioreactor > Anaerobic >...
GGGGGCCGTGATGTTCGGCGACGAGATGATCGACGAGGCCAGCCGCAAGATGGCCCTGAAGTTCGTGACCCGCGGCGAGCGGGCCGGGATGGCCCGCAGCGCCGGGAGCGGCGACTGACCCCCGCCCGGTAGCCCGCCGGGCGGCGCGGCGGCGACTGGCGGCGGGGCGCCTCAGCCGGCGCGGCGGACGAGCACGATCGGGGTCAGCTCGTCGTTCTGGCCCATCGGGTTGTCGAGGAGCACCTCGCGCGCCGTCGCGGCGTCGACGGGCACGCCGCGGCTGGCGCCCAGCACCTCGACGTTGATGTTGTTGGCGTCGACGATGGCCACCGGGATGCCGGTGGCGTCCTCGAGGGCCTGGGCGTCGCGGGGCGGATCCGCCGGGCCGATCATGGCGAACTCGTCGAACGGCTTGATGGTCGACGGGTTGAACCCGTCGATCTCGGAGATGCGGTGGCCGGCGAAGCGCCAGAAGTCGCCGGAGCGACGCAGAACGAACTTGGAGAAGGCCCCCACGATCCCGGCCAGGAGCATGCGGAACCAGCCGGCCTGCATGATCGCGACCTGCATCTTGGCCGGGTCGGAGAACGCGACGTCGTCGGGGTACTTCCTCGTGCCCTTCACGAGCAGCCGGGCGAGGAGGCCGGGTCGCACCGTGGAGCGGTGGATCACCCGGCCCTGGGAGATGGTCACGAACTTCTCGCTCACCGCCGCCCAGTCGCCCGGGCGGGCCACCGGCGCCACGTAGCGCTCGAACACCGGCTCGAGCGGCTCCTTCACGTGGATCAGGTGGGTGCGCACCGGCCGTCGTTCGTAGGTGGCCCCCCCGACCGTGACCGGCGGCGACGGCCTCGGCTCGCGCGCGGCCGGCGGCCCCGTGGGGGTGGTCGCCGCGCTCACGGGGCCAGCCGGGCCGGGTCGACGTAGCGCTGCATCCACAGCTCGGTCACGAGGATCCTCCAGAACGTGAGCCACTCGCCCGGCCCCCCGCCGGCCCAGCGGTCGAACTCGGCGGCGACCCGGTCGGCCTCGAAGAGGCCGCGGCCGCGGAACTCGGGCGAGCGGAAGACCTCGGCGATGCTCTTGGCCCGGGCCCGGGCCCAGAGCGTCTCGGGGTTGGTGAAGCCGATCTTCGAGCGCCGCAGGCGGTTCTTCTCGGGCATGCGGCCACGCATGGCCGAGCGGTACACGAAGCGGTTCCAGCCCCGCTTGATCTTCTGGTCGATCGGCAGGGCGAAGATGTGCTCGACGAGCTCGTGGTCGAGGAACGGCACCCGGGCCTCGATCGAGAACGCCATCGAGTTCTTGTCCTCGTAGCGCAGCAGGTTGGGGGTCGACGTCTCCAGCACGTCGGCGGCGAGGCGCTCGTTGAGGTTTCGACTCGGCCGGTAGTCGAGGGACGCGTGCTTCGTGTGGCCGCCGGCCAGCAGGTCGCGCAGCGGCACCGGCTTCTCCCGCCACGGCAGGCGGGCCCTGATCTGCTCCGTCCCGTAGCGCCGGTAGAGGTCGAAGCCGCCGACCAGCTCCCGCATCGCCGCGCCCCACCGGCGCTGGTCGATGGCGGAGGTCAGGTACGACCGGAAGTACGGGATGTACCCGGCGAGGAGCTCGTCGCCGCCGTTGCCCGAGAGCATCACCTTCACGTGCTCGCCGGCCAGGCGGTACACGCAGTAGTAGGCGTACGGCGCCGAGGCGATGGTCGGCTCCTCCTGGAACCAGACCCACTCCATGATCTCGTCCCAGAACTCGTCGACCTGCGGGTAGGCGTAGTGCGGCTCGGCGCCCGTCCACCGCTCCACCTCGTGGATGAACTCGCTCTCGTCGATCGTCTCGCCGGGGTACAGGGCCGAGAAGGTGTGGAGCCGGCCGCCGGTGTGCAGGTCGGTGCCCTGCCGGGCCAGGGCGGCCATGGTGCACACCACCCCGGAGGAGTCGAGGCCCCCGGACAGGGGTACGCCGACGGGTACGTCGGAGATGAGGTGGCGGTCGACGACCCGGTCGAAGAGGGCGGCGAACTCCTCGGCGTAGTCGGCGTCGGGACGGCTGGAGGAGAACTCGGGGTTCACCACCGGCTCCCAGTAGCGGCGGGTCGCGACGACCTCGCCGCGCCCGTCGGCGCCGGTCCGGACGGTCATCGTGTGGCCGGGCAGGAGCCTCTTGACGCCCTCGAAGAACGTGTCCTCGGTGTTGTCGTGGACGCGGAAGAGCAGGAAGCGGGCCACCGCGCCCTCGTCAGGGCGGCGCGGCACGGTGGGATCCTGGAAGATCGCCTTGAGCTCGGACGCGAACGCGAAGCGGCCGCCGGCCGTCGTCCAGTAGAGGGGTTTGATCCCGAGGCGGTCGCGGGCGAGGAACAGCTCCCGGCTCCGGGCGTCCCAGACGGCGAACGCGAACATGCCGGTGAGGTGGTGCACCACGTCTGCGCCCCACTCCTCGTAGCCCCGCAGGATCACCTCGGTGTCGGAGTGGTCGGTCGAGAACCGGCGGCCCTTGGCCTCGAGCTCCCGGCGCAGCGAAGGGGCGTTGTAGATCTCGCCGTTGAAGACGAGGGCGAGCGAGCCGCCGTCGCCGTAGACGGGCTGGTCGCCGCCCTCGGGGTCGACGATCGCCAGGCGGCGCATCCCGATGGAGGCGTGCTCGTCGACCTCGGCTCCCCACCCGTCGGGCCCCCGGTGCACGATCGAGTCGAGCATCCGTTCGAGGAGGGCCCGATCGGAGCCGATGAACCCGGCGATACCGCACATGACCGCCCCAGCCTAGGGGTCGCGCTCCTCCACCCCCCGGCCGGGGCCGGTGGCCACCGGGGCCGTTCCCTACGTCACGGCGGGCCGGGCGCTCCGGCGGTGTGGTAGATCACACGGGTCCCCAAGGCGTGGTTCCCCCGAGTGCCGGGAGGCCGGATCGATGCCCCGAGCGGCGAGCGAGCAGACACCCGACCTGCCCATGACCATCCCGGCCGTGCTGGACCGCGCGGCCGCGCTCTTCGGCGACCGCGAGGGGCTGGTGGAGCCGGAGCGCCGCCTCACCTTCGCCGAGCTCGCGGCCGAGGTCGACGTCGCGGCCCGGGCGCTCGTGGCCTCCGGGGTGGAGCGGGGCGACCGGGTCGCGGTCTGGGGGCCGAACATCGGCGAGTGGGTGGTCGCGGCGCTGGCCGTCCACCGGGTCGGAGGGGTGCTGGTCACCCTCAACACCCGGTTCAAGGGCGCCGAGGCGGGCCATGTGCTGCGGACGGCCGGGGCGTCGATGCTGTTCGCCGTCACCGACTTCCTCGGCACCGACTACGTCGCGCTCCTCGACGGCGTCGACGGCCTGTCGCTGCGGGAGACGATCGCCATGCGCGGCCCGGCCCGCGGTGGCGCCACCGCCTGGGCCGAGTTCCTAGCCCGGGCGTCGTCCACCGACCCGGCCGTGACCGCGGCCCGGGCCGCGGCGGTGGTGCCCGCCGACCCCTGCGACATCCTCTTCACCAGTGGGACCACGGGAGCGCCCAAGGGCGCGGTGCTGGCCCACGGAGCCAGCGTGCGGGCCTACGACGCCTGGTCGAGCGTGGTGGGGCTGCGACCCGGCGACCGGTACCTCGTGGTGAACCCGTTCTTCCACTCGTTCGGGCTCAAGGCCGGGATCCTCGCCTCCCTCGTGAAGGGGGCCACGATCGTCCCCCAGCTCACGTTCGACGTGCCCGAGGTGATGCGGCGCATCCCCGAGGAGCGGATCACGATGCTGCCCGGCCCGCCGACCATCTACCAGACGATCCTCAACGCCCCCGATCTCGCCGAGCACGACCTGTCGTCGCTGCGCCTGGCGGTCACGGGGGCGGCGGCGATCCCCGTCGAGCTGATCCGCCGGATGCGCGACGAGCTCGGCTTCGAGACGGTCGTCACCGGCTACGGCCTCACCGAGGCCACCGGCATCGCCACCATGTGCCGCCACACCGACGACGCCGAGACCATCGCCACCACGTCGGGACGGGCGATCCCCGGCGTCGAGGTGGTGGTGGCCGACGAGGCGGGCTCGCCGCGGCCGGCCGGGGAGCCGGGCGAGGTCCTGGTGCGGGGCTACAACGTCATGCTCGGCTACCACGGCGACGCCGAGGCCACCGAGAAGGCGATCGACGCCGACGGCTGGCTGCACACCGGCGACATCGGCGTGCTCGACGCCGCCGGCAACCTCCGCATCACCGACCGGCTCAAGGACATGTTCATCGTCGGCGGGTTCAACGCGTATCCGGCCGAGATCGAGAACACGATCTCGGCCCACCCGGCCGTGGCCCAGGTCGCGGTGGTCGGCGTGCCCGACGAGCGCATGGGTGAGGTGGGCATGGCGTTCGTGATCCCGCGCACCGGGGCCGAGGTCGACCCCGCCGAGCTGATCTCGTGGTGCCGCGAGCGGATGGCCAACTACAAGGTGCCCCGCCGGGTCGAGGTGGTGGAGTCGCTGCCCACCAACGCCGGCGGCAAGGTCCTCAAGTACGAGCTCCGCGCCCGCGCCTGACCCCTAGGAGGGGGAGCCCCGCCGAGCATGTTGCACTCGACCCCCCTCCGGGGGTGCCGAACGCAACACGCTGCGGCAGGGGTGGGGGCGTCGCGAGGGTTTACGGCCGGCGGTGCCTCCGGTAGGCGAACTCGATCACCTGCTGGAAGGTGGGGCGGTTGGTGGTGCGCATCGTGTCCGGTATGAGGCCGGGGACGAACCCCGTGCGCGACGCCGTCTTCGTCCAGGCCGCCGGGTCGGGGCCCTGCGCCGCCGCCAGCTCCTGGGCCACCCGATCCACCTCGGCCCACAGCGAGGCCCGGCACGCCTCGAGCGAACCGTTGCCGCAGTAGCGGAGGTTGAAGCGGCCCCGCACCCTCTCCCGGAGGAGGGTGCGCAGGTCCTTGTCGACGTACGAGTAGCCCGACGGGCTGTTCAGGCCCCGGATGCCGTTCAGGTCGGGGATCAACGCGCCGAACACCGGCTGCATCACGGCCGTGGCCAGGCCGGTCCACAGCCCGTCCATGATCACCGGGCCGGCGTCGTCGTAGTCGCCGTCGAGGTCGGCGTCGAGGCGAGGCGCGTCCCGCTCCACCCAGTCGTCGAGCACGTCGACCACCCGGCCCGCCAGCGGGCTCGGCGGGGGACCCGTGCGGAGCAGGCGGCTGACCACGGGCCAGACCGGCGCCCGGACGTCCTCGGTGGCGGCCCGGTTCATGATCCCGACGGTGTCCGCCAGCGTGGGTCGCCACGGCCACCGGTCGAACAGCTCGACCCGGTGCACCGAGCCGTACGGCGAGTCGTCGCCGTGCATGTAGCCGGGCGCGGCGCGGTTGTTCCAGTTCAGCAGCAGGCGGCCGGGCCCACGGACGCCGTGAGGGTGCTCGTCGCGGCGCAGGAAGCCCCTCCACTCGTAGGCGCCGGTGCCGAGGGTCGGCAGGCGCCGGTCGAGGTGCCGGGCCCGGCGCGGCAGGAGTCCGGAGGCGAAGTACGCCGTCTCGGTGCGGGAGGCGTAGGCCCAGTTGAACGTGAAGCCGAACTGGTTCGCGACCTCGAAGAACCGGCGGGAGGTGGTCGCCTTGCCCTCCGTCATGTCCTTCAGCGCGGCGAGGTTGAGCGCCTCGCGTGCGAACGTGGAGCGCTGCCGGGTCAGGGCGTACGGTCGCCCGCCGACGGTGGCGGTGCCGATCAGGGGTCCGTGCACCGAGCGGGGGTAGCGGATCGGCGTCCCGTTCAGGGTGCCGGCGTCGAACTCCTCGAACGGGCGGCAGGTCCCGTCGAACACGTAGTGCGTGGACGCACGCGTCGGTGCGGTGCCGTCGGGGTTGCAGAGCTCCTCGGCGAAGACGTCGCGGATGTCGCCGCCCTCCGAGGTGAGGCTCCACGCGTAGTCGCGGGTGCGGCCGATGAGTATGTACATCGAGGCGGCGGGGATGGTGATGCCCTGAGCCTCGATGCCGGGCCCGCTGAGGTGCACCTGCTGGACGATCTCGGGGTAGAAGTACCCGAGCTGCGGGCCCATGACGGCCAGCGTGTTGCCGGTGGCCGAGCGCCCGGGGTTGACGACCAGGAAGTTCGACGCCTCCCGGCGGGGCACCGGGCCGGCCGCCGGGTAGGCGCCGTCGTTGGCCGCGGCACTCTCGGGTGCCGCCCCGGCGTCGGGGGCGGGGACCGTCGCGCGGCGATCGGCCGTCGCCGCGGACTTGGAGGAAGAGGAGGAGGCCGCGGCCAGGGGGTCGAACGACTGCACGGAGCCCGGGTCGACGACCACGGAACCCGTGACCCGCCCGCCGGTGAGCGGCGGGTACCGGAAGTGGCGGTCGAGGGTGGTCGGGGCCTCGGGGTCGTCGAGGAGCATGACGTCCTCCCAGGCGTCGCGTCCCCGCACCGGGCCGAGCTGCTGCTGGAGCTTGGCCAGGAGGTCGGCGTTCGACGCCTCGGCGCCGCCGCCGGCACCGAAGATCGACCCGATGAACGCCGTCACCGCGATGATGTCGTTGACGGTCGCGGGCGGCTGGTCGATGCCGTGGGCCGCCCAGTAGGCGTTGATCCCGTCGGCGGCGGCCTGGGCGTCGGCGACGATCTCGCGGCCCTTCTCCCCGTAGGTCGCGATCAGCAGGTCGACCTGATCCGAGACGAGCTTCTCGGTCGCCGCGCTGGGCACGAACGACTGGCCGCTGATCACCAGGCTGAACGCGTCGATCCCGGGGATGTCGGCCACCGCGGCCCGGGCCGGCCCCCGGCCGAGCTGGAGCAGCAACCCGCGGTCCCGGGCGGTGACCCACCCGGCGCCGAACGCGAGGTCGGCGCGGGTATCGCCGTGGATGTGGGGGACCCCGAACTCGTCGTAGACGATCGTCGTGCCGGGACGGCCCGTCGGCTCCACCCGGGTCGCGCCCACGGGGCGGAAGTCCTCGGGGATGAAGTACGAGTCGATGTCGCGGTCGGTGACGCCGTCGCGCAAGGGCGTGAGGGCGTCGTAGAGGGGTAGCTGGTCACGCGACTGGGGTGTGGTGGGCAGGCCCCCGTAGTTCCCGGGAGGAAGGATGTACCGGGCCCGGTCCTCGGTGCCGTGACCCGGGGCCCCGGAAGGCGCCGGTCGACCCGACGCGGGGGTGGCCGCCAGCGAAGTCGCCAGCATGGCGACCGACGCGAGGACCACGAGCGTGCGACGGGATCGGACGGCCATGTGCTCCCCCTGAGGCTCGACGTCACCGTGACCGCCCCGCGCCGCCTCCCGGGCGCCGGCTCACAGGGCGTCGTGCTGATCACCGACGCTAGCGCCGGATCGTGGGACGGACCAAGGGCGCGGATGCCGCGTACCGGTGGTACGGCCGTCCGTCCCCGGTGTGGCGACCGGGTGCGCCCTACCCCAGGGCGGCCTCGGTGAGGCGGCGGGCGATCACGCGGAGGCAGAGCGTCTCGTCGGCGCCCTCGAAGATCGAGAGCACCCGGGCGTCGACGAAGAAGCGCGACACCGGGAACTCCTCGGCGTAGCCCATCCCGCCGTGGATCTGCATCGCCTCGCGGGTCACCCACTCGGCGGCCCGGCAGATGTAGGCCTTCACCATCGACGCCTCGAGCGCGCCGTGCCCCGCCGCCATGCGCCGCGCCACCTCGTAGGAGAACTGGCGGCCGGCCTGGATCAGCGCCGCCATCCGCACCAGCTTCGCCCGGGTGAGCTGGTAGTCGAAGACGGCCCGGCCGAACACCTGGCGCTCCTGGGCGTAGGAGAGCCCGGCCTCGAACGCGGCCTGCATGAGCCCCAGGGCCCGGGCCGCGGTCTGGAGGCGGCCGTTCTCGAAGCCCTCCATCTGGAGGTAGAAGCCCCTGCCCAGACCGGCCTCGCCGCCGACGAGGTTGTCGGCTGGGACGAACCAGTCGGAGAACGCCACCTCGTAGGAGTGCATCCCGCGGTAGCCCAGGGTGTCGATGGCGCGGCCCTCCACGGAGCCGCCGCCGTCCTGGGTGAAGTGGAACTCGTGCCCCGGGGCGGGGTCCTTCTCGACCAGGAACAGCGACAGGCCTCGGTGGCCGGCACTGCGGTCGGGGTCGGTGCGGGCCAGCACGAGCAGCACGTCGGCGCGGCCCGCGAAGGTGGCCCAGGTCTTCACGCCGTTGAGGCGCCAGCCGCCCTCGGCCGGTGTGGCCGTGACCTTGACCCCGGCCACGTCGGAGCCGTAGTCGGGCTCGGTGACCATCACGCAGGCCATCACCTCGCCGGACGCGATGCGGGGCAGCCAGCGCTGCTTCTGCTCCTCGGTGCCTCCCTTGACCAGCGCCCGGGTGACGATCTCGGGCCGGGTGATCAGCGCACCGCCGGCGCCGAGCGAACCCCACGTGAGCTCCTCGGTGGCGACGACCATGCCCAGGTAGTCGGACTCCCCGCCGGTGGCGAAGCCGCCGTACTCCTCGGGCACCGACAGGCCGAAGCCCCCGATCTCGGCCAGGCCCGAGATGATGTCGTCGGGGATGTCGGAGTTGGCCCGGTGGATGTGCTCGGCGACGGGGCGGATCCGGTCCTCGGCGAAGCGGTGGAAGGTGTCGCGGACCAGGTCGAACTCGTCGTCGAGGTGGTCGGGTCCCGCGCCGTGGCGCTCGAGCCCGCCGGCGAGGCGTTCGAGGAAATCGGGTGAGCGGTACCGGGCCACGAGCCCGGCGGCGGCCTCCAGCGCGCCGGGCTCCACACCCCACTCGGCCTCCCGGCCCGCCAGGCGGCCCGCGAGGTCGGCGACGGCGTCGGCGACGAACACGCAGGCCAGGTCGGCTTCGAGGTCGCCGTGGCGGGCGTACTCCACCATCACCCGGCCCGCCTCCACGGCGCTGGCCGCGTGGGCCAGGTCGTAGGCCACCACCTGGTGACGATCGAGGAGCTCGACGGAGATGCGGCCGTCGCGCTCGGATGCGGCGGCGAGGTGCCGGGAAGCGGCGTCGACCACGCGTCCCGCGGCGTCGAGGGCGGCGGTGGCCGCGTCGATCCGTTCAGTCATGGACGCCGAGGTTACCGAGCAGTAGGGGGGCCTTCCGATCCGTGGCGTCCGTCGACCCGCCGGTCGGGGCCGCCGCGGTCGGTGAGCGTAGGCGACGGCCCGAACGCCGGCCCGGCGCGCTCTCGGGTGGGCGTCAGCCCGCCGGCGGCGCGGTGGTCGGGACCGTGGTGGCGGAGGTGTTCGGCGGCGGGGAGGTGGGGGGCGTCAGGTCCGGCGGCTCCGGCTCCGTCGGAAGCTGCTCGGTGGGCTCCTCAGACGGTGCCGTGGTCGTCGTCGTCGACGTGACCGTGGGCTCGCCCGACGAACCCGACCCGTCGCCCGACCACTGGCCGCCGGTCACGCGGCGGCCGGTGCCGGGGAGCCGGGTCGACCCCTCCACCTCGGTGATCGGCTGGCGATGCCCGGGCACCGTCTGGGCGTGGATGTTCCAGCGGGCGTCGAGCAGTTGGTAGACGGCCTCGGCGAGGCGGTCGCCGCCCGCCGGGGTGAGGTGGATGCCGTCGCCGGCGCGGACCCGTTCGGTGTCGCCGGTCGAGTTGGGAAGCGAGGCCGAGTATTCGCCCTGCTCGTCGGAGAAGAGGCGGTAGGTGTCGACGTAGGTGACCTCCGGGTGGCGTTCCACCACGGTGCGGGCGACGTCGTTGATCTCGCGGACGTCGGAGGAGAGGTCGTCGTCGCGCATCACGGGCGCGCCCACCCAGTACACGTCGCGCCCGGAGCCGATCAGGACGCCGAGCATCTCCTCGACCCGGGCGGCGTAGGCGGACCTCCAGGCCGGTTCGCCGTCGGGGCCGACGGGCCGGTCGGCGACCACGGGGAAGTCGTTGGTGCCGACGACGAAGACCACGGCCTCGGGGTCGTAGGTCCGCATCTGCTCGGCCCCGTGGCGCGGCCAGTCGTAGAAGCTCGGGCTGCTGAGCCCGCTCGACACGCGGGAGCTGTACACCGGCTTCACGACACCCGTCGCCGCGGTCATCACGCCCAGCGACGGACCCAGCGACCCGGCGAGGGAGTCACCGCCGATCCAGAGCCGGAGCGGGGCGTCGGCGCTCAACGGGCGGACGTTGGTCGGTGGCGGGCCGGGATCGACGTCGAGGCCGCCCGGGGCGTGCAGGGCGTTGGCCTCGGACATCAGCCGGGGCTCACCCCCGCGCGGGAACCGGATCGTGTCGGTCGCCACGAGGGCGGCCCCGGTCAGCACGGCGAGAGCCGCGACCGTGGCGGTGGCGCGTCCGGCGCGCCTGAACCGCCGGCGCCGCCGGGCGGCGATACGGCGCGAGGTGGCTTCGGGGCGGGAGTGAGGTGGTCGACTCATGGCTTCGGTGTCGGGGATGACCGTGGCCCACCGTGCCGGAAGGCGGACGGGGGACGGGCCGGGCGCCCGAGGCGGGCGTCGACCACCCCAGCGGCGGCCCGGGAGGCGTCCTGAGATCCTACCGGTCGGCGTCGGGCGGCCGTGGTCACGGCGGTGCCCACGGGGCCGCGAGGGAAGGTGGGTCCGGGGGCCGGCGGGCGCGGTTCGTCGTATCGTCGGTTCGATGGACGCCGACGACGAGACCCGATCGGAGTTGACCGCCGCCGTGCGGCGGTTCGTGGAGCGGGAGGTGCTGCCGGTCGCCTCCGAGCTCGAGCACGCCGACGCGTACCCTGACGCGCTCGTCGAGCAGATGAAGGCGATGGGCCTCTTCGGCATCACCGTGCCGGTCGAGCACGGCGGCCTCGGCCTCGACCTGCTCGCCTACGTGGGCGTCATCGAAGAGCTCGCCGCGGGCTGGATGAGCCTGACGGGCATCGTCAACACCCACACCATCGCGGTGGGGCTCCTCGCCGCGCACGGGACGGAGGCCCAACGGGCCGAGTGGCTCCCGCGGCTCGCCACCGGGGAGGTGCGGGGCTGCCTGTCGCTGTCGGAGCCCGACGCCGGGAGCGACACGCGGGCCCTCGCGTGCCGGGCCGAGCGCGACGGCGACGAGTACGTGATCACGGGCACCAAGACCTGGGTCACCAACGGGGAGCGCGCCGGCCTCGTGGCCCTCGCGGCGCGCACGCCCGAAGGGATCACCTGCTTCATGGTCGGCAAGGAGCCGGGTCCGTCGTCGGGTGGCATCACCGTGAGCCGCAACATCGGCAAGCTCGGCTACAAGGGTCTCGAGACCGTCGAGATGCGCTACGAGGCACACCGGGTCCCGGCCACGGCCGTCCTCGGAGGAGAGGCGGGTCTCGGCCGGGGGCTGCCTTTCATCCTCGGGGCTCTCGAGGTCGGGCGGATCAACATCGCCGCCCGGGCGGTGGGCGTGGCGCGCGCCGCCTTCGAGGCCGCCATCCGCTACGCCCAGCAGCGGGAGACCTTCGGGAGGCCCATCGCCCAGCACCAGGCCATCCAGGCGAAGCTCGCCGACATGGGTACCCGGCTCGAGGCGGCCCGGCTGCTGACCCGCCACGCCGCCGAGCTGCGCCAGCGGGGCGAGCGGGCCGACGTGGAGGCCGGCATGGCGAAGCTCTTCGCGAGCGAGACGGCCTTCGAGGTGGCCACCGAGTCGATGCGCATCCACGGCGGCGTCGGCTACACCACCGACCTGCCGATCGAGCGCTACTACCGCGACGCCCCGCTCATGCTCATCGGCGAGGGCACCAACGAGATCCAGCGCATGGTCATCGCCCGCGGCCTGCTGCGCCGCCACGCGCTCGAGGGCTGAAGCCGGCCGCCGGAGCGGGGGCGGGCACCGCGTCGGGTACCGGCTCCGCCCGGAGGGATCGGCCCGGTGCCGGCGTTCTACGCTGCCGGGCATGACGGTTCACGAGCGGCCCTTCGGGCGCTACTACGAGGACTTCGAGCCCGGCGACGTGTACAGGCACTGGCCCGGCAAGACGATCACCGAGTACGACGACCACCTGTTCTGCATGATCACGATGAACCACCATCCGCTGCACACCAACGCGTGGTACGCGGAGACCGAGACCCAGTTCGGCAAGAACGTGGTCGTCGGCAACCTCGTGTACTCGCTGGTGCTCGGCATGAGCGTTCCCGACGTGAGCGGCGCCGCCATCGCCAACCTCGAGATCGAGACCCTCCAGCACAAGCGGCCGACCTTCCACGGCGACACGATCTACGCCGAGACGCGGGTGCTCGAGAAGAAGGAGTCGTCGAGCAAGCCCGACCGGGGGATCGTCTCGGTCGAGACGTTCGGCTACAACCAGCGCGGCGAGGAGGTCTGCTACTTCCGCCGCAAGGTGATGGTGCCGAAGCGGGAAGCGGCCAAGCCCCGCCAGCGGCCGTACACGACCGACGGCGGCGAGTAGCAGCGCCGTCGGGGTGGACGGCGCCGGCGGGCGGCGATGAACCCGGCCGACGGCCTCGTCGAGGGCTGCTCGTTCTGCGAGATCGTGACGGGCGCCCGCCCCGCCCACCACGTGATCGACCAGGGGCCGGTGCGCGCGTTCCTGGACCACCGTCCGATCTTCCCGGGGCACACCCTCGTCGTCCCGGCCGCGCACGTCGAGCACCTCAACGTCCTGCCGGTCGAGTTGGTCGAGCCGTTCTGGTCGACGGTCCAGCGCGTCTCCCGGGCCCTGATGGCGCCCGGCGGTCTCGGAGCCCAGGGGACGTTCACGGCCACCAACACGGTGGTGAGCCAGAGCGTGCCGCACCTGCACGCCCACGTCGTCCCACGCCGCCGCAAGGACGGCCTCCGGGGGTTCTTCTGGCCTCGCGGCCGCTACGGATCCGAGGCCGAGGCCGCCGAGGTGGCCGCGAGGATCCGTTCCGCCCTGTCGTCGCCCTGACGCCGCTGATCCCAGCATGTTGCGATCCACCCCATCAACGGTGGGTCGATCGCGACATGTTCCGGGAGGCCCCCGAGCGTGTTGCGATCCACCCCATCACGGGTGGGTCGATCGCGACATGTTCGGGAAGGGCGGGGCGCGGACGTGATTGGATGACGGCGTCCGGAGGCCCCGATCAGATGCGGAGGCCTCGACGAGAGGAGGGTCCGTGGGACGGCTCGACGGCAAGGTGGCGGTGATCACCGGTGGCGCGTCCGGGATCGGGCTCGAGACGGCCCGGCGCTTCGTGGCCGAGGGCGCCCGGGTCGTGCTCGGAGACCTCGATCCGGACCGCGCCGCGGAGGCCGCGGGCGGGATCGGCGACGACACCTCGATCGTCGCCGAGGCCGTCGACGTGCGTGAAGAAGCCGACGTCGCGCGCCTCGTGGCGCGCGCCGTCGAGGCCTTCGGTGGCCTGCACCTGGCCGTGAACAGCGCGGGGCTGGGCACCTGGTCCCCGATCCACCAGCACCCGCTCGAGGAGTGGAACCACGTCGTGGACGTCTGCCTGACGGGCGTGTTCCTGTCGGTGAAGCACGAAGCCGCGGCGATGGTCGCGGCCGGCGACGGCGGGGTGATCATCAACCTGGCGTCGATCAACGCCAAGGTGCCCTCCGACGGCATGGTCGCCTACTGCAGCGCCAAGGCGGGCGTCGAGATGCTCACCCGGGTCGCGGCCATGGAGCTCGGTCCGCACGGCGTGCGCGTCGTCGCCCTCGGTCCCGGCTTCGTGGACACGCCCCTGACCGCCTTCGCCTCGCTGGGCGGGATCCGGGACGCGTTCGTGGCCAGCGTACCGATGGGTCGCATCGGCCGCCCCGGCGACATCGCCGACGCCGCGCTGTTCCTGGCCTCCGACGAGGCGAGCTGGATCAGCGGCGAGACGCTCTACGTCGACGGCGCGGAGTCCACCAAGGGGTACCCGGTCATCGGCGACCACCTCGCCGCGCTGGGCGACGAGCTCGCGGCCCTGGCGGACGAAGCCCCCGAGGGCGAGAGCGCGGGCTGAGTCCGGGCGGCGGGCCGGGGTCGGGTGCGCGCGGCCCGGTGGGCGCGCGGATCCCGTGGCCGGGTCAGCCCCTCAGGAAGTCGACCACCCGCGGGTTCACCGCCTCGGGCCGTTCGAGGTGCAGGAAGTGCCCGGCGCCCTCCACGATCCCGACCTCTAGGCCGCCCGGGTGCAACGGCGCCAGCTCGGCCTCCACGACCATGTCGACCCCCATGCAGCCGTCGTCGGCCCCGTGCAGGTACAGCGTGGGGGCGACGACCGGGGCCAGGCCCGCCCCCTGCACCCCGGCCAGCGAGGGGTCGCCCGGAAGCGTGCCGAGCATGAATCGGTAGTAGGCGACGGCGGCGGCGAAGCCGGCGGGCGCGGGGGCGGCGAGCGTGTCCTTCAGCGTCCGCATGAACGCCGGGTCGGGGGTGAACCCCGGGGACCAGTCGCGCCAGAGCTTGTCGATCACGGCGAAGTCGTCGGCGGGCACCACCATGTCCGCGAGCGGCGACTGGAAGAAGAAGATGTACCAGGACCGCTGGAGCTGGTCGGGCGACGACAGGAACCGGCTCATCAGCGCCGCCGGGTGGGGGACGGCCATGGTCACCAGGCGGCGGAAGCGGTCGGGCCGGTGCCCCGCGGCGGTGTAGGCGGCGATCGCGCCCCAGTCGTGGCCGACCAGGACGGCGTCACCGCCGGGTGCGAGGGCGTCGGTGAGGGCGAGGGCGTCGAGCGCGAGGGAGGCCGCCTCGTAGTTGCCGTCGGGGGCGGCTCCGCTCGGCGCGTACCCGCGCAGCCAGGGGGCCACAGCCCGGAAACCGGCCGCACCGAGGTCGGCGAGGAGGCTTTCCCAGGTGGGGGCGTGGTCGGGGAACCCGTGCAGGCACAGGGCGAGCGGGCCGTCGGAGGGGCCCGCCTCGAGGTAGGCGAACCGGATGCCGTGGGCCTCGACGAAGCGCGTCTCCATGACCGGCGAGGCTACGCGCGGGCTGCGGAGTGCGTCTCGCGGCCCGCGGCCCCGAGCCCGGCGATCAGGAGCGCTGCACCCATCATCACATGGCGCCCGCCGGAGCGGGCTCATGGCGCGGGCTCGCGGGTCGTAGCCGTCCCGGCCGGCGATATCGTGACTCGATGTGAGCGGTGTCCCCCTAGAGGGGGTCGGGCGTCGGGAGTCGGCGCGCGAGGGGCCGTCCGGCCGGGAGCCCCGGCTATCGCCCGGCGGGGCTCGGGGATCGCCCGCGGGTTCCGGCCCGCCCGTCGTGATCCGGACCGAGGCGCTCACCAAGGTGTACCCGTCCGTCACCGCTGTCGACGGCCTCGACCTCGCCGTCCACGCGGGGGAGATCTTCGGCCTGCTCGGCCCCAACGGCGCCGGCAAGACCACCACCACCGGGATGCTCACCACCATGGTCATCCCCACGTCGGGTCGGGCATGGGTGGCGGGCGTCGACGTGGTCGCCGAACCGGCACTGGCCAAGCAGGTGATCGGCGTGGTCTCGCAGGAGAACACCCTCGACCGGGCCCTGACGGTTCAGGAGAACCTCTACTACCACGGCCGGTTCTTCGGCATGAGCCCCCGCCGGGCTCGTGAGGCCGCCGCGCACCGGCTGGCCCAGTTCCGTCTCGCCGATCGGGCCGAGGCGCCGGTGCTGTCCCTCTCGGGAGGTATGGCGCAGCGCCTCATGGTGGCGAGGGCGATCATGCACGAGCCCGCGGTGCTGTTCCTCGACGAGCCGACGGCCGGTCTCGACCCCCAGAGCCGCCTCGCCCTGTGGGAGATCCTCGGCGAGCTCCACGCCGCGGGCCAGACGATCCTCCTGACCACTCACTACATGGAGGAGGCCGACCAGCTCTGCGATCGCGTCGCGATCGTCGACCACGGCCGGCTCCTGGCCCTGGACACGCCCGCCGGGTTGAAGGCGTCGGTCGGCGTCGACTCGATCGTCACCGTCGTGGCCGGCGGTGAGGAAGACGAGCTCGACCGCCTGGCCGGGGTCCTCGCGGCCGCGGTTCCCGGTGTGACCGGGACCACCCGGGTCGACGGAGCGGTCGAGTTGGGTGTGAAGGGGGCTCGCGGCGTGTTGCCGTCGATCATCGACGTGGCCTCGGGCGCCGGCTTCGGGGTCACCGACGTGTCGGTCACCGAGCCGACGCTGGAGACGGTGTTCATCTCTTTGACGGGTAAGGAGCTGCGCGAATGAGGTCCGAACCTTGACGGCCCCGGCCGGCCCCACCCCGGCGGCGCCGGCCGTGTGCCCGGCCGGGGCGCCCACCCCGGCCCTGCGGCCGGTCGGCGCGGCGTCGAGCGCGGCGTTCAAGGCGTTGCTCCTGCGGGACCTGACGGTCCAGCGGAAGAACCTCCGCGAGTTCCTGCCCCGCACGCTGCTCCAGCCGTTCCTGCTGGTGTTCGTGTTCACCTACGTCTTCCCGAAGATCGGCCAGGGAGTGGGCGGCAACGCGCCGTCGCAGGCCGCCGAGTTCTCCACGATCCTGGTGGCCGGGGTGGTGGGGCTGTCGATCTTCTTCCAGGGCATCCAGCAGGTGGCGCTCCCGATGGTCCAGGAGTTCGGCTACACCAAGGAGATCTACGACCGGGTGATGGCCCCGATGCCGGTGTGGCTGGTGGCGGTGGGCAAGGTCGTGGCCGGCTCGATCGTCGGCTTCATCTCGGCGCTGGTCGTGTTCCCGATCGCGGCGGTGGTGCCGGCCACCCCCGTCCATCTGCGGGTCGACTGGCCCGTACTGGCCACGCTCATCCCGCTGGCCTGCCTGCTCTCGGCCGCGCTCGGCCTGACGTTCGGGACCCGCTTCGACCCGCGCAACGTGCCGCTCCTCTGGGGCGTGTTCGTGGTCCCGATCACGTTCCTGGGGGCCGTCTACTACCCGTGGACGAGCCTCGGACCGGTGACCGTGGGCGGCTTCCCGTGGCTCAAGTGGCTCTGCGCGCTGAACCCGCTGGTCTACGTCTGCGAGGGCTTCCGGGCCGCGCTGACGGAGGCTCCCCACATGACGCTGTGGGCCGTCTACCCCGTGATGGCGGCCTTCACGGTGCTGTTCGGGTGGCTCGGGGTGTCGGGGTTCCGTCGCCGCGTGCTGAGCTGATCCGGCGCGCCGGCCGGTGCGGGCCGGTCGGGGAACGCGGAGGGCGGGCGGTTCCCACGCTTCGGGATCGTCGGTATCCTTTGATCCATGGGGGGTTCGAACGGTACGGCCGGTGCGCCTCGGCGCACGTCTCGGCCGCCATCGGCGGTTGATGCCGGCCGGCTCGGCGGGCCCGGCGGCGTGAGGGTCGAGTTCTTCGGGGTCCGGGGCTCCACGCCCTGCGACGGGCCGTCGGTCAGCCGCTACGGCGGCAACACCTCGTGCGTCGTCGTCGAGGCCCCCGGTGAGTCCCCCTTGATCCTCGACCTGGGGACGGGCCTGAGGGGCTACGGCTGCGGCCTCGAGGCGCAGGGACGGGCCGGCGGCTTCGAAGGCGCGGCGCTGCTGACCCACCTCCACTGGGACCACATCCAGGGCCTCCCGTTCTTCGGCCCGGTCTCGACCGGTGGTGGGGCCCTCGACGTGTACGGACCCCCGTATCACGACGCCACGCTCTCCGAGGCCTTCGCGGGTGTGATGTGCCCGCCGTACTTCCCGGTCCGCCCCGGCGACCTGGCCGGCACCGTCCGCTTCCACGACGTGGGCTCCGACGCCTTCGCCGTCGGCGGCTACGAGATCCGGTCGGGGTGGGTCCCCCACACCGGGCCGACGCTCGGTTTCCGCATCGAGGTGGCCGGCGTGAGCGTGGTCTACGTCCCCGACCACGGGTCGGCGTTCGGCCGGGGCGGCGAGGGCACGGTCCCGCAAGCCGTGCTCGACCTCTGCGCCGGAGCCGACCTGCTCATCCACGACGCCCAGTACACGCACGAGGAGCAGGAGGCCAAGGCCCGGTTCGGGCACTGCACCGTCGAGTACGCGGTCGAGGTGGCCCGCCGTTCCGGGGTTCGTGGCCTCGCCCTCTTCCACCACGACCCGGCGCACTCCGACGCGCTCGTCGACGCGTTGGCCGCGCTCGCCGCCGAGCGGGCCGCGCACGCCGGTGGCTTCGAGGTCGTCGCTGCCCACGAGGGTCTCGTTCTCGGGGTGTCGGCCGGATCCGGCGCGGTCGGGCCGATGCCGGCCGTGGCGGGGGCGACGAGCAGTTGAGTTCAGGGCCGCCGATCACCGGCGCGGATCTGCTCCAGCCCGACGAAGCGGCCTTCCGCGAGGTGCTCGGCCGGTTCGCGACCGGGGTGACCATCGTGACGGCCGTCGCCGGCGACGAACCCGTGGGGATGGCCGTCAACTCGTTCACGTCGGTCTCGCTCGACCCGCCCCTGGTCCTGTTCTGCGCGGCGCGCACCTCCACCACCTGGCCGCGCATCCGCTCGGCCCGACGCTTCGCCGTCAACATTCTCGGCGACCACCAGGAGGACGTGTCGCGCCTCTTCGCCACCAAGGGTGCCGCCCG
>Ga0226835_1001054_pt1 | contig 18211 bp, 13 predicted proteins | sample LAC_MetaG_1_FD_163627 | JGI IMG/M metagenome (GOLD analysis project Ga0226835, IMG submission 163627) | Anaerobic ammonium oxidizing microbial communities from anammox membrane bioreactor (MBR) in UC Berkley, California, United States -... | ecosystem: Engineered > Bioreactor > Anaerobic >...
AGGTCAATGGCGCAACGCGTCCGTTCAATCTTGAAAGCGGTAAAGCGCCGCGTCGTCATTCGCATAGACGCGTTTTAACCATTGAACCGTTTCGGGGTCAAACGTCCCCGCCGCGCGTTCCGCGGGACCATAAAATAAATACGTCGCGCCGCTCTCGCGCCATAATTTTTGACGCGCCGCGTCGGATGTAGTCGCGTCAAAAAAATCTTGCGCCGCGCGATATTTTTCAAAAAAACGCGTCGTCTCGTAATACTGCCCCACATACGTCCGCGTGTCCGCGCGATACGGCAGCCACGCGCCCGTGTAATAGGTCGCCAATACAATGTCCTCGCGCCCCGCGTGCGCGCGCAGCCAATCCATCGCCGCCAACTCGGCTTGCGAACGAAAAAAGGGATACGGTTGTTGCAGCGTATTTTGGAGAACCGCGCTGAGCCACAAAAATCCAGAGGCAAGCGCGGCGAGCGTCACAAAAAGGACGAGTCCAAATTTCTGCAAACCCTCCGCGCTGTAATGGGGCCGCCGGGCTAACGTTTGAAACCAACGCGTCGCGCGCGCGCGCGGCAGAACCGTTTCATACAAGCCAATCGTCGCCAAAAGCGCCAACGGCACATGCACGCCTTCGACAAAGCGCCGCTGTGCGTTCAACGGCGCGTACAACAACACGGCGACGACGCCCACCCAAAGCCACAAAAACATTCGTTTTGGCGCGTGCGCCGCATCGCCAAAACGCGCGCGCCATAAATTCCACAGCGCAGGCACAAGATACAAACCATAGGTCAAAACATAATGCAGCGGATTGGGCGAATACGTTTCCACTTGCTCATTCCACAAACGAATAATTTCATTCGTCGCCAGCGTCCATTGGTAATACAACAGCAGCGGCAGCGCGGGCAAAAAAAGCGCGGCGAGCCACAACGCGTCCCGCCACAAAATTTTTTTCGCGCGCCAGGTCAGCGCGAGATAAAAAACGCCCAAGACGCTCGCCGACAAGATTATCAAAAAGGGATATACCAATACCAAACCCACATTCGCCAACGCGCCGCACACGCCGAGCGCCAACCCTTTGCGCCGCGCCAACGTTTCCGTCAAGCCGCGCAGCGCGCTCCAGAATACAATCAACAGGCACGCAATCGCCGCGCTGTAATGCGGAAAAGCCAACGCGCTGAAAAAAAGATGCGCCTCGGGCATCCGCCATTCCAAAGGCAGCGCGTCCGCCGCGTCGAACGCTTCCCAGGGCCAACGAAAAAAATCCCAGCCCGCGCCCAACAGCGCCAACAGCAACGCGACGCGCCGCCAATACGGATTCTCGATAAAAAAAGCGCCAAACCCAAATACGACCATGAACATGCCGAACGCCGCGCCCGCGCGCGACAGATGCCACATGCTTTCGACATTCATGCCCAACAGCCGCGCCAAATGTCCCAGCGCCAAATAAAAAGTGTACAAAAATGCGCCGTTGTGCGGTTCCGTCGTAAAACGGATGCGATACAACCATTCGCCTTGCTGCCCCAATTGCATCGCGACGTAATACGTCACATCGCTCAAATTCACGAGCAGCCCCGTATAGACCGTCCCCGCGCGCGCTGTCCAATACCCCAACGCATACGGAACTTGGAGCAGCAGCGTCGCCGCCAACGCAATCGCCGCCGCAATCAGCCATTCCCGCCGCGTAATTTTTTCGGTTGTCATATCGCGTTTCGTCTCACGCCACCCAGCCCCACAATAAAAATTGCGCGGTCAAAAACAGATTCAACGGCAAAGAGATATACACTACCGCGCGTTCGACCCAATGATTTTTGCTCCAATACGCGAGCAGCATAAAAAGCGGAAACAGAGTCAGCAGATAACGCGTCATGCTGTTTAACGGCTGCGTGTCAACCAAACGCACGCTTGCCGCCAAAAGCGTCGCCGCGACATACAACGCGTGCGCGCGCGGCAGTGCATGCCAGCCGCGCCACAACATGAAAAGCGCCAAAACGAAAACGCTCAAATTCAAAACATCCGCAAACAAAAATTTTCCCGACGCGAGCGTCTGAACCGCATACATGAAATTTTCCCACGGCGGCGCGAGACGCGCATTCAACTGCGGTTCGTTCGTCGGCACAATCGCGCTCTCGCCCGCCGCCGCGCGCAAGAATAAATAAAACGCGCCCGCGCCCAACGGCAGCGCCAGCATAAAAATTTGCGCGAACGAAATCTTTTTCTCGGCGCGATACGAACGCCACACATAGTACGCCAACGGCGCAGCCAACGCCACGCCTTGCAAACGCGTCAGGATGGCGAGAAAAGCAAAAAATCCCGCCCACGTCCAACGCGCGCCGTCCAGCGCGCGAAAACACAACAGCGTCAACAACAAGAACAGCGCTTCGGAATACGCGGTGAAAAAGAAAAAGGCGGTGGGAAATAGAATGAGAAATAGCGCCGCCCGCTTTGCCGCGCGCGCATCGCGCCAGCGCGCGGTGATTTGAAACAAGAGCGCCAAACTCCACACGAGCGCAAGCTGCGAAATAATCCAACCCGCGAGAAAAAAACGACCGCCCAAAATTTTGCCCAAGCCGCTTTCGAGCAAGGGAAAGAACGGCGGAAAATGAATATCGCCGACCGTCGCGCCGTACCCGCGTTCCGCAATGGCTTGGTACCACAGCACATCAAAACGCTGCCACACGCCGAACCAGCCGCGCTCCGCCGCGACGCCGCGATACGGAAAAACATCCTCCGCCGTGTAGGGCGCCGTATTCAATTTCGTCCCCGCGAGCGCGCCGTGAATCGCAAGCCCTTGCCGCAATGACCAGACGCTTTGCGTTTCATTGTCCAGCAGCGTCGCGTCGCCGTTGGCGCGAAACGTCAAAACGCGTCCGTTCACCGCGCGCAAAAAAACAAAGCGTTCGCCCGACGCGACATCAAACGCGGCGACGATCGGCGCGCCGAACAAATCCAAATTTTGCAGGACGTTGGGGACGAGCAGCATGACGCCGAACGCCCACAGCGTATAAAAAATCCGCGCGCCCGCGTACACGCCGAGCGCCCAGCGCCACGCCGCATCCACCGCGCGCACGCGCTCAACGCACCGCGTATAAAACAAGGTCCAGGTCGCCATACCGAAACGTTTCAAGCCGTTGAAATCGTGCGTCGAGCCGCGCCAGATTCAGAGGCGCGCCGCCCGCCTCTTGGACTGCCGTATCAAAAATAACAAACCACACGCGCGTTGTGCCGCGCAGCGCCGCATCCATTTCGACGGGAAACAATTGCATCGCCGTTTGCGACGCGGGCGCGAGCGTATCATTGTCCGAAAGCGGCGGGTCCGCCAAAAATGCTTGCGGCAGCGCGCGGTCGTACCAATGCATCGGAAAAAAAGACAATTTGTTGTCGTGCAAAATAATGTCGCCGTCGCGCCGCTGCGCGCGCAAAAACGCGTCCGCTTCGGCAAACGGCGCGCGCCGCCATTCGCCATAGATGGCGTAATAAAACGGCAGCAAGAGGATTGCCAACGCGCATGCGCCAACTATAACCGCGCCGCGCATCGCGCGCGGCGCGCGCGACGCGACGAGCGCGAGCAATATCACCAACGCCGTCGCCGACACCATCGCGCCGCGCGGCACAAACACCGGACGAATCAGATAGGACAGGATGAATAACAAAAGCGGCGGCGCGAACGCGAAACAGACCAGCAAGCCCAACGCGGGCAATTTTTCGCGCCGCGCGATTTTAATCAGCCCCCAAATCGCCAGCGCCAGTATCAGAACGCTCACAAACAATGTTACCGTGATAAACAATGGCGGCAGAGGCAGATACGTGAGCCACACCAAAAGCATTTGCACAATTTCCGCCAAACCCGGCTGCTGCGTCCAAAACGCGCGCTGGATTTTTTCCAACTGCGTCGGCACATACAGCAGCCACGGCGCAAACAACAACGCGCCCGCAAACTGTCCCGCAAGCAGCTGCAATTCCTTGCGCCACGCGCGTTGATACAAAAAATAAAAATTCGCCGCGAGCAGCGTGACAAACGCGAGATTGTGCGCGTACAACGCGAGCGCCGCGCCGAGGGCGATGAGCGCCAATTCGTTCCAACGCCAACGCGCGTCCTGCCGCATCTGCAAACGCAAAACGCCGTACAAAAAAATACAACCGCCCAACGTGAGCAGTGTGTACATCCGCAGTTCCTGGGCGTGATAGATTTGCAAAGGCATCAACGCCACAAACAACGCCGCAAAAATTCCCGCGCGTCCGCCGAACGCGCGTTTCGCAATCACGTATGCCAAGACCACAATCAGCATGGACATTGCGACCGACAACATCCGCATGGCGAACGGCGATTGTCCGAACCCATTCATCCACACAAACAACAGCGCGTAATAGCCCGGCGGCATTGTATCCGCCGCCGTGCCGGACGCAATCGCCGCGATACCGCGTTCGGACAACAACACGCTGAACGCGTCGTCGTACCACAACGGGCGCGTGTCCGCCCAAAAGACGCGCAGCGCGAACGCGAGCAGTAAAATCAAAACCATCCAGCTGTAGGGAACGGCGAAAAATTTTCTCATGTTGCGGCGCGCCGCCAAAATTTTTTCTGCGCGGCGCTTCCAAAATACACAAACAAACTGCCCAACGGCAGAATCGTCGTCACCACAATCGCTTCACGATTCCCGTCGAGCGTCTGCAAAAACAACCACCATGGCGCGACGAGTAAAAAGCATACGCCCAACGCAACGCCGCCGTATTTTTTCTGCGCGCCCCAAGCGGCGAACCACGCCATCCAGAGAATCAACAAAAAGATTTGGTCGGGCGTGCCGATGCGTCCTGCCATCAACGTCGTCACCAACGCGACCAAGCCCAATGCAGGTTGAAATTCCTGCCACTCGCGCGCGCGATTGCGCCACACCGCCACAACCATTCCCGCGACCAACACGATGCTCGCCGCCACAAATAAAATTGTGGCAAGCGGTTCCGGCAGCGTCAATTGAAAAAAGGTTTGCAGCGGCGGACCCACGCGCGCATATTCGGAATATGCGCGCAGCGCGTTCAAAAAATCAAACAACCACGTCGGCGTCAGGACAAAGGAAACGCCAAACAACAGCGCGAGCGTGAGCAGCGCGCTCCATACCGCGCGGCGACGTTGCTTACGCCATGCCCAAAACAAAATCACGGGGCATACAAAAATCATCGGCTGCGGTTTCACGGTGGCAATGCTCAAGAAAATCCCGGCGGTCGCATCATGTTTCGTCGTCAATGCCAATGCCGCCAACGCGACGCACGCGAACGAAAACAGCGCGTATTGCCCCAAAAAAATTCCGCGCACGGACGGATAAAAAAACAGCGCGCCCAAGCCAAGCCCCGCCACCGCGAACGGCGTCAACGGGATTCGATTCACCGCCGCCAGCGCCAGCGCGCCGCCGACGACGCAAAAAATCAACAGCGCCATCCACAGCGCTTGCGCGAGCGAGTACGGCAAAAATACCAGCGGCGCGGCGATCAACGCGGCGTACAACGGATACGCGAACGCCACTTGGTCTTCGTCGGGCTGCGCCAAACGCCCGTACATGCCCATCTGAATTGCGCGCGTCGTCTGCGCCGCGTACGGATTTTCGCCGCGCAAAATCAATTCGCGCGCGCCGACCCAGCGCGAATAAAAATCGTTCGCGCCCTGCTGCTGACGCGTCAAGCCGTTGTAAATGCCGAACGCTAGCGCCGCATACAACAGCGCGCCGCCCGCCAACGCAATCAGGAACGCCGTTTTCATTTTACGATTTCATACAAGGCGTACGGATTTTTTTCGACGGCGCGCAAGGCAGGATAGCCATTTTCGACCGTCAATGCCAAATTCGAGCCATACAACAAACGCAAATGTTTTTGTTCGAGCGCGGCGAGCGTCCGCATCTCGGCGTCGCCGATGGGGTCATAGTCCGCTTGCAGCATCGCGTTCAACCCTTCGCGATACAAAAGGACGTGCGTATATCCCGCGCGCCGCCATTCATCCGCAATCGCGTCCGCGTCGCCATTGTACAAAAATTGCAGGTGCGCGAATTTGTCGAGAATCGCGTCGGGCTGCGTCGTGCGTTCCAGATAATACGCGCGCGGTTCCCACAACATGACCACGCGCGCATCCTTTGGCAAATTCGCGTTGACCCATTGCGTCATTGCATAATGCGCGCCGAGTTGCCGCGCGAGAAATTCTTGGCGCGTCTCGACGCCCACGAGAACGTCAAACGGGCGATTGCGAATCGTCGCCAACGTATTGCTCACAAGATTCAAACCCAACGCCAACGCGACAATCAACGCGGCAAAGCGTTGGATGGAAAATTGCGGCAAGGAAATTTGCGCGAGGCGCACAAAACCTTCCGCCGCGAAAATTGCCAAAAGCGGAAAGGCGGGAAAGAGCAACCGCGTCTGCCATAACAATTTCGATTGCGCCAAGCCGAGCAGCCAAAAAAGAAACAGCACGGCGACCAAAAACCACATGGCGCGCAGCACAAAACGATTTCGCGCCGCGCCGCGTTTCAGTAAATTGAACGGAAGCAGCGCGAGCAGCAGCGCGCCAATCGTCGCGTCAAAAGCGCCGCCTTGAAATCCTTGTACGGTTGCCGTCCAGGGGGCGAGCAATAATTGCAGCGGTTCATTCCACAAGCCCGTGCCAAAACGCGAATACCACGCCGTGCGCCACGCATCCCAATACAAACCGCCAAAAACGAACGGATAAATCGGATTGCCGACGAAAAAATAATTGCGGACGTACCACACGCCGCCCGTCAAGAGCGCGGCAACGCCGAGCAGAAACGCTTGCGTGAACGCGCGCCGCGTCGGCATTTTGTTTTGAAACAGAACGAGCGCGCCAAGAGCAAACGGCACAAAGAGCGCGGTATATTTACCGCCGAGCGCGCCGCCCGCCAAAATTCCCGCCAGGACGAAATCGCGCGCGCGCTGCGTTTCGATGGCGCGCACTGTCCAAAACAACGCGGTGATGGTGTACAACATCAGCGCCGCGTCGTTGTACGCGTAGGTTGACACCAACAAAATAGAGGGAACGGCAACCAAGAACGCGGCGGCGAGCCAACCGATGCGCCAGGTGAAATAGCGCGCGGCAAACATCAATATCGCGCCGATGGTCAAAAGTAAAAACGACCAATGCACCACTTGCGCGGCGACATCGCTTTTCAAACCCATCGCCGCGAGAAAAAGCATTTCGACGAGCGCGGGGTAATTCAATGAAACATTATCCGGGGGGGGCACAAAGCGTCCTTGTTCGAGCGCGAGTTTGGGGAGAATGAGATGATATTGCAAGCCATCCCAACCCGTCGGCGGCGTGAGCGCAAAGACGAACGCAATGCCAAGATTGATGAGAATGAAAATTGCCAACGCGCGTTCGACGCGCGCGCCGCGCGGCAGTTGTATGGCGCGCGCCTGGCGCGCAATGTCTAAAACTTGCCGATGCAACAAACCGAGCGCGCCGACGACCAAAAGCCAAAACACGAACGGCTGAATCCAACCGACCATGCCCAAGCCAAATACAATCAACGCCAGCAGCGCGTAACCGACGCCGGTTTGAATCGTCAACGCTTCGAGCGGCGTTTCAAAGGAAAACACGCGCAGGACGCGCCGTCCCAGCGCCGCCGCCAGGGTCAATAACAAAAACACGACGGCAATATCGCCCAGCGTACTGGCGACGCCCAAAATGTTTGCCGCGTCAAAGGGGCGATGCAGCAAATAGTACGGCGCGACAACAATCAAGAGCCATCCAAGCGCGAGCGCGGCGAGTAAAGTACGCGAAACAGATTTCATGACGGACTCTTAGAATTGCGGCGCAGGTTCAAATGTGCGCCGCAATTCCGAAAGAGCCGCGCCGCGCAATGCAATTTTGTTCTCGTCCAAATGACCCAAGCCCGCCCACGCCATGAACGTCAGAATTTCGAGCGCCTGCGGCTCCAGGCCCATCAAGCGCGCAGCGGTGGCGTCCACCGCGAGAAAATCTTGGCCGCCAAGCAAGACGCCGCTGGCAACCGGCGCGCCGAACAAGGGACCATCGCCCTGCAAACCGACGATGCCATCCACCAGCGCAAAGCGGCGCGGCGTCGGCAGCGAATCCAGCAACTCGGCGAGAAACGCGTTGATGCCTTGCATGTGCAAAGTGTTTTTCGGAAAACCGTACTTGATGCCCGGCACGATACCAAATAGATTTTTAATGCTCGCCGAAATTTGCGTCCAGTGATGCGTTTTTAGTTTTGGTACGGAAATGAGCGCGTCCGCTTCGGTCACTGTGCGCGCCATGAATAGCGCATCCATTTTCGTGTATCCGCCGCGCAGTGGAATTTTTACCAAGTCGTCATAATTCAAATCCACAAATTCAACGCGCTGGCGTTCCAACATTTCTCGATAACCGGTCTCTATCAAAATCGCGTGCGGGTCGCGGCGAAACGTCATTCCTTCCGCCACGATAATTTTTTTTACGCGCGCGGTGTCGCGCAAAAATCGAATCAACGCCTCTGTGACTTGGGGCGCGGTGAAACACGGGCGGCCGGGAATGTAATCCACCAAATTCGGTTTGACCACGACCCGCGCGTTTTGCAAATTGGGCCCCTCTGCCGCGCGCCAAAGAGCGTCCACCGCCGTCACGAGTTCGGCGTCATACGAATCCGCCGCCGCCAGCGCGACGCGCGACGCCGCGCTAAAACGCGTCGCTTGGCCCCGCAGCGCCCAACGCGCCCATTTATCGAAACCGACCGCTTGCGTTTCGCGATATACGATTGCGCCGCCCGCCAGAATTCCCGCGCCCAAACCCAGACGCAGCGCCGCGCGCCGAGAAATTTTACGCGTCATGTTTGATTTTCGATTTCCATTTTCCACTTGCGCTTGCGCCCGACGCTATAAATCAAGCGCCATGACGCCCAGCGCGGTGGTAAAAACATTGCCGTCCAAACTGCCGTCGGCGCGCTGCAAGGTTTGTAACGCGCCGCGCGCGCGTTCGCGCGGCGCGCCAACTTTTTGCCCATACAACGCGCGCCACGTCCATTCGTGCGCGGTCGGCGTAAAATTTTCTTGCGCCAACCAGCGCGCCGCGCGCTGCGTGATTTCATTTTCAACGCCAAAGGCGCGCAGCGCCAAGAGCGCGAGCGCGGTACTTTCGACCGTCGGCGGCAAATGGCCCGTCACCATAAATGGATTGCCGATATTCCATCCGCCTTCGGGAATCGCGCGGTCGAGCAGATATTGAATCCCTTCTTGCACGCGCGGATGTTGACGAATCTGCGCGGCGTGCAGCGCGAGCAAAGCCAACGCGCTCGGAAAAATCCACGCCGCATCGCCGGGCTGCCAGGGCCAACCCGTAATCGTCGCGTCAATCCGCAAAACTTTTTTGACGCCCTCGACTTGGGTCGCGTCCGTCACGCGCAGCCCCGCAGTGGCAAGCAGCCATTCCGCGCCGCGCTGCGCCGCCGCCATGTCGCGGTCCGCCAAAGCCCATACCGCCCACGCCGTCATCCAACCGCTTTCCGCGTCCATACTCGCAATGCCCCATCCGCCATCGGCGCGCTGAAGCGTTTTCATAAAGGCGCGCGCCTTTTGAACGCTGGCGGCATTTTGAGCGTCTTGAGAGCAAGCCAAAATTACGGCGGCAGTCGGTTCGACGTACGACATACCGCCGCGTTTATAACCCCACCCGCCATCGGCGTTTTGGGCGCGCAACAAAAATTCTACAGCTCGGCTCATCGGGCAAAAGGTATCATAGACACGCGCCCAGCGTCAATAGCCACTTGGGTTTGCTTTGGTCTTTGGTCATAACACAGTTATAATTTCGCGCGGAGGTCTGTTTGAACAAGGTTTTCATTTTAACTCTTTTCCTGTTCGCCGCGTTGGCGAGCATCACGGCGTGCGGCGGCGTGCCTTTTGTGGCGCAAAACGAACCGACCGCAACTTTAACGCGTCGGATTCGTCCGACCTTTACGCCCAAGCCGCACGCAACGGCAACGGAGCAAGTCGAGCCGACCGAAGAACCCGAGCCGACGGACGAACCGGAGCCAACGGACGAACCGGAACCCACCGCGGCGCCGGTCACGCAAGCGCCGACCAAAAAACCCGCGCCGCCCAAACCCACCCAGCCGCCCGCGCCGACCGAAGTTCCAAAACCGAAATTTCTCATCAACATCACCAGCCAATTTCTGTGCGAACAGGACGGCATCTTTGAAATCGCGGTCAACGCCAAAAAAGGCAAAGCGCCCACTGAAGGCATTTGGTTTGCGGCGTTTGACGGCGGCGGCCGCTTGCTCCAAGACGGCGCCGGAAATCCGTTGGTGACGGCAACGTATCCCGTTTCGGTTTCGACAGCCGGCAATTGCAAGCTGTCCGGCAGTTTTGAAAATCCGGTCATCAACAACGGCAAGCTGGATTTGGTGGACCCCGCACGCGCGGGCGTGACCGGCATTATCATTCGCTTTGTCAAATCTCGAGACGACTTGACCGCCATTTCGCCTGACATTCCCGTCAATTTCGGCAATGGCGGACGGTATTGGATTTACGCGCAAATGCAATAAGCGCGTTACATTCGCATCCAACTAGGCGTTCGTGCCGCCCAAAGCATGAACGCCTTTTTTTGCAAGCGCTTTTTGAAAACATTCTCCGCAAAGCGTTGGCTGCTCTGGGGCATCCTCGCGCTCGGCGCGCTCTTGCGCGTCGCGCAACTTGATTTTCAACCGCTGTGGTGGGACGAGGGCTATAGCGTCTTTTTTGCTACGCGCGATTTTGGGACGATGCTCGCGCGCACCGCCATAGATATTCATCCTCCGCTCTATTACGCGTTCCTGCAAGCGTGGCTTGGGCTCTTTGGCGCGGCGGCGGCAACCCTGCGCGTCCTCTCTGTTTTATTTGGCGTCGCCGCCATTCCCCTGCTCTATCTGGTCGCGCAAAAATTATTTGACCGCCGCGTCGGTTTGGTTGCCGCGTTCTTGCTCGCCCTTTCGCCGCTGGCGATTTACTATTCGCAAGAATTGCGGATGTACGGTTTGGTCGCGCTGCTCGCGCTCGCGTCCGTCGCCCTGCAATTGAAAATCCTTGAAACAGAATTCGCAAATCCAAATTCTACGCGCGCCGCGCCCGGCGTCCGTTTCCATCTCGTAACCATTCTCTATCTTGGCAGCGCCGCCGCGCTATTGTACACGCAATACTTGGGCGCGTTCCTCATTGTCGCGCAAAGCATTGTCGTCCTGTATCTCGAATATCGCGCGCGGTGGAAGCTGAATCTGCGCGCGTGGTTCATCCGCTGGCTCATCGTCGGCGCGCTGTACTTGCCGTGGGTTCTGTACGCGGGCCCAAAATTATTTGCGTACGTCACGGACAAGGTGGGGATTGAACAGTACGCGCGGCTCGACCCCTTTACCTATTTCGCGCAGCATCTCGCCGCGTTTTCCGTCGGACATCTGACCAATTGGACGTGGCTCGTGTGGGGCGCGATTCTTTTTGTCGCGCTGGCGCTAGCGGGCTTTGGGCGCGTCGGAAAACACACAAACAGACGCGCAGACCCACAGACAAAAAATCAAACCGCGCGCCCGCAAAGCGTTTCGCCATTGCAAACTGTCGGTTTGCCCTTGACCCTCATCTATCTCTGTGCGCCGCTCTTGCTCGGTTTTCTCGTCAATCTCGTCTATCCATTTCATCCAATCCGCTACGAACGCTTGTTGTTGTTTGCCGCGCCATTCTTTATGATTCTCGCCGCGAACGGCATCGTCGCGTTATACGAACGTCAACGCGTTTTGGGATACGCGGCGAGCGCGCTGGTCGTACTGCTCTGCGCGTTGGCGTTGTACGATTTTTACACTGTCGAACGCTACGCGGACGAAGATTATCGTCCGTTGATTGCCGAGATGGAAAAATACGCGGCAGAGCATGATTTGGTGTACGCCGTATATCCGTGGCAAATTGGCTATTTGGAAACGTACTATCGCGGCGCGCCATTGAATGTGTATGAGGTTCCCGCCGACGCGTGGTTAAAACAAAAAGAGGTTATGCGCCAAACCCTCGCGCGTTTGCATCACGAAAACGCGCGCGCGTGGCTGCTGGCGTACCAAAAACAGGGGCATCTCATCGAAGACCGCATCGCGAACGAATACAGCAACGATTATGTCGTGACCGACCAAAATTTTGGCAACACGCGGCTCGCATATTTTGTCCAAGGCAACGAAACCGATTTCGAACTCGCGCCGCAAGTTTATACGCCGGATTTATTGCTGCGTTTGAATTATGCCGCGTTCGATTCTCCAACTCAACCGACGCTCGCGCTGGCGCGTTTCGGTTGGAACGCGACAAATGAGGCATACAGCTATTCGCTGCGCGTGGCGGACGCGGCGGGCAATAAAATCGCGCAGCAGGACGCGTCCATTCCAGCGGGCGCGAGTACGCAGCGCCGCGCGTTGGCGCTGCCAAAAAACTTGGCGCCGGGCGCGTACGCGCTGCAAATTGTGGCGTATCGCCGCGCCGACGGTACGCCGCTGCCCGCGCCGAACGGCGAAACGGCGCTCACGCTCGCCAAAATCACTGTCGCGCCCTAAATTTTTTGTGTTACAATCGTTCTATCTTTTTTCCTCCCGTGTTCGCGCAAACGCTTGCGCTCGAAAGGAGTCGCCATGAATCTCCGCGCTTTTCCCCGCCCCAAAAATGATAACGGCATCGGTTTGCATTTTCGGCTCGATTTAACGGAAACCGACAACAAGCCCTACATTTCGCAAGGCGTCGCGTGGCTGCAACAAATCAATGCGAAATGGACCTTGATTGCCGGTCAGGATTGGATGCAAATTGGCAAAGCCGCGCGCAGCTGTTGGGACGCGGGCATCATGCCGCTATGCCGCCTCGTGTGCAAAATTGACAAACCCTTTATTGATTGGGAAGACGGCGTAAAAACGCTGCACGATTTGGGTGTCCCCGCCTATATGCAAATTTTCAACGAGCCGGGCGATTCGCGCGAATGGAAAAACGAGCAACCCGACATTTCGCGCTTTGGCGAAAAATGGGCGGACGCGGCGGCGCGCGTTTTTAACGCGGGCGGAATGCCGGGCATGGGCGGCGTGTTGGGCGAAGACGAATGGCTCGCCGCGTTCAATGCGGTGCAAGGCGGCGCGGCGCATCCGCTTTGGAGCAAAGCATGGTTCTGCGTCCACAATTACGGCAGCAATCATCCGCCGACCTATCCGTACGACGACGTGAATCAAAAAGGCATTCCCGTCACGCCCGCCGAATACGCCGCGTATAAATTTTCGATGCCGCTCGACGAATTGAATGAATTGCGCGCGACGAAAAAAAATCCGGGCGATACCGTGTTCGACGACGATACGACCGTTTTACGCGTCCACGTTTTCAAAAAATGGATGACCGATGCGCTCGGTTATTGTTTGCCGATGCTCGGCGGCGAAGGCGGCTGGCAGTGGCAAGTGGAAGAAGATTTACGCTATCCGAAATTGCCCGATGAATTTCACGCGAATTACACGCGTGAAATGTTTGAATGGTTTCGTTTCGGAAAATTGTCCGACGGTTCGCCGCTGATGGACGAACTTTTTTGCTGCACCGCGTGGATTCAAGCCGACGGCCAAGCCGATTCGTGGTGGTATGGCCCGCTCGGCACAAAACAATTGACCATTGATACCGTCGCCATGATTCCATCCTTTGAACGCAAATTCAGTTGGGACGCGCCGGAAACGCCCGCGCCTACGCCGATAGTGATTGCGCCGACGCCGGAAAATGCGCTGCCCGCGCCCGAACCCAAACCCGAATTACCTGCGCCGGAACCCAAACCCGAACTGCCTGCGCCGGAACCGCAACCTGAATTGCCCGCGCCGGAACCGCAACCCGAATTGCCCGCGCCGGAACCGCAACCCGAATTACCCGCGCCCGAACCGCAAACCCCGTCCGCAACAATTCCGTATATCGTCCAACAAGGCGAAACCGTTTGGGGCATTTCACGGAAATTTGGCACGACGGTGGACGCCATTATTCGCGCCAACAATCTTGACGCGAACGCGAAAATTCGCGCGGGGCAAAAACTCGTCATACCCAGATAATTTTTGAATCGTGATTTTTGATTTCTGATTGCCCGACCACATTCCAGTAAATCTTTAATCTGTCATCACCGAGCATAAATGCAATTTCCTCGCCCGCCGCGCGATAACGGCATCGGCATCCATTTGGGCTTTGACCTTGCGCCGCAAGCGCTGGAACGCGCGACGCCGGTCTTGGCGCAGCTGCGCGCGACGTGGTGTTTGCTGCCGCATCGCGACGAACAAGACCTCGGACGCGCCGCGTATGCCGTTGCCTCGCAAGGCATCTTGCCCGTCACGCGCTGGCTGTGTCGCATTGACGACAATGTGATTGATTTCGTACGCTTTGCGCGTTATCTGCGCGCAATGAATTTGCCCGCGTACGTGCAAATTTTCAACGAGCCGTCGAATCCGCAAGAATGGCGCGATGAATTACCCAAGCCGCGCGTCTTTACGGCGCGCTGGTGCGAACACGCGACGCGCGTCGCCAACGAAGGCGGTTTTCCCGGCTTGCAAGTTTTACACACCGCAGAATTGGAAAGCGTTTTGCGCGAATTAAAAACGCTCGACGCCAAAAATGTCATCGAGCGCATGTGGTTTTGTCCGCATCCGTACGGCAGCAATCATCCGCCAGATTATCCGTACGACGAATTGAATCAACGCGACCATCCGGGCGCGACGCTGAACGACGACGCGGACAGCATTTTACAATTTTTGGAATTTGCGCCCATCTTTGCGCGCGAACTCGGTTTCGTGCCGCCCTTTATCGCCGGCGAATGTGGCTGGCAGTACGGCAACGCGTCCGACCCGCGCTATCCCCAAATTAACGACGCGACACACGCGCAATATCACGCCGCGCTGTTTGACATGTTCCGCACGAATCATTTGCCGAACGGCGCCGCGCTGCCCGATTTTGTTTATGCCTTTTGTCCGTGGATTTTGTACGGGCCCGAAGCGGACGCGTGGCTTTCCACGCGCAGCGGCGTACGGCAAAAAACGCTGGACGCCATCGCGGCGCTGCCGCCCTTTGTGCGCGGTGAAATTGCCGCGCCACCGCGCGCGCGCGCCGCAGCCGCTCAACCCGCCGTTCCGCCCGCGCCGCGTTTTCCGCTGCGGCATTACGTGTTGTTGGGCCAGCGCGCGCAGACGCAGTGGCAGCAACTCGTTTTACTGCGACGCTATCTGACGCGCTATGGCGTCGCGTTCGGCTTTTCCGAAGCCGCCGCGCAACGCGCGCGCCGCGTCACGATTGTGGGCGACGCCGCGCAAGTGAGTTTGGAAACAGAGGCAGAGTTAAAACGCGCGGGCGTGCGCGTCGAACGCTGGCTCGGCGATTTGTACGCGCTCGAAATTATTTTGCAAGACCGCCTCGCGCAAAATTCCGAATTCAGCCCTTGAGCGCAAAATCTGGCGCCGCGCTATGAAAATACAATCGGGTCGGGAATAAAATCCGGCGCGACATCCGCAACCGGCGGCGGCGGGGGCGGCGGCGGCAAACGGCGCGCCGTCCACAAATTCAAACGCTCGCCCACCGGACGCACCTCGAAAAAACCCGCCGCTTCCAACATACCGCGATATTCGGTGCGCGTATAAACATCCGCGTCCACCGTACTCAACAACAAATCCAGCGCCCACAGCGGCACAAGCCCCGGACCGCGCCGGTCATCTTCTTCCATCGCCGCGCGCAAAAGAATCCAGCCGCCCATCTTGAGCGCCTCGTGCGCGTTGTGCAAGATGCCGATATTTTCTTCGATCGAACGCGTCTCGGTCAAGGTATCCACCACCGCCACATCGTACGTATCTTCGGGCAGCGGCCCAAGCCACTCGCCCGTTTGTTCCACGACGCGTTTTTGCAATTGCAGCGCTTCAGCCAGCGGACGCAAACGCGCAAATTGCGCGGCGTGATCCAAGACCGTCAATTTTGCGCGCGTAAACTTTTGCAGCAAACCCAGCGCGCGCAGACCCGCTTCAATCCCGAACGCAATCACATTCAACGGCGCGTTCGGCGCAAATTCAAATTCGATTTGCTCCCACACCGCGCCAAATTCCGCTTGCGCGGCGTGCGGGTCGTACCACGTTTGCGGCGCGCGCGGCAGATTGCGATTCAATTCCAGCCACGCGTTGAGCGGTTTATTGCCGCGCACGGCGCGCGCCGTTTGGCCGCGCGCGTCCCATGCCCACTGCGCCACAAGTACATCGCCCAGATATTCCGGTTTGCCTTTAACCAAAAATGTTTCCGCCGTCGGCGCGAGCGTGTATTCAAATTCGGTTCGTACGAGCAAACCCATATTCGCCAGCGCGTCGAGCAGCAAGCGCGCGGCGCGTTCGCTCAAACCCGTCGCGCGACAAAACGCGGGCAGCGAACGATTATCGTTCGCAATCTGCGTAAACACCTCAAGCTCCAACGCGGCTTTGGCCGCGGCGACGCGGCGCAGCGCCGTCGTCAATTCATCCAGAGGCGCTCTACCGGAAAGAGGACGCGGCATATTCTATGCTCCAATCCATTCCACAATCGTCGTCTCACCCTGCCCCACGCCGACGCACAACGTCGCAAGTCCGTAATACGGCCGTTTTTCATGCGGCGCGCGGCGTTTCATTTCATGCAACAGCGTCGTCATTAAACGCGCGCCCGAACAACCGAGCGGATGCCCCAGCGCAATCGCGCCGCCATTCACATTTGTAATTTCATGCCGAAAGCCCGCGTGCCGCATCACCGCCAACGCCTGCACCGCGAACGCTTCGTTGAGTTCAATCAAACCAATGTCCGCCATCGTCAAACCCGCGCGCTGCAATGCTTTTTGCGTCGCCGGGATGGGGCCATAACCCATTGTGCGCGGGTCAACGCCCGCCGCCGCCGATGCGACAATGCGCGCGAGCGGTTTCAAACCCAATTCTCTCGCGCGCGTTTCGCTCAACACCATCACCGCCGCCGCGCCATCATTGATGCCGGACGAATTGCCGGCAGTGACGCTACCGTTCGCTCGAAACATCGGTTTGAGCGCCGCAAGTTTTTCCAGCGTCGTATCGCGGCGCGGATGTTCGTCCACCGCCACAACGTTCGGCGCGCCTTTTTTTTGCGGCAATGTCACCGGCACAATCTCTTGCGCGAATTTTCCCGCATCAATCGCGGCGATGGCGCGTTGATGCGACGTCAACGCGAATTCATCTTGCGCGGCGCGCGAAATTTCTTTTTCCATCTCCGCGATATTTTCGGCGGTCTCGCCCATCGCTTCGAGCGGAAACATTTGCTTCATGCGTTCGTTGGGAAAACGCCAGCCGAGCGTCGTGTCGTACAACGTCGCATTGCCCGACTGAAACGGCGCGGCATTTTTCGGCAGCGCGTACGGCGCGCGCGTCATGGATTCGACGCCGCCCGCCACATACGCCGCGCCTTCGCCGGCTTTGATCGCGTGCGCGGCATGATTGATTGCCGTCAAACCCGACGCGCACAAACGGTTGAATGTCAACGCCGCGACTTCTTTTGGAAAACCCGCCAGCAGCGTCGCCATGCGCGCGACATTGCGATTGTCTTCGCCCGCCTGATTCGCGCAGCCGAGATACACCTCTTCGATATGCGCGGGGTCCACGCCCGCGCGTTTCACAACTTCTTGCAGCACGAGCGCGGCGAGGTCATCGGGACGCGCGGCGCTCAACACGCCGCCGTGTCGTCCAATCGGCGTACGTACCGCTTCAATAATCACTGCTTGCGTCATAATTTTTCCTTTATCAAAAATCTCGTTTCATTATACGCGAACTGTTGATGCAATCAATAAATAAAAAAACAGAATCGCTTGCGCGATTCTGTTGCGCTGTATCCCCCCTCGGTCCTTACAAGGTCACGCCATCCAAAGTGACGCGCACGCCTTTTTCTTGCGCCAGCGTTCGCGCCTCTGCGGTGATGCCGTGTCCGCCGACCGCCGGCGCGACCACCGGAAAAACGCGGCGGAAAATTTCAGCGCGCCGCGCGGCGCGTTCGATATCGTCAGGATAAAGCGTCGCAGAAATTTCGAGCGCGATAAATCCTTGCGCGCGTTCGGGCAAAAATTGTCCGCGCAGCAATAAATCAATCAACGCCGCGTCCTTGCGCTCCGCCGCCGTCAGTTTGCCTTGTTCTTCCGCTTCTTCCAGTTGCGCCAAATAATCGTGGCGGGGAATCACGCGCGCGCGCCGCATCAAATCGCTCACATAAACGGGCGCGCGTTCGG